>Ga0116229_10006314_pt1 | contig 19086 bp, 19 predicted proteins | sample S1TSphgellanicum_3_FD_87313 | JGI IMG/M metagenome (GOLD analysis project Ga0116229, IMG submission 87313) | Host-associated microbial communities from peat moss isolated from Minnesota, USA - S1T2_Fc - Sphagnum magellanicum MG | ecosystem: Host-associated > Plants > Peat moss > Unclassified... | reverse complement strand
TACACCCAAACCAAAGCCCCTTCTCCATTCTTGCACAACTTTTAGCTTAATACATAGGTAGAATTACCAATTAGGTCTACTTTAATGATCCAATCCTTCACATATAGTTTTTTAGCATGTTGGGTTTGAAGAACATCATTGTTCCTCCCAGTAAAGATGGATCAACATGTATCCATAAGTCACCTATCAAAGGTAAGGCTTCTTATTTTTCCATAAAATCTTTGCAATGCTTCATTTTGAATTATAAGGCCATCCTAATCGATAGAAGAATCTGGTACTCCTAGTGTTGATGAGGATCCAACTCCACTCATCTTGTAACACCTTCAACCATATGGCTGCTTAAATGTAGAACCAAGACAAGGCTACACCGATTACAATGTTGCTTAGTATGGCTTGTCTAAGATCAAAACCTATGATGTTCACAGTAGCAAAGCTAGAAATGCATAGAAGTAAGGTACTTGGAGGTGGGTGCCCCTTAAATTGATGTTGATCAAATGCCTCAATTGCAATTTTGTTACTCATGCTAACTATAATGTTCCTACATGGCCTTGAACATAGAAGTTGTTCAACAGAATAGAATTTGCTTTGATGCTGAAAGAAAAGGGAAACCAAATCAATGTTATATAATGGAATTAACACACCTAAGAAAAAAAAGATTCAAATTAGTGTTATATGTTAAGTTTATTCAATTGTGTCCAAATTGCAACACTCCCATCTCATGCCAAAGTTTTGTATTTGGATATAGAAGACCATTTAACAAACATTGGTAGCTCCAAACTAAAGCACATTAATTGGGATCATACCACTTTGAGCTTCTCTCATGAGCTATCATTGCCTTATGTAGGTGTTAGTCCTCCACATAATTCCATAAACTTTCCCACTCAATTGTGAATCCAATCTTTCAACATACCCACACATACCTTTACATTGGCCAACATTAATTTCCTAGATTGATAATAGAACATACCCACATCACAAGTTCACAATCCTCTTAAACACAGTCACCATGCCCAAGAATTTTTACAAAGGAATTACCCACCTAAAATCTACCAATAATTGACAATTGACAGTTCCCTTAGAGTTCCCATACTAGACATGCTTCATTCCCTCAATTCCACAATACCAATATTAATATAAGCATATCAAGCTCAGAAATTAAAGAACCACCTCAGGTAAGCTCTTTATCTCCCTATGTCTTTCATCATCTCCCAATGTGCCATATTGTTTTGACTATTTTTATTAACTCCTAACAATGGAATTAAACCCTTTGAGTAGTGGAAAACGAATACATCATAGTCTAATTGTTATGAACATTCCTTTCTCAAACCATGATTACAAAAAAACCAAACACACACATAACCATTTTGCAAAGAAAAAGAAAACCACATCCTATTACACATCTCATTTTTAGTTTCTTGAAATTTGTCTTCAAAAATCCCTTCCAAGCTTTGAAGTGTCGTGCCTCCATTATAAGTAGCTCCGAGAAATAAATGATTCAAGACAAATCACCACAACTAGAATCAAAACACCACCAACAACTAATAAGCTTAACATAAAGAGGTCAATAAAACCAAAAACAAGACAAAAAAATCAACAAGTAGAATTCCAAAAACCTAGATCATCAAAACAACAACTCAGCATGTAGGGCTGCCAACATTGTTCATTGAATGATGAAAAACAAACTAAAAGTAAACTTTTCAATGTTGTAAAAGTGATAGTTCACTACAATAGAAATAGTAGACAACTTTGCCTTAATTCCATGTCACATACTTTTGACTTTAAATATCAGAGAACCAGTTTTGACCTTAAGTAGTGGGTTTTAGAATTCATTGTTCAATGGTTTTGAACTATAGGCCTAGGTTTTGAAAAAGTAGAAAACCTACCTTAAACTACCAATTTTTTCATGAAAACAACTTATTCTTTGAATTTTTTTTAAAAAATGGTTCTTTTGATTCCAAAGTATTTAAGAATTGGAACCAAAGGTTTTGACATTTTGAAAATTTTCAACAAACTACAACCAGAGGTTCTTTGATTTTTAAAATAAAAAAGACCTAGAATGGAAGGTTAACAAAATCAAAGAAACAACATAATTTTTTTGTCAAAAATATTCTTAAGGTATGTTCATGCAAATGTTGGGTGGTTACCCACTTTTGTTGGTTATAATTATTGGTTTTAATTCCATTAATTAAAACTGCTAGTTTTGGTTCCAAACACCTAAACTAAAACCTATTCAAAATTTTGAAATGTCAAAATAATCGAAATTGGGGAACCATTGGGGTGAGGGAATTAATAAATGAACTTAACTTCAGTTCTAGGTTAGATGGGACCCAATTCAGAGCCTAACTTCCAATTATATATATATAACTGGACCCAATTAGGTCTATTAACCTTAAGGTTTAGAAGTAGAACCAAACCAAGATTATTTTTAAAACATGACTTTCTTTTTAGTTATAAGGTTTAGGGCCTTAAGGTTTTCTTTTCATTTGTCTCCATGTCTCTATTAAGCTTTTCATTTTCATCTTTTTTCATGAATCATTTTATAACTTATTTTTTGTGCGTTATATTTTGCAATTTATCTTTAATGCTTAACCCTTCATAGTTCATCTCCATTACACTACATCAATCCCCATTGCCTCATGTTTTCCATCATCAAATATTTTATAGTTTGTTTTGATTATTTTGTGTTTTACATTGAATATCCAAAGTCAAAGCATGGTTGGGGTACCCAAAAGGACTATTTCATTTTATATTCATTATACACCATCATTTAAACATGTTGTTGAAACTTAATGAAACATTCATATTGAAAGTTTGATTTCATTCATAGATAGATACATTACAAAGGTACTATTTTATGCATAGAATGTTAAATTTGAACAAGTTTAAGGATTCCTACCAAGTCCTTGAAAGAAATCCAAGATTTGTCTCATGAAAAAAAACAATTTAAGGATTCATAAGAAATGTTTGAACAATTTTTTCTAGCCCAAGATTTTTTATCACCAACACATTATGTGCTAATGTGTATAAAATGCATGAATCTGACAAGAACCAAATGCCTTATTGGAATGTAATTTTTTTTAAAAGTCAAATTTTTGTGAATTTTGGGCCATTGATAAAACTTGGCCCACATTGGATAAATTTTATTATTCTCACTTTCATAAGTGACAACAATAGATACTTTAGAGGCCAATATAAAATTTGGAACAAAATTATTCATTTGACATGAGAAAAAAAAGTGAAATGTAAAACATGTCATGGGAAAAATGAAAAAAAGGTGAATTTGGAAGTTTTAGGAGCAAGTCCTTATGTTTCAAATGGGTAGCCCAATCATGTTTAAACCCTCTAGCATTATGTTTTTTATAGTTGTTTTCATTGGTGTGCCTTTTGTAGTTTGTTTCCATTGTCGAACATTTTGTTTTTTATAGTTCATTTCTACATTACATTATGCCCCACATCAAATCTCCATCACCTTGCGCCTCACTTGACTTATTTGCATTATTATGTTTTCTACAACTCATTTTTATCAAATCTTCATTATTGAACTTCCCATTTCTTTTAGGGTTTTTCTTTTTGTTTGTTTCTTGTGTTTCCATAAGTTCTCCTCCTTGGCTATCACTTCTTTATGATGAATGTCCATTGCATTACTTTCATTACATTACATTGTATCCACCCAACCCCTTCTTCCCCTTCAAATTATTATTTTGCTTTGTTAGTTGGTTTTGCATTTTGTTGTTTTATCTTTATTTATGTTTTGTGGTAGGTTGCTTTGTCCATCATCCAAATTGTACAACAAAGGTCCTCCCTCTAGATTACACAACGAACATTGACCATCATTCTTCACAAGTTAGGTATGTCATCTTATTCCAAATTTTGTTTTATTTTTTATTTGTATTTGTATTTGTATTTTGTCTATGCATTAGTTTTTTACTTATCAAAGGTTGGTGTTGGTTTTTGTTATTTTGGTTCAGGTTTTAGGAAATGGAGAATTTGCACAACAAAACATTGATTCCCCAAGCTCATGTTGTGGTTGACTTTACCATTGAATTTGTAGATAGCCTAGATGACCCAAATTATTATGGTTCAACCTTTGCATTAGTCTTTGTTGATTGTGTTGGTAGTCCTAGCATTATTGTAGATGGAAATTTTTCTACCACAATCACAATTGATGAAGTTTTTTGGTCTATGTTGGTAAAACAAAGAGACATTTGGAAGCCAAAGAGTTGCAATGTTGCAACATTGGCTTTTTATGCAACAAACAATGTTTTAATCACTCCTTCGAAAGTAAATTCAACCCATCCTGAACATAAGCAATTGAGATGTGTTTTGTGTTACCCTATTGTTGCACTTGTAGGATTCAGAAAAGGCATCAATTACAAGTTTGCCAACAAAATTTTGGCATCCAAAAAACATTTGGATATAATTCACTAGAAATTTTGGATTGAATGGGTTGAATGGGAAAAGTTTGTTGGATTTGGAAATAGAAGATTAGCAAATAAGAGGTCTAACCCCACCCCACCTAGCATTGCATCTTTTTTTGGTTGTACCATTCTTTACAATAAGAATGATCCCCATCCTATTCAATTTGAAAAAGATTTGGAGTTATTTATCACTCCTTAGAAGATTAATTTTAAAGGAGAAAGCTCATGTTCATTTTCCATCAAGGCCTTTTGTTGATGAATGACATTCTATTAAAGTTAGTTGAAAAAACCAAAGAGAAATTAATTTTTGAAGCTTTTACATCTTGTGACACTTGCATGATTAGTTTTGATTTGTGAATGTCGATAGGAGGAGTGGACACTTTCATTTTCATTTTTCATTTTTTGAACCACATAGCTTAGTCTTGTAATAATTGGTTTGTTTAAAATTACATACACATATGGCGCTACTATGGCTATACAAGCGAATGAGATGTTAGTAGCATATGGATTGAATGTTATGATCTTAGTATGTAACAGGTGAAGGCAACAATTTAAGTACTATGACCATTGCCTTACCTCAAATGTTGTTTGTTGCCAGGCATTATTGTTGATAACACCATTCACATTTGGAGTTGTTGGGGACATGCAATGTTCAAATGCTACCAATATATAATAGATGTCATTAATGTGTGTGTTGGATTAACATCAATCTCCATAAAAAAAATGTCAATTTATTTTGCAAAAGACCATCACTTGGACTAATTTTTTTGAAAAGGATGCCAAGAGTGGTAGAAAGCTTGTTTGCACATGGGCATACGCCCACACAAGTTTTAAAAACTCTAGTGAAGATGAAATTTGCTTCAAAAGTTATTTTATTCCAAGAAATGTTTGAATTTAAGAACATTATTGCATATTGTTATGGTTGACAATAATTTAGGGCCTTTCAAGGATGTGTGTTGAGCCCATAGGTTTGGGTTAAAAAATTTAGTGAAGGTGAAATTTGCCACTTATTTGGAACTCAAGATGTTGATGTGGAGCTTCAAGTTTTTTAGCAACAAAGGCAAAAGCAAGTGGTAATAGTCTTAGAGCCCTTCCTTTCATTTATGTTATCCTTTCATGAACATAAAGCTCATAACATTTTCAGTATGATGTTGGACCCATGTTTCAAATGCTTAAAGTTAATCACACAATATGTTCGGAAGGAGAAAGTTCATTTGATTGTAGGTGATGATGACAAATATGCTTTACTTTTATTGTTGGTTCATGCTTATAAGGTATTGAACTTGTCTATTGCAAGTGAAATTATTGTCGTTTCTATAGTGAACAATTCAAAATCGATTAATTATGAAGTAAACAATTTCAAAGGTGCATCATTGTATAACTTGATGCAAACTGATGCAAAGATGGTTTTATTGGTGGTCAAGGACAATCAAGCCATTATAAAATAAGGAAGGTAACTGATGATGAATGCAAAAACTCGTTTGCATGGTAGAAAATTCATGAATCATGATTTTCTTTTGTTTCCTTTTTGCCTCAATAAAATTTAGGGATTCTTGGGTCATATATTAAGGTACAAAGGGTATTCAACATTGTAGGAATATGCACAAACATCTAACATTTTCATTTGGGCATAAAAAATTTAAAGATGTTTGTGAACATTTTTAAAAACTAGCCGAATGATGTTCAGGTGGGTACAATGTACATGGAAGAGTTCATGAAAATGGAAGAAACATTGATGGAAGAAAATGAAAATGGCATATGTAAGATTAAGCTTTTGGAAGATGATAACATCGCTAAACTTTAGGTGTTCTATTATTTGCAAGTATGATGAAAAAATGGTTACATCAAGTTATGGACTAATGGAAAAGAGTTCTTCAAGGGAATTATATGGTCTTTGGGGGAACTTGCATTATATAACATAATGAGTGTGACAAAAAAATTTTCCCAATTGATGGACTTGATCCATTTGACCCACCATTTTTTTCTTTGAAGGTTATGCATTGAATTGAGTGCCAAGCCTAAGGAAAAAATAGGTGATGAAGGAAGCATGCGACTTGAGAAGGACTATCCAATCTAGATGACCCATAATTGTTTTTTGAAGGTTGTGAGTTGGTTGTAGGGCTTAAGGTAAAACATGTGAATAAGGAAATTTTCTATGAATGGAAGGATTATCTAATATAGATGACCCATCATTTTTTCTTTGAAGGTTATGAATTGCGTGTTAGGCTGTAGGAAAAAATAGGTGATGAAAGAAGCTTTTTGGGTCAAAACACATTCAAAGGAACCAAAAAAGACATCGGATGTTAGATTTTGTCATAAAAATTAGAGATCTTTTTTTCCCATTTGAAACCATGGTAATCATGACACATTGTTCCTTTCTAACACATATGAATGTCAAAAATCTCAAATTAATAGTCCATTTGATCCAATTTTAGGTTTTGGTTTAGTTAAAGACTTTTGAAAATAAAAAATTCTATCACTAAAAAAGGACATTTACAATGAACTTTCAAAGGACTCATATAATAAAACCAAGTTGATAATAATAATTCCTATTAGACACATTTTAAAAAATTACAATTTCAAAAAATGTGGAATTTTAAAACCTTGAAAATTCAAAGTATGTACATTTGAAAATTGAAAATTTCAAAATTTCAAGAATGTTTTATGACATATAAGTGCGGTATAATGTACATGATATATTGAAAAAAAATTGTAGTTTATATTACATTAGATTAAAATTAAATTTTTTTTGGTATTATTTCAAATTATCATCATTTTTCAAAATGAAAGATAGAATATGTAAAAAAATTGTACACTTTTACAAATTCATTTTTATTAAAAAATGATTTTTTGATTTATTGGGGCACTTCACTAAATTTTCATAACAAGTTGTAAAAAATATCATTCATATGAAAAAATATTTTGGGGAAAAAAGACATGTAGTTTTAATGTAAAATAATGCTTGTGGTTCATTTGAGTGTGTTTTTACCCTTTTGCCAATTGCAAAACTATCTAATCCATATCACCCACCTTTTTTTCTTTGAAGGTTTTGAGTTGGGTGTTGTAAAAGAAAATAGGTGATGAAGGAAGTTGCCAATTGAGGGACTATTTAATCCACCATGTTTTTTTGAAGGTTTTAAAATTGGGTGATAGGCTAAAAAAAAGAGGTAATGAAATTTGTTTTTGGCCAACTTAGGGATTTTTTATTCCAAATGATTCATTGCCTTAATTTATTTTGAACACGCAAGGGATCTTTAGGATCTTTTGTAGATTGTAATGTTCTTCCATAATAAACTTGTCCATTGTTTTAACATTCTTGTTTTGGGCAAATGCATGATTAGTCATAAGTTACATTATAATAAAAAATGTTCCTTAATCTTTCAATAACATATTGAGGTGAGATTATGTTTTTGATATCCTCCTACATCCAAGCAATGTAAAATTGATACTTGTTTGTCAAATTGGAACCTAATTGACAACTAATTGGAATTTATCCCAACCTAACTGCTAACCAACCTATTTGAACATAATTACTAATTGGGAACTAAAACAAACATTAAATTAAAAAAAAAACTGAATCAAAATTGACCTATTTGAGCATAATCGTTAATAAAGAACCATCCTATATGAGTTTGAAGTTATAGGATGAAAAACATATCTCCAAACTTTTGTGATATAATCCACACAAAGAAAAGTAGACAATAAAAGAGGAAAAGAGACCAACTATTTTAACATATGCAAAAATCGAACTATTGATTACACTAGCCATTCAATGTCCTTCTCATCTTTTTGAGGATGATGATGATGCATTTTTTCTTCCATCTCCAACAATTGTTTTGATCGTCCAACAACATAAACATTTTTGAAAAACATTCCATAATGTTTCATTAAAAAGACTTAAAAAGAAATAGAGATGGCAACAAAATTAAACATGATAGATGTTTAAAACCAACATCTAATTTAATTTTCTATGTGTTTGTTTAAAATTATTGCAAATGAGTGACATCATTAGCTTAACAATTTGTTAAAGCAACAACTTGGCATTATCTAATGTTGCTAGTAAGAACAAAATGTATAGTTTCACACACTTCAAGCAATTGTATTCATACCAACCCATGTGTTTACAGCTTGTGTCCAAATGAATCATCTTTGTGATTGCCATTTCAATTGTCCTTTGTGCCACCATGGTAAATATGATTTGTAACCATGTATTCAACTACAAAGTGGTTTTAAGTTGTAAATGTGACTATGACTTATGACTATTATTAGTTTGAACAAAATTGAAAATGAAAATTGTTTGCATATCATCCACAATTAGTGGTGTCCAACAATAGATGAAAACTTGGTTGTTTTTATGATTAGTAAATGTGGTTCATATGTGATTAGACAACATGTGATGTTTTGTTTAACTTGAATTATGACTATACATCATAGTTGCAAATGCACATGTGTAATGGCTAGTTAATGCATGCAATATGTCACATTAATAAATAACCTAAATATCTTAGGCAACCTTTACGTAACCTTTAGGTAGCTTAGGTAGCCTTTAAGTAGTCCAAACAAGATTTAAATAACCTAAGAAATCCCTTTGTAAGCCCCTAGCTAGCTTAGTTAATCTAGGCAACACTTAAGTAACCCCTAGGTATGGCCATAAATATATTAGTTAATTTAAACAATCCTAATGTAGCCACAAAATACCTTAATTAATTTAAGCAACCCCTAGGTAGCTTTCGTAGACCTTAAGTAGTTTAAGTAACCTTTAAATAATTTAGGCAACCTTTAGGTAACTTCATAGGTAGCCTAAACAACCCTTAAATAACCTAGGTAACCCTTAGGTAAGCTTGTACATAACCTAGGCAACCCCTTAGTAGCCCTTAAGTACCTTGGCCCTTAAGTAGGCTACAAGTCATACCATTTGTTCAATTTGGAACTTGCCACATCAACATTTTGACTTGGTACCATGTAATTTTTTCACAACAAAAAATTTATGTGACTTGTTCAAGGTGATTAAAAAAAAAATAGTCACATGTGTCATTTACAACCAAAAAATAGTCAAATAAACTAGTCATGAATATGCAAATTCTTGTAGTGACAAAAATTTCATGGGTAGATGCACAATTGAATGGTTCACTTTTTTGAGATTTTAGTTTTTTTTTTTTAGGTACCCTTTATTCAAATGCATATGGTGATTAACATATCTTTAGATCTACTAATTAGGATTTGGATCTAAACTAATAACTTCACTATGAAAAGAACTATGTGGTTATTTATTGATAAAAAAACTCATTTGCTAGTAGTAATGGACTATTGAAGTTGAAAAATATGGATTAGTCATTTGATTGGAACATCACAAAATGAAATTTTTTATATTAATTCACATTCCAAATTTGTTATTGAGATTCAATGTATGATAAAATACAAAATGATAAATTCATATTATGAATCCTTTTTTGAAAACCTTAACCATTTAATAGTTAGGGACTTTTGAATGGTTCAAATTTGACCATATTTTCATAGGTCCATATGAGTTGCAATTTTTGTTCTTTTTTTCAAATTTTTTGCCCCAATTTTTATTTATTTAAAAGCTTTAGATGGGCCATTATTCATATGGACTTTGTGGGTTTTCCTTTTAGGACTTCCAGGTTAAAAAATAACATCAAATACATTAAATATAAATTTTCACATAAATTTGAGAAGGTTTGTAGGTGATTGAACATGTATTATTCAAAGATTATAATAATAACATTTTAAAAACCAACAACTGTGTCCATTTGAATCATTTAAAAGAATCTTGTTTTGATTCATAAGGACTATAATTTTTGCTATTTTTGAACCATTCAATTGTGCACTCACCCCCATCAACTTGTTTCTACAATAAAATGGAAAGAAGTTCAAGGATTATTATTACATTAACCATTTGCGTGATTGTTTTCATGTGTGTTGTTATTTCGTTCAATAAGTAGGCATTTTGAATGGCGATAATGAGTATTCTATAAATATGCATTATTTAATTCCATATTTATTTGCAGTTTGTTTAATTTAATGGTCATAGGTAACTTGGTAAAGTTCAATTATTTGTGTTATCAATTTGAACATGGGCATATTTAAACTTTAATGACTATTTATGGACAAAGGTGTATTGGTAATTGAAATAACCCATTCCTAAATGTGAAAAAACATTTAGTGTAAATTGAAAGACTTTATAAAATAGAATTCCCTTACAGAAAATAAGGAGCCTAAATGTTTTTTTTTTTGGGGAAGTTCTTACGTTTAGGGGGGGTTTATAAATTTGTAATGCCCTTCTTCATTTTTTTTCATATCAAAGAAAATTTTCTATTCGAAATTATTTATTCATTTTTATTTTTAACCATTGATTAATAATTAGCTTATAATAAGTATGACAATTAAAATTTTTGAAACATTAATAAATATTAAAATTGAATGTAATAAACATAAAATAGAAATTACAAGTAGTTTTACTTTGTTATGACTCAAAAAGGTGAAAATCTAATATGAAATGAAGATCATTTCTTTAATCTAAATATAAGCATGAACCTTCAAATCAAGATTCATGCAAAATTGAAAAATTATTTTTTGTAGTCTATCACATACAAAATTATCCAAATTTTCTATATTGGCTGCATTTCAACAAAGTATACACCAATATGTCAAATGATTCTTCATATTTGTGTATGTTTAAATACTTGGAAATGTAATTGCATGAAATGTACATGAAATTCAAACATATGTTATTGCTTCACATGGCCCAACATACTTTGTAGTAAACTTGTAATAGAAGATGGATCACAAATAGACAATGTTATGTTTCAATTATTCAAATTTTGGAAGTAGTGACTACCCACATGGGTCACAACAATTGGCTACATAATTAGCTATTTGTCATGTTGTATCAAGATGTCCCTTACCTTTATATAATTCTAGAATGTAATGTTTGTTTCCTTAGTTAGATTTACCATGGCCTTTGACATAAATGAACTTCCTACATTCAAATTAAAAATAATAACGCATCTCTTTTGTTCCAATGGCTCTTAATTTTCCTTATTTGTTAGATTGTCTACCACCAACATCAAAGAAAATGCAACATTGAGGTTTTCATCCAAATTAATTTTTATCAAAATTCAAAAAAATATGTTGAAAAATTGAAGCAATTATGAAAAATATATAAATACCTTCAACTTTATAAACTTTTCAACAAATTTCTTTTGTACAAATTGTTCCAAGCTTTTGCCACATGCAAGATTATCAATCGCCATAGCTAGAAAAGATGTCATAGTAGATTGTTAAATACAAAATAATTTCTTGTTAAACCTTAAGTGCAACTATTTTATGGGAATCCAAATAAACAAAAAGACAAATACTTTTTACTTTTTGAACATCTCAAATTTTTCAAGCACCTTTTCTTAGAAGTGAAAGTGTAATCACAATTCATTTCACTAAATATTATACTTTGCAAAGCATGTCTTAATTTACATGATCATATATGCACAACAAAGAAATATCAAACCAACAAAAACCACTTAATGTTTCAACAAAAAAAAAAAATTAATAAAAAAAACATGTAACTTACTTTGAATAATTTTTAAGGTCCTGGAGCTTTGTAATTTTCATGTTGTATTCCATAGGGATAAAAGATCCCATGGATGTACTTATTTGTAATCTTTTTACCTTTTAATTTTGGAATGTCCTTAATACAAATCATCTATTTAACAAATAGAGAATATTTTAAACTAGAGTTTTAGAAAACCACTCTTATTCACTTGAATCTTGCAACCTTGGCTTCAACTAAAGGAAAAGAAGATGAGATTTTGCATCAACATCAAAATTTTAAAGTGTTAGTCACATCATGGACATAATAGTTAATTGGTGGTCAATGGTTTTTCACTTTGTAGTGGTTGACTTCAAACTTCTAGTTTTTATTCAACCCCCAAGTTGATACATACAAGAAGAATATAGAAAAGGATAATATCAAAATTAGAAATAGAAGAAAAAGCATAAATAAGTATGCACATGCTCATCATGAGTTCCACAAACAACAACAAATTAAGACAATTGTAGAACAAATTGAATCATAAAAACTTGAAAACAAATCATATTTTAAAAACACACCTAATTCATTTGAATGTAATGAAAAATTTATGTCATCCACCTTCTTCAACTCATTAGCACCTATGGTAAGAAAATTATACATACAAAAATATTCAAATCTTATAATAATACTTCAAGTGTGTTAATTTGAATTTTTTAAAATTTAAAATGATCTACTCTTCAAACATAGTTAAGGCATTTGACTTCTTAATGTTTCAGCCAAGACTAGTGATATTTGGCTTTCTAATGACTTCATTAGTAACAAATTTCATGCACTGGTAAAAAGCAACATTTATGTGAATATTGAACCCTATTGTAGACTTTCCAAAGGCAACGACATTAGATTTTTCCCAAGACCTAATGACTCACAACATTGTACACAAATTAGGAAAAACAAAATGTAAACATAAATAAACATGTAAAAAAAAAAGAAGGTGTTAATTAAAACATAATCACAAACATAGATAAATTATTTAGAAAGGTTATATGTGGTTTCAACAAAAAGGTTGTTTCCATTGAAGCAATTACAAAAGAATGGCAACAAAAAAAACAAGCAAAAATAAACATAAACACAAGAACAAATGAATTTAACATGTAGGGAATGTAGTGAAAGTAGAGAGGAATGTTGAGGAGGATGAAATCTTATAGTAAAAAAGTAAGTAAAATAAAATAAAAAATGGCAATGAGCCTTGGTGGTGTGAGCAGGTTGACTTTTGTTACAATAAAAACCAAAGAATTCTTGCAACTAGTAATAAATGCACAATGTTGTTCGAAACATTGATTCACTAAGAATGTCATGTGGAAAAATATGGAATAGAGAAGTTACAAACTGGAAGCAATTTAAAACACGACAAAAGAAAACAAAAATTAAGACAAAAACACAACAAAAGATAACAAAAGTTTCGTTATTGTAGCTATGTAGAGCTTCACTATTGTAGCAAAAGGGGAAAGTGAAATATGCAATGAACATATGTGTAACATCCATGAAAGATTTCCACCACATCCAATCAAAGCAGTTTACATCATCAAAACTTCATCACCATGTCACTATTAGACAATGCACACCTGACCATTTTCACCAAACAATTTTTAAAAATTCACCATCCAATCTCATTGGATTTGCCACTAATCCAATCTATTTAATCATGAATCTCAAATAGGAACCAAACTCAAAATCCAATGATGAATTTTGAAATTTTGACATTAGACCATTTAATTATGGATTTAAAGGGTGTTAGAAGATTGATCCAATACTGGATCTTTAAATAACACCAAAGATTTGGACATTTTCAACCATTCAATTGTGACCTAAATTGTTGTTTGATACAAACAAATGTCCACCATTAGTGTAAAACATATCAATCATCCCTTCTTTTTTTTTTTTGTTCAATGGGTTTGTTCAATGAGGGTATCCAATACTTATATTTAGGGTTGCCACCTTTTGATTAAGCAAATTGTGGTCATTGATACTTGGTTTTGATTTTTTCACAAAGTTGTCACATTTTCATTCCAATAGGTAGCCAATAATATAGAAGGTTATTTCAACATTTTGATTTTAATATATCATTTATAACCAAATTTGATTAAATCTTCCCATGGGTGGGGGTTACATTACCAAATTGATAGATTGAGGCATTTTCTCCTGAGTGCACCTTTTAGTTTAACCAAGCTTAAAGGTTTACTAGTGTTTAGAGTGCAACTTAGACCCAACACCTTCTGTAACACATAAAGGACACATAATTAAACAATTTTATTTCATCTTTCATTCACTTATAATTGAAACTAAATAGTAAGCAAACATGAAATGATTTTTTCAATACACTATGAAACAATTCACACACTTTTATGTCTATGCATTGTCATGGAAAAAATAATAGAATTGTCAATTGATTTTTAACATTTATCATAAGATCAACGATTTTTTCAAATCATGGATTGACTAAGTTATTATTAAAGTGATCGTAAGTTTAAACATTAACTTCACTAGGTTGAATTCATGGTTTCATCTTCAATTGTTAGGTAATTTTTGAATTGAAGAAAACATTTAGTGAAAGTTAAAAACAAAATATTGAAATTGAATACCAAATATCATTTGTTGCACACAGATTTGAAAACTAATGGTAGTAGTGAAAGTTGCCTAAAGAAAGTTCTAAAGATACAAAATGTGGTGATTAATAATATGAATCAAACATCAATAAGTAATGAAAAATTTGACATCAAAGTCTGGAAGTAAGCCAGTCTTAAACAAATTGAAGGCAAACTCTGTGAATTCTAACAAATGCAATAACATTGTATCAAGTGCACCAATATGCAAGTCTTTTGAACAAAATCAAAGGCAAAATCCTGCACTCGAGCATGCATTTGAGCTACAGTTTCACAGTCTTGAGTCCCTGGGAAAGCACTCAGAATTGAAATAACAACAAAGAGTCTACACGAAACGCAAACAATAGTTTAGCATGCAAGTTTGTTCACCAAGCTCTTAGTAAGTCTGATGCCAGGCCGACCAATGCACAATTGACCAGACCTCTGAACACCAGTACCAGGCTTCACAAACTTTCTTCAACTGCAATTCCAGGAATTCAATCTCCTGGAGAGATCTGAGAAACATTGCAGGAGGTCCTGACTCCGGATTGAAAGGTAGCACACTCATGAGATGAGAGAATAAATCAATCAATGAGCAATCAATGAAATTCAGCAAGCTCCACCCACTTGACAGTAACTTATGGGACCTGCATCTGCTGTCATGTTTCCCACCATGGTAGCAGGCAGTGCAACGAAACTAGTGGCTTGGGTGTCGTAGATCGTACTGTTCCAAAAGGAGGAATTTGTTGCACCCGAGGGTGTGAAGAAAGCGCCATTCAAGAATAGGTCACCGGATGATGTCCAATTCCAAGTGTTTGCGGATCCAAAATCACTGCCTCCATCATCGATGCGCATAGTCACCTGCAACGTGTGTTTTATGGATTCATCAGCGATGGACCCTAAATTAGTTGTCATCATCAGATCATTGCAGCAGAGGAAAAATAGAGCCCTGAGCTGGAAGAGAATATAATATTATGTTGTGGAATCAACTTGATTGACGCTATAGATTATAGTAGTTAGTTGACTCTGCCCTTGAGGGTAGAGACATTGTGAAGCACCCAGAGAAACGGGCCAAAGTTTGGTATCGCTACATTCTAGTGTCATGTGGAAGTGCACTATTAAAAAACATTTCCAACATAACTGAAGGATCTACTTAGGCTTCACCATGCTAATCACCATGTGTTAAATCCAAATTAGTATGTTGAATATCTATAATCCTTATGGATGTCATTTCAAGGCTAGAGCGCTAGGTAGCTAAAGATCATAACCAGCTTGATTTGATCACGAAGAAGAATTCTTACCTCCTTCGAGGTGCTGACATTGGGAGCAGAGTAACGATTTCCCTCGCTGTTGATGGTGGGAGCTTCACTGCCTCCTACTGCATATATCCCCCATGATATGTAGTCGTTGTTCACCACATGAAAGAACCCATGTCGGCATCTGCAATGTCGGAAAGAAAGGGGGAGGAAAGTCTACTAAGTTGAAAGCTCATCAAGGGTTTAGGGTTTATCAAGCTCATCAAGCTGGTTTTTCACAACATTCTTGAATCATGTGATTTGTTACTGTTTTATGGCATCCCAATGGCATGCGTCTCGTACAAGCCAGATCTTGAGATTGATTAGTATGTACCATGATCTAAGAAGAGAGCAAAAGAGCATGACAAATTGCTGACTGACTGACCTTGGCAGGCGCTGCGTGAGATTGGCTCCAAAATGGTTGAACGCAACTGTGACCCGCAAGTTGCCGTCCATAGTGTCATTTGGATGTGCACCAAGAAGCATCACCTGCACGCGTGGTTGCGAACAACACCGTGACTAGAATAAACGATTTCCTTCTTACTGGCAACTTGAGAGCAACGTCCTCAGCGAGAAAGAAAACCGGATCACGCTTTCAAGCAATCGTTCACTTAGCTAAGACGACCAAGAAGAACAAGAGGACAAGGTTTTGCGCACTGGACTTGCACACCTTATCATGGTCGGTGAAATAGTTGTTGGAAACGGTGATATCAGTTGATCCCATAATGACATCAACGAGTCCATCTGCGCAATTGGCGAAGTAGCAGTGATCAACCCAGATGTCCTGAGACCCGAAGATGTTAACAGCATCGCCGTCGGTTGTTCCTCTTTGCCCGAAATGTGTGCTATTGCTTCGAACCACCGCAGGTCCGGTAGGGATGCAGTCGTGGATGTGAACTCCGTGAACGATGACGTGAGTCACGTACTGCAGCGTTAGACAAGCGCCACCAGCGATATGGATATCGAAGCCTCTGCCGTCGATGGTCTTGAAACTGGACATGATAAGCTCTTCTTTGAGAGTCAGGTTCATATCGCTGGCGAAGATGATCCACAGAGGCTCTGCCTGAGTAACACCGTAGCGCAACGTGCCTGGTGCGGGGTTCACAGTATCATTGTCACTGTTATCGGTAACAATATAGATCTGCCCTCCTTGTCCACCGACGGCCTTACTGCCGAACCCGACAGCACAGTCCGCAAGGTTTTGCCGGTTATTTTCCCAGTTCGGATCACATCTCCAGCAATCATCGATCGGATTTCCAGATCCACAGCCGCTTTGGAGAACTGATCTTCCGGTGTAGTCGCGGATCCTTCCCTCTGTCTGCTCATTGCTGCACATAAACTCGAATGTTATCCTTGATTGCAGGTAAACTACCTACTCGGTGCTCTGGAGATCGAAATCCCTGATGAAGTACGAGAATCGATGAGCGGTCACATACAAGGCCTAGAATGGGAAGTTCAATGCAAGAATTGCTTGTAATATAATACATGCAGCACTAGAACAAATATCACTTTGTAAGGAACCACCGAAAGCACGCGCAATGAAGAGGTTGCAACTGTCTGTAATTCATGAATGATATCGCATCTTGTGCAGCCTTCTCGTGTTAAATCGAAGCTTATACGGATCATAATGGTTGTAATTCTCACTGTTATCGCAATTGATCGCTACTGCAGCGGCGCAGGTACACACTTTTCGGTTCTGTATTGATCTTTACTACAACCGATAGCGACAACCTGTTCTCTTTGCAGAAAAGACGACTTCGTATGTATAGGAAACGACTTCACCGCGTTGCAAGATGAAAGAATTACGAGAAACAATTTTTGTCTTGACTACGAATCCGAGCACAATCTACAAACAATGACGAGTTGCAAAACGTACCTGGACCCCACGTTGAATGCCGCCCACCCGTCCGCCTCATCGACCCTGGAAGTCACAACTCTTCCTCCACCACCAGCTAGCCGCGAAACCAAATCTAAAGCTGGAACCTGTCTGGCAGCTCCGCACACAGAAACACTCCCACACATTACAGTAGCAAACACGAACAATGCGACCACGACGTCCCCAACCGAGTGCCGCATTGACGAATTAGCTGAGCCCAATAATAAACGCGCCATCGAAATTCCCCGATCTGGATTCTGCAATATATTTCTTGCAATTCGTAAACGAATTCCTCAGGAAATTATTCCCGCACGATCACTCGCAACCCGATATAATAGGATAATACTTCTCTGGACAAAGCTAGAGATGTACAGAAAAAAAGAAAAACCGGAGCAAAAGTAAGCTTGATCAAGAGCTCGAGACAACAGGTTCCCAAATCAACCACGAGCAGCTTATAATTATAACCCAAGTTAGAAAAAAAAAAAATTGTATATAGAACATCAGCTGCACTTGTATCAGAATAAATAAATACCAAAAGTCGAGATCGATCGCACCCGATCGGATCGAGAACGATTGCAGCTAGCAGCGCTTTGAGAATATTATTAAAGCAAAGATAAATTAGGCGTGAAGGAAGAGATTATCAGGAAACAACAACAACAGTACACAAGTCTGATGCAGCTGCAAAGACAAGAAGACAGGAATTATATATAACTTCCAACAGTGTACTAGCTAGCTAGCGAGAGGAGAAACAACAGCAGCAGATCACGCAGCAGCACAGAGAACACATGCAGGATGAGAAGTGCAAGCAGAGTTACGGGGGGGTTTGGCCACGCAATTGTAGGCAGGATCCGCGGAAACGAGCAGTGAAGCATTGTCGGAATTGCATGCATGTTGTGATCCTCTCTCCTTCCGTCCTCCCTCGGGAGTCGGGAGGTGTGCCGCTGGCGGCGTCGCAGCAATGTACTATGTAATGGTCGAGCCCCTCAAGATCCTGCCCATTACGTCCTAAGTAATGGTCGAGCCCGTCAAGCTCCTGCCCATTATGTACTACGTAATGGTGGAGCCCTTCAAGCTCCTGCCCATTATGTACTATGTAATGGTCAGCCCATCAAGCTCCTTCCCATTATGTACTATGTAATAATGGTCACGGCCATTAAGCTCCTGTCCATTATGTACCACATAAGGTGCACCCCTTAGGATGGGTGTATTCTGCATCCCAGTGAACCTCTAGGGCAAGGCCAATGGTCTGAGACCTTAAACCTAACCGGCCTAAACCATGATCCTAAAACCTAAACCCTAAACCTAAACC
>Ga0116229_10006313_pt1 | contig 19088 bp, 7 predicted proteins | sample S1TSphgellanicum_3_FD_87313 | JGI IMG/M metagenome (GOLD analysis project Ga0116229, IMG submission 87313) | Host-associated microbial communities from peat moss isolated from Minnesota, USA - S1T2_Fc - Sphagnum magellanicum MG | ecosystem: Host-associated > Plants > Peat moss > Unclassified... | reverse complement strand
TTTGGGGACCCACAACTGATTTGAGTGTTGGTTCTACAGCTATGAAATTGAGGAGTGATGACAAACCCATTTGTGAGGAAGGTCCCAACTGATTTTTGCCTGTATGAAATCAGTGAACAATGATGATTTTATTGGGGGGGAGGAATTGAGGCGCAAGGAAGAAAAAACAATAGTGAAAGAAGAGAGCGGGTGGGACCAGGACCAGACCAGAGCGAAGCTATAATAATTTGTTAACACAGACAGAGAAGAAGTACAGTGGGAAGAAGCTCGGCCACTCAGTGTTGATTTTGTTGTGCTGGAAAGCTTGGCTCTTGTAGTTACGTTTTATGTACTACTCTTTCAATTGTGTGTGTTGTTGTTGTTGCAATTTTGTTGTTGTTGTTGTTATTGGGTTTCTTTTTTTGGGAGTCTGGTATGGACATGCATACATTGGTTTATTATTATATCTGATATCACAGCCTACAATATAATAGTTGGTTTTTAGGGTTTTTTTTTGTTTTTTGGTTTTTGGGGAAACAAATGCACAGACGTTGTCATTGCACAAAGAAAAAGGTATTTTTAAGTTTTAGTCTTGGTAGCAGACAAAAATTGAATTTGTGTTTTATATGTTCTTTGCAGTAGACAAAAACCTAATTTGTCAAAAACCAATTGTATGTGTGATGAGCGGGAGGGAGCTGGCTGCATGGGGGCCACAAGACTCTCTCTCACACTCTCTCTCTCTCTCTCTCTCTCTCTCTTTCTCTTTTGCTCATTTTTTTCATGGTAGGCACTGACTGGGAACCAACTGCATCATTCACACTAATTGGATGCTGTGCCCATTATTGGAGGGGCAAGCTTTGGAAAGTATGTTTGCCAGAATTATTTGTGCTGCAACACCACAACAGGACAAGGGAAGGGGGGGGGAAGGAGGAGGAGGAGAGAGAGAGAGAAAGTAAAGGCACACTGAATGAATCAAAGCCATTCATTCACTCATCAATGGGGCTTTGTCTGTCTTCTCTTTTCTTTGCTTTTGGGCACAACCAAGGCTCAAGCTTTGTGTGTGATGTCCAGGTTAGATAGAATCAGAAAGCCTGGAAAAAGAGAGAGAGAGAGAGAGAGAGAGAGAGAGAGTAAATAAGTAGTAGACTGTAGTAGTAGTAGTAGTATCAGCAGCAGAAGCAAATACTACATAGCTAGCAGCAGCCTTGTCATTACCACAAGCACATTCTGTGACTGACTTAGGGTTATCATGCTTCAAACTCATCATCATGCACTAGATCCATCATCCCCTCTTGCTGCCTGTTGTGGAGACTAGTCAAAACCAATGTTGGTCCAGTATGGGTATATACATGGGTATATTTAGGGTTTAGGGTTTAGGGTTTATATAGATGGAGGTCTGCACATGGTATCAGCACATGGATAAATATTAGTAGCAAGTAACATACCAGTCTGGTAAGGACCTCTGAAGGTAATATACCAGCCTTGTACCAGTTTTAGGGTTTAGGCCTTCACAAAGGTTTCCAACAGTACCCAATACCCCGACCAAGCGGGTATGGAATTTCTTTAAAATGTACCCAAATACCAAGACCAGTGGGTATGTTCAAAAGTTGATACCAGACCAACACTGGTCAAAATGAACCCTAGGCCAGACCAAACCATAGCAGCCACCCATGTGCACCACGAAGGATGGATGATGGTAAGCGGTCAGGAAACAGTTTCTGTTGGTTCCCATTCCCTCTGTAACCATGATGGTTAACTCTGTTGTTTTCCTGCCTACTACTATAGGTAGTAAAAACAGCCCTCACCTACTTAGAAAAGTCTCTAGTTAGTTAGAAGTCGCCTATTTTCCAACCTATCTACCTATATATAGGGACCTACTTCTTGCAGAATGGGTTACCAAGGTGAAACCAGATATTAGCTCAGTTGAGGTTCATCCACAACTGAATGAATTGTAATGGGCATCATCCAGTGGATGGATGGATGGATGGATGGATGTGAGCTGGTGGGTGCTGGTTCACTCTGGCCAGAACTGCAGTTGTTGTGAGGGTAGTATGATGGCTAAATCCAATTGACTTGAAGTTGTAATCTACAATCCTTTTCTAAGTCCACCATACCTCTTTGAACTCCAGAGGCAACCAAGCTATGTCCAAAGATTTGAAGCTCTCCAAGAGCTTTTGATCTATGTCCAAGGATTCTAAGCTCTCAAGAAGATTTTAAGCTCTCCAAGCTGAGCTTCAAATCCATGCCCGAGGATTTTTAAGCTCTCTGAGAACTTTAAGTGGTCGGCCTGTCTATTACCCTACCTCTATAAACAGGGGGTGGGGGGAGTTCTCTCAGCTTCCAACTGCTTATCCAACAGTGCCTGAATCCAGGAACTTGTAATAGCAGATTAGTGTCTAATTTGGTATTGTGCATTGTCCCCCACAAGCAGCACTTTTCTGTATGAAATGGGTTTCTTCTTGCTTCAAACTTCTGCACTACACCACTAGATTTCAGTTGTGCAGAAAATAGTCAAATTCAGTTATGAGTGTATTATGGCTTAAATCCTGGATAGCTAGAAAGTTAGTTGTAATCCAGAATTTATCCTCAAACCTCTATAAATAAGGGTGGAAGTACTCAGCTTCAAAACTGCTGATCCAAGACTAATGCTTGAATCCAGGAACTTTGTAATAGTAGTAGTAGTAGTAGTAGTAGTAGTAGGACTCAATGTCTAATTTGGAGGAAGTCTGGGCTCTCAAGGTGGTGTGCATAAGGAAAAAAACACAGACAGCTTTTTGTGTCCTCATTGGTAAATCATTGATCAGGGCTACAACTTTTGTCTCTAATGAAAACCCTAAACCCTACTCACTTTCTACAATATCTGCTGCTTCCTTGAGCTCAAATCAAAAGTTTCATGAAATCATGCACATTTCATGACTTGGGTCACACACAATTTTTTCAAAATTTTCTGCATCATGTTTTTCATGTGATCTCCAACATATGTGGTTTATGAAACAACTGCCCTTTCCAAAATGAATTTTACATGACCTGTTGTTGTCTTATAATAAGTTGGGCTCAATCCTTTCAATCACACAACTATTGAGATTTTGCACTCCAAAAGGCCAATGCCAAAACAAACATTACTAGCAGCATCCGAGTTCCTTTGATACACTTATATGCATTGCAAATTTGTTTTCAGGACTTGTAATTTGAACACAATAATCAAAGAAGTCTGTTGGAACTGTTTCATCGACAAGTCTGCAATTAATCCATCTGCAAAATTGTGAAGCTTTGCACCATTTTGGGTACACAAGTTGACTCACTCACTCCTGCAACTTTGCACCGAGCTGCAACCGTCCCTGATAATACTATACCCAATAATCCCTCTTGAACAAGCTAGCTGAGTCCAGACATTGTTCAAGAGGATCTCGACTCTACTAGCTAGCCTAAATTGGTTCATGACTCCTTGAGACCTAGTGTGGCATTTGAGGAATTTGATTTTCCTTCAGCAACTCTTGAGCTTTGGCATCAGCTGGTGAATGAAAGAGTGCCCACCCAGGACACGGTTACTGAGTATGCTGGCCAGAAACTCCAAGAAAGACTTATGGCATACTCGGCAGATGTACTTAGTTCCCCAGACTTCTAGAATGTTCCAAGTACATATTGCAATGAAGATTCTGAGGCAAATTACTTATGCATCTTGCTTGCTTGTGAACCCATGAAAATATGATCAACATTTGATCTTATCGACTGTAAAACAGGAGAAATCATTTGATCTCTACTGAGGGAATTTAATGATGTTGTCAATTGTGTTTAGCCAACATTTGGTTGAGAGACAAAGGTCTTTGATCTACACTATAAGAAGGATCCTACAAAATTGAATGGTCAAATCAGAGTGAAAGAAGAAGATATCTATGGAAAAGATGCTGGCACTTGACCAAAGTTGCAAATCTAAGTTTTCTTGAAGGTTTTTGTGGGGGTTTTAGAATATTTCCATATAATGTTTTTTCATGGAGTTCCAAATAGTTTTAGATTGTTTTGTTTTGTTTTGTTTGTTGCTGAATCATGTACTTGGCATACTCAGACCTTTTGCTGCATCACAGAAGCCTACTCATGGACTCAAATTTCTAGTATCTGTTCTACTCCAAAACCTTGCCACCCAATTTCTGGCAGATGGTTGCTAAACCTCGACATAGTCATCAAGTAATCGAATGCAGCTGTGCAGATTCATTCCATAGCATGAAAAGTTTGTGAACACCATCTGACTTAGATTCATTGCAAAAGAGGTGAAATCCCAAACTTATCTTGACAATTATTTTTACTCAAATAAACAACACAGTTGAAAATATAGTCCAAAGATGTTCAATTTCATTCATGAATTGTACAAGCATATAAATCCAAGAACTCAAATCCTTTCGCTGGATTGGAAAGTCCAAAATCTGTCATGTATTTTATTTTTATTTTCTGGCAATGCTTCAACAAATCTGAGAGGCAAAAGTACAAAATGCAACTCAAAACGAGCAACAGAAATAGGAGCATTGCTTTTGCATTGGACTAAAATCATAAGTCAGTCAGTTTGACACATTGCCCTTCTTGACAGAATTGAGAGATCTCATTTCCTCTTCAATCCAATTGCCTTCTTTGGCAGATTGAAAGCTCTGTTTTAAATCCTGTTCACAAAACAAATTGTCTTCTTCAGAACTACATTCCAAGAGCTCTTCCTTGTTGCAGAAAATCTGGGCTGAATATATTAACAAATTTGCAGAGTTCTTTGTTGCTATGTCATCCCCCAATTGCCAAGGCATAAGGAAATATCATTGCCAGCACTGGATTTATGAAAGCACCAATTTGTGGGTTGTGGGTGAACAAGATTTGCTTGACAGAATAAGAGTTTTGCAGAGTCATCAACAACAACATAGCAAACTTTTGGATCACCATCAGAAGTCACAAATTTTGTTAAATTTTTTCCATCATGAGAAATTTCAAAGTTCCATTCTCTTCTTGTTATACAAAAAATCTCTTCTCAAGATGCAAGTTCCTAAAGAACAATGTATATCAATCTTGGAGGACCAACTAGGCTAGCAGAGCTTGTGAAATCCCATTGTAAACAAATTTGTTCTGAGTCTATAACTGCATTACTTACGTAGATTTCTTTCTTCAGCTAGTGTACATTGTTCTTTTCTTTTTGTCTTCTTCTAAACCTTGGAACTTTTCAACTACACATTGAAACGAATGCAATGAAACGATGCAACAATGTGCTACTATGACCAAAAACAAACATGAAAATAAAATCAACCCTAAACCCTAATAATCTATCCTTGCAAAAACACTTGTCATCCTTCAAGTGATTGATGAGGATGCAACTTGCATCTCCTATCTCCTACTATGGTATGATTTACCCACCACCCAATTCTCCTTTTGTGTACCAAACTTGGTGAAATGGTTTGTTTTGGTGCATAAATAAAATGGTTATGGTGACAAGTCAAGTTTCTTCTGAATCAAAACTTTTTTTCTTCTCAATTATGCGGGACAAAAAACCATTCCCATTTATGTTGGAGTTACAAACACACCAAGTTTGTAGCTATGGGTGACACACAAGTTCGTCTCTCTCAATCATGTTAGGACAAAAGCCTCCAAATAGGTAGGTAGATAGATGTGGAGTTGCAAATATACAACCCCGGTTTCTTTCCTTTTGTAGTTGTCCCCATGTTGCTACCTTACATTGAAAGGCCTATTAAATCATGGGTTCATGGAGGGTTCATGAATTATTTGTGTTGTTATTGTTGTGTCTATTTGGTGTTTTGGGGGTGATTTGCATGGGTTTTTTGTATTTATAGTTATAGTGGAAAGTGGCAAATAATAGTTAGGTGTAGAAGAAGAAGAACAACACTAACATTTGGTTGAGGTGAAGATTGGTAGGCTACCCACAACATAAGCTACCTTTTGGCCATTTAGCAACTTCACAACCAAGGGTGAATCATGGTCAAATATGCTTGCTTGGATTGTTTCCAAAACTTTGTGAGTGTTTTTTAGTGGCAAAACTTGGCGTTGTTGCCTTCCCCATGCCTCCCTTCCTAAAAGACTTATGGTCAAAATGGTCATCTTCCTTAAATCAATCACATAAATCAATCCTTTTGAAATAACATGTTTGACTATGCAATGTGAGTGGGCTTGATTTTATGCCATTCAAGCTTAAACATTTCAAATTTGTAGGAACCAATATACTTTTAGGGATTTTGAATTAAAGATGTTGAAGTATATGTAAAGAATACAATGTCAAGCTAAATAGTTACCAAAATTATAGGTTACAATTGAACAAAGAGAATAGATTAATTAACTTAACTTGCCACCCTAGTTCATAGTTTAATTTATTTCATTCTAACAGAATCAGGCTTCACAATCTCTTAGATGGAATTTGATGCCTCATTCAAACAAGTTTAAGTTAACCACACCCAATGTTTCACTTTCAAAAATATACTCCCTAATTTTAAAGCAACACACTCAACTTGAAAAACCTTTTGGAACTTTGGGTTGTAAGTTTGTGATCAGAGGTTGGTTTTTTTTCTTTCTTTTCAATTTTGTGATGTAACCAAGCTAGCAATCATGAACGAGAATATTTTGCCAAATTTGGCTATATACCCAATATGAGCATTTAAAAAAACCCATTTTCATTTTGGCTACCTGTTGGAACATGTTGCAGAGATTTGGTAGTTTTATTTTGAAATCTTTTTGCAAATTAGGGCTGTGTTTTTTGCTCTCATAAACCTTTGAATGTGTTGAAATCATATTTTCCAAAATTTGAATTTGCAATCTGAAGAATCTAGCTATTTGAATCTCACAATCCTAATGGAAAATGGTACTTATTAACATTTCGTGGAATGACACAACTTATGAAATAATCAACAATCATCACCACAAATATGTTCCTTCCTCATCTCATCCCATCATGTACCTTAGAATGTATTTGCATTACCAAGTCCATAACCATTTCATGTATTAATGTAAGCCATCGTAATGCCCATTATAGATATTCATGATCTTGTGACCAATCATAGGAAGTCACAAAAATTGCATTTTGAAAGTTTTAACTGATTTTCCAATTGTAACCTATGTTTGGTCTTTTTTTTTAATCTTATGTTTCAAGGTTTTGTTAACTAGCGTTTTGTTTGGTGTGAACTTAAGTCAAAATATGAAAAAATAAAAATATAATGGGAACATTTTATCACAATATTCCTGTTTTTTCTGAGAAAAAGGAAAATTTTGAGAAATGTATTTAAAAAACATTTTGCCACATTCGGATTCTACTTTTAGTTTGGTAGTGGTTTTTTTTACTAGTTTTTAAAATTGTTTAGATAGTTCCAAAAATTTGTTGCCATTTAATGCTAAATCCCTCTTGCAATGCTAGCCAATGATGTAACATCTGAAATTTGAAAGAAAAATCATTGTTTGGAATTACTTGCAACTTTTAAACAATGTTTTTGAAAATTATGTCATAAATCCAGTTTTTGGAAATAAAAAATTGAATTTTCTTGATCATAAGTAGGATTGTTTTTCAAATTTTTGACGTAAGAGTTGATGGTGGGCATCCCAAGGTAAATTTAACATTCATTGGTGATAAGTTCAAGAAAATTATCCAAAGTTTTTCCCAAACAATAGCAAAGTGATGATAGGCTTTTGGGGGAAGTTGAAAGGTGCGGACATTTTTTCAACAACATTTTTTCAAATACCAATTTTTTTCACAAATGTTTTGTAGAAAAAAATAGCATGTATTACAATTTTTTATTATTATTATTTTGTAGCAACAGTGTGAAAAAATTTCCACCAAAAAATAGCACTAATCCCCAAACTCAGCAAACTAGACTCGATAAAAATTGGGTTTTACATCTTAACTAGTCTACATACCTTACATCACCTCAAAATTGCATTACATTGAAAGAGTGGGTTTAGGGTTTAGGGTTTAAACATCATCTATCAAGTTCTACTGATGAACCTCCTGGGTTTAGGGTTTTAGGTTACTTCAAAAACCTCAATGCTGATGGTTTTCATGAAAGAACCAATGGTTAAAAAGGTGGTTTGTTTATTTTCCAAATTTGAGAACTCAGGTTGTGAACCCTAAGAATCGCCCTCATAACCGATGGGTCTGTTCCTGTTTATGATAACTGCCCAACACTGGATCAAACAATAAAAATCTCTTAAGGCAAAATGACACATCTCCTAGCATTGGGAACAAATTCATTCACATCCTTAACTCCCTTTAACAAAAAAGACTCCAATGAAAATCCAATTAGGAGACCTTATACGTCTTGATCACCAAAGGGATGCCAAATAGAACCATAGGGAACAAAATCACCAAGAAAGCTTGATTATGATGAGTGTAAAATTGCTTCAACATAATGGGTAGATGACTAATGCACATCTGACTTCAAAATATAATAAGATCTAGTATTATAGCCTGTGCCATTGGCCCAAGTGTGAACTTGGTCACCCATCTAATTTTCCCCTCCAAACCCATTTTTTGTATTTTAATTGAATTTCCAACAACAAAAACCATTCAAAATTCAATAGATCTCACACTTTAGGTCTAAAATTATCCAAATAATCTTCATTAAATCCTACCAATCGAGGGCTTTCCAACAATATCAAGAGTGCACCCAAATTCTCTTATATTTTTAAAGTTTTTGATTTAAATGAATTTTCAATGAAAAAATGGTTCAATATTCAATAAGTTTTTCACCATAGGTTGAAACATTATGAAACCAACTCAATGCATCCCCTATTCATCAAGGGCTTTCCAATAGTACTGAGAGTGCGACAAGAGACACCATGACTTGAGAGATTTCAACATGACAAACAAATAAATGAGACAAACAAACTACCTTCCTTCATAGACAGATTCTTGTTGAACTACATCCAGTAACTTTGGTTAGCTTTCATTCCAGACCAAAGCTCAAAATGGATGAGTGATTATGAAAGAGAATGAAAAAAAAAAGTTGAATTTAACATTGGATGGTCATTACAACTCTGCTGTGGATGAACCTCAACTAAGTTAATTTCTGGTTTGACCTTGGTAACCCATATTGTAAGAGGTAGGTCCTATCTATAGGTAAGTAGGTAGGAAAATAGGTTGCTACTAGGCAATTAGATGGTTTATACTTAGGTGAGGGCTGCTTTTACTACCTACCTACTAATAATCCGCTGGTGGGTTGTTAGCAAGTAGGTAGTTAAAAACAAACACCTAAGCAAACCACCAAAACTAGATAGGGAATTGGAACCCAATGAAAAATAGTTTCTTGATCATTTACCATCCATCCTTCATGGTATGTTGGTTCACTCTAGCTCTTGAAATGGGGGTCCTAATTAGGGTTGTGTGTTGTTCTTGATTTGAAAATGAGCCTAAATGGTTCTAGTTTTGAAACTTTTTTAGTTCTTGTGATGGAATCTCTGATCTTGTCTTGAGATTTCTAAAACCTTGAGTTCCAATCCCTTTTCAAGAAAAATTTGAAACTTGGTTTAGTTTAAGATGAAGTCCAATTTCATGTCAATTACACACAAATAAACATATATATATATATATATATATTAATGTAATATTAGTTAGTTCAATTAATTCACATAGTTCAACACACTATGCAATATATTAATAATGTCCAACCACAATATATAAAATGAACTATTTGCATAAAAGTAGGGATACATTCTTTTAATAAGAATAATTGTATCTATCTACCTAGAGAACATGTTTATATAAACATGTTTGAAAAAGGACAACACCCCCAATTAATATTCTAATTCAACTTTATAAAAAGGCTGGTGGCCCAATCTAGTTCCAACAAAACATTGAACTTCCAATCGCAATACTCGATAACTTGAACACAAATTTGCCTAAAATCAAGAATGTTAATCAAGCACAAATTTTGCATCTTATCACTATAAATCAAAGCAAGATCTTGAATTTGTTATAGTGATGATAGAAGGGACACGTTTATGATGAGTATAACAAACTAAAACATGAAAATGAAATATTAGATATAATTGAGTTTTACACAACTAATTAATATTAAATAATTATCTTTTAAAGTTCAACCTACTAACCAACTTTGTAAAATAAAAGTTCTGCTTGCTCACTTAAAGAACTTTAACCTTACCTTAAAAAACCTAAACCTTGGTTTTAAGATTTTTTTCTCTTTTTGTCAAAGTTTTGATTACAATTCTGATTGTATAGCAAAGAGGTTAGTTCCACGAGATTTGATTCTTGTGCCCATTCCACCAAAAGCATTGTTGGTTCGGGCCCCATATTCGAAGAACATGGTGTTAAGCTTTTAACACTCTTAACCAGCAACATGCCAACACTGCTGGTCCTGGGTTGTATTACAATACTATTACACTACACACCTTCAGTAACAGGAACTGGAACACACAGCCTGAAACCAAATCAGCCCCAAATCTTTTCCTTGTGAAGAAGCTCTGCTGCTGCTGTTGTTGTTTACAAATCACATGTTTGACTTGCCATTGGATCCTCTCTGCTATAGAGAGAGAGAGAGTTCCTAAGGCATCTTATAAGTAGGCACAAGCTGTCAGGAATGTCACCATGCACATGATCAACTGTCTCCCTTGTAAGTAAAATTTTATTTGTGTTATTGGGTTTAATGAGAGAAGAATACATGAACTTCCTGAACATGCTTTACCCAACTAAATAAAGTATGCTTCCAAATTTCAGATCAAAATCAGAGCTTCTATTGCAAAAGCATTATTGACAGGTCTTTAGGAATACCATGCATGATAGGTATTTGGTTTTTCTAGCAGACACTAGTGTCTACACTTAGAGAGTATTGGAAAGGTAGATAGATTACAACCTGGGTATACAATACTGAATACATATACTTGTGTTGAAGAACATACCGCTCACAATGTATGACCCGAGGCAATACCAGCCTGATATGGGACCTGTGGTAATAATTCCATGCATGTACATCATGACATATACTAGTACCAATACCAAGTTTATACCTGTCTTATTTCATGCAAAAGTCAGCCTCCGACCCAATCTGGTATCCTCAAAAGTTGATACCAGTAGTAGTCCAATACTAGTTCTGAGCAAACAGTGGAGTTGAGCAACAAAGTTGAGCAAGTGGACAAACTCATGCTTGTGATCTGCATCATGAAAAGTGTCATGATACGGAGTCACTCAGTATGCAGGGAGGAATTTCTGAGCAAAGTTGAAGATGGAAAGACAGATGGAAAGACAAATTTATGCTTGCTGCTCCCAGCAGCATATATATCATTAAAAGCCTCATCATAAAAATACCTCAATAATTTTGGAGCACGGGTTTTTTCTTTTCAGTTTTGTGATGTAGTCAAACTGGCTATCATCCACAGGAAGATTTTAGCCGAATTTGGCCATAGAGCAGATATGAAAGTAGACAATTTTTAACATTCCTTTTTTGTTTTTTGGCTATCTGCTGGATTGATCCCCTTATAAAAATCTGGCAATTAAAAAAAATCTTCAAAACCTGGTGAAGTAGTAGGTGCCATTTTAAAATTAAAAAATACCAAAACTCTTTGTATGTGTCAAAATTATATCATATTTATCAGGTTGAAAAATCTGAAAATTAGCCCGAAATAAACACTGCAAGTTTTGGAGGAGTTGTGAGCTCACAAAAGTCGAGTACTTAGGCGCGCTGCTTTACACTAGGAGTCAGGGTTTACCCTAAACCCTAAACCCTAAACACATGCTAGAAATACAAAACACTAGTACCTAATATGGTTTTCTTTTGGGCCCATTTTCCCACTTGGCTGATCACCATCTGAAGACTCTAACTATTTTCCAAAACATTTAAATTTATTAAAAAAAGGTCGGAATGGGCTGGTGCAGGAAGGTCTGGATTCTCTGTTCTACCATTTGCTAGTCTCTCTTATTTTAAAAAGAAGAACATGCTGGTGACCAGCTCTTTTGTTGGTCTAATTGTTCAGATTTTTTTCACCTGTACATAGACACAAGGATGCGTGTACCAGCAGGCTCAAAATGTAATGCGCTTGCTGGGATTTTGCAGTGTACTACGTACGAGGAGGTCATCTTATGTTTCTGGGCAGGCTCTTACATTTTTGGAAGGGCTTGTTGTTTTTCTTTGTGTGTCAGATATTATGCAGCTGAGCAGTGTTTACACACACAGAAGGCCCCTCGGATGGGCACATCACAAGAATTTGGTGCTGCCCTTGGGCTGCTGCCTCAGGTGAGCCCTTTATTCTGGTAATGCTCCTGTCCATGATGGGCCTTAGCTACCACGAATAAAACCTCTCGGAAACAAGCAAGTGCGTGCTTGGGCTGGTTGCCATGCATTCGATTCTAGATTGAACATTGAACCTCATTGCTTGCCTCAAAGTACACGAGAGACCCAAGTTCATGAATTAGAGAAGAAAATCCTTCCTGCTTTCTCTCTGTCCCCACTGAATTTTGGGATTAGAATCCCATACAGGATACATGTGTGACACCTTATTTTAGGAGCCTGAAAAATTGCACAAAAACCTCTCTGTCTGTCTGCCCCCCTACCCCCAGGGGAAGCTCATGTTTGTCTGCCAATACACACAATTTGCTTCAGGAAGAAACAAAGAGATGACCCATTCAACTCTATCAAACTGAAAAAAAAAAATAGTACCCTCTTGCAGGCTTACTTTGACAGTTCTAAAATACATCCACAATTATTTGAGTCATAATAATAGTTCACATGAAAAAACTACCAGCTGGTGGAATTTCTCCAATTATGTTGTCCCATGTATCTGGACGAGGGCATGTTACAAGCAGAATCTGTCATCTGCAAAACACAAGAGCATTTCACATTTCAAAGGGAAAATGCCCAGTTTTGCTGGTAATTCTGCTGGTGCTTGATGTAGGGTAACACCCTGCTTCGTCTTCTTCTTCTTCTTCGAATGCATCACCTTACACCAATGGTATATAACCTTTGAAATGGCCATGTCTTGTTTGGCCTTCTTTATCAAGCTTTTTTCATCAATCAAAGGGGGGTGGGGAAGAAGGCCTTTTGCATCTTTCGAAGGCCTTTTTTGCATGCAAAGCTAAAATATTTTTTCAGCCTTTTTATAAAGGGGGGGGAAGATGACACATTTCCTCAATCAGTTCACTACAGACCCCTCACCACCCCCCCCTCCCCTCAAGGCTTCACTCAAGAAGGTGAAGGTCCCCATTGTAGGAGGTGTTGGCTGCTTATGGTGAAGCAAAGGTAAAGTTGGCTAGCAAGAAAAGACAAAACAATCAAATTTAAGTATAAAAATGGTATCATTTCACAACATATGGGTTTGACTTCTATTATTTGTACCTTTTCAGGTGCCCAAGTAGTTACATTAATAATTTTTAAATGCTACATTTCTACAAATAAACTTGAAACATCAAAAATTAAGTAAATTATTTGCTCATACATGTCAAAATTTTGGGAGCTTCAAATAGTTGGGTAAGTTGTATGAAGGACTTATCATTTTCTTTGGTTTCACTCCTCAATATCTAATATGTAGTTGCCTTATCGATCTACATATTAGGCAACTACATATTATTGCCATTTAGCTATTTATGTTTAGTTAAAACTTCAATGTTTATTACAACCCAGTTAAATTATTGAATAAAACGGAATCCCTAATAAGACTCACGGGGAAGAGAAAAAATTGTGCTATATATACATATAATGATATGTTTTCATGACATTAAATGCAATGATAACTCATCATTGTGGAATATTTTTATTTTGACATAACATGAGGTCAAAATTTTCATAATTAAAAAAAAAAAAAACTCCCTTTTAAAAAATATAAATAAATAGTCAATGTTTTTCTTTTCAAAATTGTGAGATAGGTGGGCTGCTGATTATTCAAAAGAGCGGACTTAAACAAATTTGACTACAGATTAAAGAGGAAAGTAGAGAAGTTTAGGAATTGTGCTATATGTTGGGGACATGCTAGAACCTACTGTCTAAATAAATATGGTGAATTCAAAAAAAGATTTAGAGAATTGCTTGGGTCTGGGTTTTAAAAATCCAACAATGGGCAGTTATGAGGTGGGGATAGGGTTTGGGTATGTGATTAACTAGTACAAGCCGCGGTTCTTTGACAAATACCCAAATGGTATATACATAGGTTCTTTAACAAGGGTTTTTCAAAGGCCCCCTTTGAAGCCCCGTTTTAAAAATAAATATCCAGACTTGTATACATAGGTTCTTTAGCCAAGATATTTGAACCCCCCCTTTGAAGCCTTGGTTTTTTAACAAATACTTAGAATGGGTATCACAAGTTCTTTAACAAAATATTTGAAAGCCCCTCTTTTCAAAAACAAGCGTTGGGTCTTTAATAACCTTACAAGGCTTGGGTTGTAGGTTCTTTTTATTCACAAGGTAGCAGGCAAAGCAAATTTACAAGTTTTGAAATCTCAACGCAAAGTTTGTAAATTAAACATTTACAATGCAATATATATATAAGGTCATGGTGAAACTTCAAGTTTAAAGAAAAAATCATAAAGGTTTTGTTCTAATTTGATTACACAAATGTTACTTGAAATTTAAAGGCTTAACCCAAATAGTGAATTAGAATGAAGGTTTTTTTTATCATGTTTAATGGTTCTAAGTTTTAGGTAGCTTTTTCGTCATTCTATCTTTGATTCAACTTTCAATAGACACCCTTCAAGATTATCAACTTGTTTTTCAAATTCAACTTCTAGCCTTGATATCAACTCAAATTCCACCTCCAATGTAGATGCAAAGTTAGTGGGTTTCAAGCAACCAATTCATGTATTAGATGGTCAATTTTTGTTGACAAATATGAGTTTTTTCATATTGTCCATTTGGAAACAACACTTACAAAGTGTAATCAAAATGCCAACAATAGAAAAAAATATGTTTTGTCTTGATTTAGCTAGCTAGGATGTCAAAAATATGTTATATTATTATAACAATAGTTGGAAACTTGTGTTCTTTGCATTGCTAAAACAAAACACATTTGCAATTTTTTGCATCAACAAGATACTAACGAAATCTAACAAATTCTTTTGACACCAGAACCATGTAAGTGTTTGCATTAGTTGTTATGGTGTGAAATGGATCTTGAACATGAATTTGAGATTGAAGATCTTCAATTTCTTCAACAATAACAAACATCAACAACTTGACTATTTTTGTCAATAAAGGGAAAAACAAATCTTCATCATATTTAACAATAGCAACAACATTTTCATGACCTAAATATGTGGTGACAAACTACATGCTCTTAAACCTTAAATCAAACATCAAAGCCAATATATTATGGCCTTGCTTCCTATCAATTGCATGGAAGATGGAAAGAAAGGGTAGAAGAACTTTTAAAATCTATTGCTTCATGCAAACCAAAAGTTCTTTCAACTTATGATTTAAAAAATCCTCCTAAACAAAGTTGTCAAGAAAAGTTTGGAATGCCAACTATTTTTTAATATCTTAACAAGTTGATGTTATAAATTGCAAGGCATCTCAGAGCAACCAATGTCCACAATTTTAGTTCAAAACACAATCGATGGCATTTGGGGACAAAACTTTTATCATAGCTTCAGATACCACTGAAATTCTTGAAGATGATACACAAGATTGTAATGCCATAGATTATCAACTATAACATATTGCAATGACAATTCAAAATGTTAGTGCATTATGGAATAATAATACATGATTGGTAAATCTATGATCAACCAAAAAAACCAAACAAATAGCACCCATGAACCAAATAAATAGTTAGAATTTAATCAAAACCAAATAAAAAATAATAAAAAAGAAAACCACAAAACCAAAAAAAAAGTTGGAAAATTCATGAAACCACAAAACAAAACAACCATAGAATCACAAAATAATTAGAATGTGATAAAAAATGGCTTACCTTGTTTTCATGGGTGTGTTGAGTGTTCTAGGCATTAATATATTCAATGCAAGTTTTATTTCATGCTTGCATGCCTTGACAAATTTTTTTGGGCCATGTAATAATACATTTATGGATGGTAGATTGAACGGTCTTCATAGATGCACAAGGCATATCAATAGACATTTTTTCATCTATAGTAATGTATTGCATGATATAATTGAATCAAGGCATTTGAACAAGTTTGCAGGTTAGACCTTTCATCCTTAATGGAGGTAATAATTTTTTTAGTTGAGGAAAACTTTTCTAATAGCTTTCTTGTAATTTAAGAACCATTACTATATCTTTTATGTTTGTGACCTCCAACAACCCAATAGTGACATGATTTGCCTCTCAAGCACTTGAGATAAAATTAATAATGACATAAAAAAACATCATGTGCTCCTTTTGACATCCACAAACAAATGTGCAAATGACTAATAAATAATTAGCTAATGTAGGTTGCACATATGCAATCATGGTTTTTCTAACCAAATTTGTGAAAATATCTTCAATAAACGTCTTCTTGGATGGGAAGACAACTCATGGACATAATTTAAATATACTAGCTTTTGGAGCAAAGTGGATTGAATAGTCTTCGTAAATAACAACCCTTTAACCACAAAGAACATCAGATGTTGTTTGTAGAGCTAATACCATGAATACTCAAAATAGAATTTGGAAAAAAAAACCATTACTGTTAGTAAGAACTAAAAATTTAAAAGTTGAAACAATGACAAATTAGATTAAACTTCACAAACTTGAATTTAATCACAATAAAATGTGATAATATGAGATTTACAAAATAAAAATTCAATGGGGTTTAAGGTTTAGAGGTTCATAATTTAAAGATTGTAGTTCCATGATAGGAGCAAAACATAAGTTGCTTTTTGAAAATATCTTCTCACCCGTAAAATTTCTTGCTTGAGCTATAAAACAAGCTCAAAAGATGAGGTGTGAAGAAAAGGCCAACAATGTTATTGGTTTAAATGAAAGGCAACATGCAATAAAACATGAAAAATAACAAAAGATGAACAATGACAAGTAATGAAACATTAGAAGTTCCCTTGACAAGAGGTGAAAGATGATGAAGTACATGCAATAATTGTCAAAAGATCCCTTTGACCTTCACTACGCCACAAGCACACAAAAAACCTCCAAGCACAAACGCAAGGTGAAAAGTGCAAAAACAAAAACAAATAGAACACAATAAGCCACATACCTTCTTCTAGTTCACTTACAAATGTGTGGTCAATATTCCCTAAAGCTAGATTCGTTTCTAGCATTCAATACCTTCAAGTAGTTAGTAGGTCATATTAATATAACATCATTGCACCATTTGACATCGCAATGTGAGAAAAATTGTGAATATGGGAAAAAATAAATTGGCAATTGTAAAAAGTGAAGGATACAAGAAAAGGAGATTTTTTTTTAGCAAAATAAAAGTACAAAACCTTGACACCTAACCTTAACCCTAATTAAGACTCCTCTAAGTATTAAAAACATATGAATTGAGTTTTAAAAAAATAACCGACTAATGCCCATTCTCCATTCTAACACCCACCCCACACTCTTCTCTCTAGTCCTGTAATGTGCTTACTTAAAGCCTAGAGGTGGTGGAGTTAAGTCCTCTAGCCTAACTTAGTTGCAAGTAAATAATGACCAAATTTGGGAGGTGATTAATTCAAGAAAATAGTACTTGCTAGTGTGGTATGTGGTGTTGTTGGTGCAAGTGTAAACCCTAATTTGGTTTCCTTTTGATTTTGTTGAATTCTATAGCAAACCACCCACATAGTAAGTTTAAGAATTAGGAAATCATTTCGAAAGAATCCTACTCATTCAAGGCTTTTTAACAATATCAATAAATGGGTCTCGATTTTCTTTAATTTTTAATTTTTTGAAAAAAAAAATTTCAATGAAAAAATTGTTCAATATTCAATAGCTCTAGTGCTGTAAGTCTAAACATTATGAAACCACCTCAATGCACCCTCTAAGTACTCGTCGAGTGATTTCAGCACCCTCACTCAAAGAGAGGGCTTTTCAATGATATCAAGCATGCAATAGAAGACACACTCATTTGGTAGAGATCTCAATGTGACAAACAAAACAAACAAACAAACAAACTACCTTTCCTTCCTTAAGGAGATAGATAGATATGTGATTCTTTCATCTCTCAATTTCCAAGGAAGACATTTAATTAAGTTTTTTTTGGTATACTCTACTACCTTGGCAGCTTGGACCATGACTAATTACATTATTTTTCAAAATGTTGAAATTCTAAATTTTTAAATTTTTGTTTCAAATAACCAAAAATTGTGGAAGGAATTATTGAATCTTCAAAAAATTCTATTTTTTGAAATGAAAATACCAAAATAAATAAATAATTAATTAATTAATTAATTAATTATTCGGCAAGCATGTGTCGAATTTACATTGTATTAGAGACTCCACCACACAACTCCCCAATACCCAACACCCCCTTTCCCCACCCCCCTCGCCACCCGCCAAACAACTCCAAGGGGAAAGGGCAAAAAGGAATCACAAACAAGACCCGCCAGCAGTAAAAGTTAAAAGTAAACCGGTAACTCTGACAACGTGACGTCACGACATGCACAAAAGCCGTGAAGTACGTAATAATTAGACAAAACTGTTACCGATTTAATTAAAACTAACGGTAACTGCCACAAATGTGAAAAACAAAAACACACTTCCCAATTACCATAGTTAGTTAACTAAAACTTGAAACAAACTCACTAATTCGGCCAAACTCACTAATTGGACCAAACTCACTAATAAGGCCAAACTCACTAATTGGACCAAACTCATTAGTTAGGCCAGACTCACTAATTTGACCAAACTCTCTAATTAGGAAAAACTCAGTAATAGGACCGAACTCACTAGTTAGAAAAACCTGTTATTTAATTAACGGTAATGGCCACAAATGCGAAAAAACACGCTCCGCAATTACCGTAGTTAGTAAAACTTTAAGCAAACTCACTAATTGAGCAAAACTCACTAATTAGACAAAACTGTTATTTAATTAACGGTAACAGCCACAAATGTGAAAAACAAAAGCACACTCCCCCATTTACAGTAGTTAGTTAACTACAACTTGAAGCAAACTCACTAATCGGCCGTGATTAGTGAAAAAACCCTTTGCCATGCACTTCGTCCTTCTCCATTCATCTGCTTCTTCGTGTGCGTCGTCGTCGTCGTCG
>Ga0116229_10006306_pt1 | contig 19111 bp, 18 predicted proteins | sample S1TSphgellanicum_3_FD_87313 | JGI IMG/M metagenome (GOLD analysis project Ga0116229, IMG submission 87313) | Host-associated microbial communities from peat moss isolated from Minnesota, USA - S1T2_Fc - Sphagnum magellanicum MG | ecosystem: Host-associated > Plants > Peat moss > Unclassified... | reverse complement strand
TCCAGCGCCCCTTGCGCCGCCTTGCCCGCCGCGAAGGCGCGCGCATACACATAGGCGAGGGTAAGGGCGTAGACGCTGTCCTCCGCCACGTGGGCCGCCCTTGCCTGGGCGGCGGCGGCCAACAGGCGTTCGCGCTCGGCGATCAATCGCGCTTGAAGGGCGGGGCGGGTCTTGATCGCCTTGGCGGTCTCCAGCCATTTCGCCGGCTCGCCCTTGGCGGTGCAGAAGACGCTGAGCGCGGCGTCGAGGTCGGCCTGGTCCGCCTCAGCGACCTCGGCCATTTTCTGAGCGCAGGTCTGGTCGCGAACGCCCCCTTCGCACAGGGCGGCGGCGCCCTCGCGCCACAGAGCGGGGTCCAGGACCGGCGGCGTCATCGCTTGGGCGCGAAGCGTGTCCGCCGACACCAGGCTCGCTAATCCGCACGCCTGCGCCAAGGCGATCGGCAGGCCGCCCAAGCCGCCGCAGCGCTCGACATAGGCCAAGATCGCTTCGCGCTTGCCTTCGAACGTGGCGAACATCGCCTCGAACGACTGGAAGTCGAGCGTTGAGGCGAAGCGGGCGTAGGCGTCGGCCAGGAGCGCCGGCGCGCCCAGGGCGGCGAGGCGGGCCACCTCGTCCCGCGCCTCCGCTGAAATCTGCGCCGCTGCGGCGTCGTCCAGCACGGTGAAGCCGGGGGACACCCCGGCCTCCAGCGGAAACCGCCGCAACAGCTTTTCGCAAAAGGCGTGCAGGGTCTCGATCTTCAAGCCGCCCGGCGTCTCCAGCGCCCGGGCGAATAGGCGCCGCGCCGCCGACAAATCCGCGGCCGCCTCGCCGATCTTGTTGAGTTCGGCGGTCAGGGTGTCGTCGGGCATCATCGACCAGCCGCCGAGCTGGTTGAACAGCCGTCGCTGCATCTCGGCCGCGGCCGCCTTGGTGTAGGTGACGCACAGGATCGCTTCGGGCCGCGCCCCATGCAGCAGCAGCCGCGCCACCCGATCGACCAGGGTCTTGGTCTTGCCCGAGCCCGCATTGGCGCTGACGAAGGCGGAGACCTTGGGATCGGCGGCGACGAGTTGGGGGTTGAGATCGGAGGGGGAGGATGGACTCATCCCTCGTCCTCCTCGTCCGCCGCCGCCGACCATTCCCGTACCCGCGCCAGGTGATCATAGTCGCTGACCTGGCTCAGAAACCGGGTCGCCGTGCGCGATCGATAGGGCTGGGCGGCGCGGCGGTACCGGGCGATGAGGCCCATCAGCCCGTCGAGCGCCGCGGCCGCCATCGCTTCGCTCTCACCCGCTACGGCCCGCGTGACCTCCTCGCCCGGCGGGGTGCGGCCGGTGAGGCGCAAATAGACCAGGTCGCCGGGCGCGATCTTCCCTAGGTCCTCGAATCCCCCGCCCATTAGCAGGGCGGCGGTCAGCGTCAGCTGGGGCGCGAAACCCGTCTCGATTTCTTTGGCGGTCGGCGGTCGGCCGGTCTTGAAGTCCAGCACATGGACGCCGCCATCGAACAGCTCCAGCCGGTCCGCCCGAGCCGTGAGCTTGAACAGCGAGCCGTCCGACAAGCTATAGGTTAGCTCCCCTTTCTGCTCGACGCGTACGCTGCGGCAGGCGCTGCGGCGTCTGGCCTCCACCTCGGCGACCCAGCCGCCGGCGCGCACCGCCAGAATGCGCTCCCGCGCCATCGCGCTGTCGGTCAGACCCTGGTCGTGCAGGGCTTGCACATAGAGGTCGGCGAAGCGGGCGGGGGCTATGTCGTGGGGCAGGCTCGACCACTCTTCTGCGAAGGTTTCGAGCGCCGCATGGATCGCCGCGCCGCGCGCCCTGGCCTCGATCCGCTCGTCGGGCCGATCGAGCTTGCGCAAGCCCAGGACCCGGCGGGCGTAGACGGCGTAGGGATCGCGCACCAGCCGCTCGACCTCGGTCACCGGCAGCTCCGTCGGGCGCACCGCGACGGGGGGGCGGGGCGCAGGCCGTGGGGCGGGTGTGAGGCTCTCCGGCGGATCGGCCAGAGGGGCGTCCAGCGCCCGCGCCCAGGCCAGAGCATCGTCGCGACGGGGCAGGGCGAGGCCGGCGCCCCTGGCTAGGGTCTCCAGCCGCCACAGCCAGCGCGACATCACCGCCGGCTGACCGCCGCGCCGCTCGCTGTGGATCAACACCACCTCGGGCGCGCAGGCGGCCTGTGCGAAGTCGTGCGCCGAGAGACCGACGCGCCGTTCCGGCGGCGGCAGCCCCATCCGCGCCCGCATGGGTCGCGACAGGAAGGGATCGACCTCGGCCGGGCGCGGCCACACCCCTTCCTCCAGCCCCGCCAGGATCAGCCGGTCGGCGCGGATCAGCCGGGCCTCCAGAGCGCCCAGGATCTTCAACCGAGGGTGAGAGGCGCCGCCGCTGCGCAGCGTCTGGGTCGCCATCAGGGCGGTGACGAGCTGGGCGAAGCCCTTGACCGAACAGGGCGGCAGCGCCGCGCCATGGTCGATCAGCTCAGCCAGAAACCCCGAGGCCGCCTCGCCGTCGGCGCCCGCCCAAAGGTCGCCGCTCCGGCCGCGTGCGTCGGCGCCGAGCTGCTCCATCGCCTGGGTCAAGGCGCGCGCCGCCTCAGCCACCTGGGCCGGCCCCTCCGCAAAGGGCTCCGCGGCGATCTCCAGAGCGGCCTTTAAGGATTTCGCCAGGGCTCCCGCGTCAGCCGCTTCAGGATACCGGTCGAGCCTTGCGAACATGTCGGCCCAGGTGCGGGGACGGGCGCCGCGCAGGCCCCGTCGCTCCAGGGTGCGCACCGCCAAGGCCAGGGCGGCGTCCTCCAGCCCCAGACGGACGCGGGGGTGTTTCAGGATCGCCAGCAGGGTCGGCGGGCTCAAGGGGTCCGCGACCGCTGCGGCTATCAGCCCGATCAGCACGCCGGTGGGATGGCCGCCGAGCGGTGAGCCGGCGGAGGAGTCGATCCGCACCCCCCAGCGCGCCAGCTTGGCGCAAACACGGCGGGCCAGGGCGGCGTCCGGGGTGATCAGGGCGGCCGTCAGGTCCGGCGTCTCCAGGGTTTCGCGCAGGAGCACGGCGGCGGCGGCGGTGGCCTCCTCCTCGGTGCGTGCGGTGATGAGGCTGAGGCCCTCCAGACCTTGGGCGATCGGGTCGCTGACCGCGCCCGCGCCCTCCTGGCGCAGATCGCCGATCACGCGCAACCAGTCGGCGGTGGCCTCGGCGGGCCGCAGGGCTTCGTTGACGACGCGTCGGCGTCGGCGACCCTTCGCCTGGTCGGCGTGCGACTCATCCGCCGGCCACATCTTGACGTCGGCGCGCGTGATCCTTGAGCGCTCCAACAGCCGGCGCAGCGCATCCTGGGGATGGGCGTCGCCCACCTCCGTCCACGCCGCCTCCGCCAGGTCGAGATCGAGGCCGGGCAGCACGACGCAGCCCTTAGGCGCCGAGGCGACGACGGCGAGCAGCGCCGCGGTGGCCGGCGCTGCGCCGGTCGAGCCGGCTGCGATCAGGGGGCGTTGCGGCGGCGTCCTGGCCCATTGCTCCGCCAAGGCGCGCAGCAGTTGCGTGCGTCGATCGGTGACGTCGATCAGGCCCAGCGCCTTCAGCCGCCGTGGCCAAGCCTCGACCGCAAGGGCTAGAAAACGGGCCGAAATCTCCCAGTGGCGCGCCAACTCGCCCTCGACCAGGGTGTAGACCGCGCTCGGGTCGGCGATTTCGGCGATCTGCATCGACTCCAGGAAGGCGCCCAGCGCGTCGCCCAACTCCAGAGCGCCTGATGCGCTGAGCTCGCGGCCCAGGATGTCGGCGTGGTCGGCGACCAGGCGCGCCAGCTCGAAGCGGCGGCGCATGGGGCTGATGGCCGGCGGTAGGTCCAGCGCCAGGTCGCCGGGCTCGAATGGCGGCTCGCCCTCGTCCAGTTCGCCCAGCGCGCGGATTTGCGGCAGGAGCACGGCTTCGGCCGCGCCCACCCGCAGAAAAGACTCCGCCAGCTCCCGCGCCGCGCGGCGGGTCGGCGTCAGCACCACGGCGTCGGCCAGGGCCTCAGGCCCGAGCGGCGCCAGCGCCGCGTTCAGGCCGGCGGCGAGGTCGTCCAGAAACGGGCGATGGGCGGCGATAGTGAACCAGCGGGGGCCTTCGCCGCCAAACAGCGACCGATAGGCCGGCGACGGCGTCAAGGCGCCCCTCTCACGGCTAACGGCGCCGCCAGCCGGCGCTCGGCGGCGTCGCGGGCGACGGGGTCGCCCACATGCATCCACTCGCCCTCCAGCCCCACGCCGTACAGCCGCCCCTCCGTCGCCAATCGCCGCCAGATCCGCGCGAGCGAGAAGGGGGTCAGCGGCTCGTCATCGACGATTTGGGGCTTGCAGATGTGGGCGCCGATATAGGCGAAGGGGGCTGTCGCCGCCTCGCCCCGAAACCGCAGTCGGCCATCGCAATCTTTGAAGACGTCGCCGGGTCCATCGAAGCCCATCGCCGTTTGGGTCGGCGTGAGCAGCAGGCAGACGTCCATGGTCGCGGGGTTCCAGGCCTTGGCGAGGGCCTCAAGCGCCGGCGCGCCGTGCTCGATCCAGATTGAATCGATGTTGGCGACAAACACCGGGGCGTCGCCCAGGAGCGCGCGCGCCTTCTTCAAGCCGCCGCCCGTTTCCAGGAGTTCGTCCCGCTCGTCGGAAATGACGATGGTCGGCGGCTTGGCGCGGCGGGCGAGATGGGTCTCCAGCCGGTCGGCGAAGGCGTGGACGTTGACGACCGCCCGGGTCACGCCCGCTTCGCCCAGGCGATCCAGCATATGGTCGATCAGGGGCCGGCCGGCGACTTCGACCAGGGCCTTGGGGCGATCGTCCGTCAGGGGCCGCATCCGGCTGCCGACGCCCGCCGCCAGCACCATGGCGGTGGTGGGCGACGTCATGCCCGCGCCGTCTGCGGCACGTGCTGGTCGAACCAGGCTTTCAGCTCGGCGAGGTCGGGGTGCGCCAGGTTGCGGTCCAGCAGCCGCCACATCCGGGGCAGAAAGGTCCGGTAGCGCGGCTTGCCGTCGCGCGCGATGAGCCGGGCGAAGATGCCGACGACGCGCACATTGTTCAGCGTCGCCAGGGCCGCATAGTCGGACAGGAAGGCCGCGGGGTCGCCTTGCAGCCCGCTCGCCAAATACCGCTCCAACATCGCCTGCTCCAGCTCCGGCGCGACATCGCGGCGGGCGTCCTGCAGCAGGGCGGCGAGGTCCCAGGCCGGATGGGCTATCACCGCATCCTGGAAGTCGAGCAGGCCGACCTTGGCCAGGCCTTCGCGCTGATCCAGCCAGATCAGGTTCTCGGCATGATAGTCGCGATGGGCGAAGACGCATGCCCCCGCCTCGCCCCGGGCGTGGATCGGCGCCCAGAGCGCGTCCCAATCCGTCAGCGCAGCGTCGTTGAACCTCAGTCCGGGGGCCAGCTTGGGCAGCCAGGTCGAAAGGAGGTCGGTGGCCGTCTTCAGGGCCAGGGCGTCATAGGTCAGGAGCGGCCAGGGCGCATGGCCCGGTACGGGCAAATCGCTGGGCGCCGGCTCGGCGTGCAGCTGGGCCAGGAGGTCTATGGCGGCGTCGTAAAAGGGGCGCGGCGGTTCGCCCGCCTCGATCCGGCGGGCGAAGAGACCCTCGCCCAGATCTTCCATCACGACGAACCCGCTCTCGACGTCGAAGGCGACGATCTCGGGCGCCGAAAGCCTCAGCGATCGCAGATAGAGGTCCACGCCGACGAAGGCGTCCACGCGGCAGGCGGCCAGCCTCTGCAGGGCGTTATACCCCGCCGCTCGCCGCTGCTCCGCTGAGTCGTGCACTCCGCAGGGCGGGCTCTCCGAGGTCTTTGGCGCGTCCATCAGGATCAGCGGCGCGGCGCCCTGGCGATGCAGGCGGATGTAGCTGCGGGTGGAGGCGTCGCCCGGCATTCGCTCGGTGCGAGCCTCCGCCAAGCCTGCGGCGGTCAGGAAGGCCCATCTCAGCTCCCCCCGCTCCGACGGGATGTCGCCAATCGAGTCGTCGGAAGGGGTTTGCGTCAAGGCTGCAGCCTGATTCTGGGTCGGTTAACTCTGTTCTAACCCATGTCTGCGGCCAATCCATGGGCCATGGGCGGTCAGCCGCACAAGTCGTGCGCCGACCCCCTGTCCGACCCCCTGTCCGGCCCCCTGTCCGGGCGCTTGTCCAGGCGCCTCAGCCGGCGCGATCGCCAGCTCGACATCCAGCCTTGCGGGGGGCAGATCGCCCTCCAGCCGTTCGGGCCACTCGATCACGGCGGCGCCGGTCTCCAGCGCCTCCTCCAGACCGATCTCGTAGGCCTCCGCCGCCGAGGTCAGGCGATAGAGGTCGAAGTGGGCGATCGGGAACTCTGGTCCCTCGTAGGTCTGCACCAGGGTGAAGGTGGGGCTCGGCACGTCTTCGTCCGCATGGGTCAGGGCGCGGATCAGCCCCCGCGCCAGGGTGGATTTGCCGGCGCCCAGGGGGCCGTAAAGGCAGACGGCCTCGCCGGCCCGCAGCTGCGCGGCGATCAAGGCGCCCAGCCGCGCGGTCGCGTCCGCATCGACCAGGGGCCGCCAGCCCTGAAGGTCATTCATCAGCGGGATCAGCCATGAGGATTGGGAATGGCGCAGCTCATGGACCCAGGGTGTCCTATAGGTTATCTGCCGCCGCAAGCCGGGCCGCGCGGGACGCCCTGCGGAAAGCTGGAATTTGGGGGTTTCGGGGTCTTGGCGGACGTGAGCGGACGGATCGTGATCTTGGGCGCGGGCCATGCCGGCGGCACGGCCGCAGCCCTCCTGCGCCAACTCGGCTGGACGGGGCCGATCACCCTGGTCGGCGACGAGCCGATCGCGCCGTATCAGCGGCCGCCCCTGTCCAAGGCCTGGCTCAAGGGCGAGGCGGACGCGGATTCGCTCGCGCTGCGCCCGGACAGCTTCTACGCCGAGCATGACATCTTGCTGCGCCTGAACGCCCGCGCGGTGGAGATCGACCGCGCCGCGGGGGCCGTCCTATTAGAGGGCGGCGAGCGTCTGCCCTACGACCGGCTGATCCTGGCGACTGGCGCGCGGGCGCGGCGTATCGCGCTGCCAGGGATCGAGCTGGAGGGCGTTCTTGAGCTGCGTACCGCCGCCGATGCGGATCGGCTGAAGGCGGCGCTGGGACCGGGCAAGCGCCTCGCGGTGGTCGGCGGCGGCTATATCGGCCTGGAGGCGGCGGCCTCGGCCCGGGCGCTGGGCGCGCAGGCTACGGTGATCGAACTGCAATCGCGGGTGCTGGCGCGGGTGGCGTGCGAGCCGCTGTCCCTTTTCATGCAGGACTACCATCGCGCACAAGGCGTGGCGATCGAGCTGGGCGCCGGTGTGGACGGACTGGACGGCGAGGGCGGCCGTATCACCGGCGTGCGTCTCTCAGACGGCCGGCTTCTGGCCTGCGATGCGGCGTTGATCGGCGTCGGCGCGTTGGCGAACCAAGAGCTGGCCCAGGCCGCGGGGCTCGACTGCGATAACGGCGTGGTGGTCGATCTGACCGCCAAGACGTCTGATCCCGCCATCTACGCCATTGGCGACTGCACCCGCCGGCCCTTGCCGCTCTATGGCCAGCTGGGGCGGCTGGAGAGCGTGCCCAACGCGCTGGAACAGGCGAAGCAGGCCTCAGCCGACCTGTGCGGGACCAAGCCGCCGTCGCCGGAAACGCCCTGGTTCTGGTCGGATCAATATGATCTGAAGCTTCAGATCGCCGGCCTGCCGCTCGGCGCCGAACAAATCCTGGTGCGCGGCGACCCCGCCACCGCCCGCTTCGCCGCCTTTCACCTCAACGCCGACAACCAGGTGCAAGCGGTTGAGGCGATCAACGCCGCGCCGGAGTTCATGGCGGGCCGTCAGCTCATCGGCTCGCGCAAACCAGTTGCGCCCGACAAACTTCGCGATATCACCGTTTCGATGAAGGACGTGGCGGCCTAACGCCCCCGCGCAAACTTAGACAGAGACCGGCAAGACCGCCCATGCCCAAGATCACCTATGTCGAATTCAACGGGAAAGAGCACCCTATCGAGGTCAAGGCCGGCCTGACCGTGATGGAAGGCGCCGTGAAGCATAATGTGCCCGGCATCGACGCCGATTGCGGCGGCGCGTGCGCCTGCGCCACCTGCCACGTCTATATCGACGCCGCCTGGACCGACAAAGTCGGCTCGCCCTCGGCCATGGAGGAGAGCATGCTCGACTTCGCCGAAAACGTAGAGCCCAACTCCCGCCTTTCCTGCCAGATCAAGGTCACCGAGGCGCTGGACGGCTTGGTGGTGCGAATGCCGGAAAGCCAGCACTGATCTATAGCGCGCTGAGGTCTACATGATGGTCATGACGCCGGATACGTTTCTGGACAATCTGGATTTCGGACCGCCTCGGGGCAGTGAAGCTTGGTGAAACCCCTTCTGATCACCGGCGGTGGGCGCGGCATCGGCCGGGCGACGGCGCTTCAGGCCGCCGCGCAAGGCTGGGCGGTGGGCGTCAACTATGTGGCCGATGCGGCGTCCGCCGAGGCGACGGTTGAGGCGATACGCTCGGCGGGCGGCCAAGCGATCGCGATCCGGGGCGACGTGGCGGTCGAGGCCGACGTGATCGCCATGTTCGAGGCGGTCCGAAGCGCGTTCGGTCCGCTGCAAGGCCTGGTCGTCAACGCCGGCGTCGTCGCCCTCCCCAGCAAGCTGGCGGATATGGAGCTGGCGCGGTTGAAGCGCATGTTCGATATCAATGTGCTAGGCGCCTATCTGTGCGCTCGCGAAGGCGCGCGGGCGATGTCTCAGGGTCGTGGAGGGAAGGGCGGCTCGATCGTCATGGTGTCGTCCGGCGCCGCAAGGCTCGGATCGCCGTTCGAGTTCATCGACTACGCCGGGTCGAAAGGGGCGGTCGATACGCTCACCCTTGGCCTTGCGAAGGAACTGGCCGGCGAAGGCGTGCGGGTGAACGCGGTGCGCCCCGGCCCGATCCGCACCGACATCCACGCCAGCGGCGGCCAGCCCGACCGTGCGGAGCGCGTCGGCGCGACGACCCCTATGGGGCGCCCCGGCGAAGCGGAGGAAGTGGCCGAGGCGATCGCCTGGCTCTTGAGCGACGCCGCGTCCTATGTGACGGGCGCCCTGCTGGACGTGACCGGCGGGCGCTAATGAACCGGCTGATCATCACGGGTTCCGACTCCGCCGCCGGCTGTTTGAAACAGGCCAAGCTCGCCGATAAGGTCGTCGTCACATGGCCCCAGGCGCTCGCCGGTCCATTGCCCTGCGATGCGGAGACGGCCGAGATTTTCGACCCCGTTTTCACATCAGACCTCGCGCCTCCCGAGCGCACTTTTCCGCGGAGTTGGCCAACTCTGGCGGAGCGGCAAGGCTCCCGCCCCGAACTTGGGCTCAAAGAGGTGTGCCGTCTCTTCGACACCATAGACCTCTGGTTCGATCCCGTTGCGGAAAGCCAACTCGCCCTTGTTCATCTGCTCGATTACCTCAAAGGGGACGCCGACCTGACCGAGCGCATGGTCCTGGTTCATCTCGACCGTCGGCTCGGCGAATGCACGCCGGACGCGGCGGCGCGTCTGCGTCCGCCCCGGTCGGCGGTGGACGGGCGCACCGTGGCGACGGCGTCGCGCAGCTGGTCGGCCTGGCGCCAACCCACGCCCACGGAATTTGCGCGCCTGCTCGAGGAGGACACGTCGGACTTTCCCGCCCTCCGCCCCGTGATCCTGAAGCTGTTGGAAGAGTTGCCCGCCGCCGATACGGCGCTCAGCGCGACCGAAACCTCGTTGCTGCGCTTTATCGATGAGGGCGCAGGCGCCTATGGGGACGCCCTTGGACGCTACGCCAATAGCCTGTGGCCGACGACCTATGGGTTCCTAGAGTCCGCGGCGCTTCTAGAGGCGCTGTGCTGCGCGCCCCAGCCCGCCCTATCGAGCGCACCAACTCTCGCGAGGGCGTTCACGTATGCGCCCGATCGGTTCGGCGCCTATTTTCAAACGGCCTTGTCGCTGTCTCAGCTGGGTCGCGATCTCCTGGAACGCCGGGCCGACTACGCGGACCATAATCCCATCCATCGATGGTGGGGCGGCGTGGAGTTGACGAACGACCACCTATGGCGGTGGAATGCGGCCGCCGGTTCGGTTGTCGCGCCAAGCTAGCTCCGCTTGCATCCCGACTAACCGGCCCCCATAACCTTGACGATGAGCGAGCCTGCGCCCCCTAAGCGCCTTCATATCAAGACGTTCGGCTGCCAGATGAACGTCTACGACAGCGAGCGCATGGCCGATGTGCTGGCGCCGATGGGCTATGTCGCGTCTGCGACGGCCGAGGACGCCGATCTCGTCATCCTCAATACATGCCATATTCGCGAGAAGGCGGCTGAGAAGGTCTATTCGGACCTCGGTCGGCTGAAGGTGCTGCGCGCCGAGCGCGAGGCGGCGGGGGCGGGGCGGATGACCATCGCCGTGGCCGGTTGCGTCGCCCAGGCGGAAGGTGCGGAGATCATGCGCCGCCAGCCCGCGGTGGATCTGGTGGTGGGGCCGCAGTCCTATCAGAGCCTGCCCGACTTGATCGCGCGCGTCGGCGGCGACGCCGCCCTGATGAGGCCCCTGGCTGGGGCCGCGCAGGCGCGTATCGCCGCCGACTTCGCCGCCGACGCCAAGTTCGACGCCCTGCCCAAGGCCCGCGCCGTCTCCGGGCCGGCCGCCTTCCTGACGGTGCAGGAGGGTTGCGACAAGTTCTGCACCTTCTGCGTCGTGCCCTATACCCGCGGCGCGGAATATTCTCGGCCCGTGGCGGCGATTGTGGACGAGGCGAAGCGGCTGGCGGATCAGGGCGTGCGCGAGGTCACGCTCTTGGGCCAGAACGTCAACGCCTATAACGGCCAAGGCCCTGACGGCGCCCCCTGGTCGCTGGCGCGGCTGATCCGGCGCTTGGGCGAGATCGAAGGCCTGTCGCGGATTCGCTACACCACCAGCCACCCGCGCGACATGGGCGAGGACCTCATCGCCGCGCATGGCGAGATCGAGGCGCTCATGCCCTACCTGCACCTGCCGGTGCAGTCGGGGTCGGACCGGGTGTTGAAGGCGATGAACCGGGCGCACACCGCTGAGAGCTATCTGGATCTCATCGGCCGTATCCGCGCCGCCCGGCCCGATATCGCGCTCTCGGGCGACTTCATCGTCGGCTTCCCCGGCGAGACGGACGCCGACTTCCAGGCGACCCTCGATCTGATCGAGGCGGTCGGCTACGCATCGGCCTTCTCGTTCAAATACTCCCGCCGCCCCGGCACGCCGGCCGCCGCCATGGCGGGCCAAGTCGATGACGAGGTGAAGTCGGAGCGGCTGGCTCGCTTGCAGGCCCTGCTGGAGCGCCAGCAGCAAGCGTTCAACCGCGCGACGGTCGGGCGCACCCTGCCGGTGCTGTTCGAGCGGATCGGGCGCAGCGCCGGTCAGATCGTTGGGCGTAGTCCCTATCTTCAGGGCGTCTGGGCGGAGGGGTCGGCCGATCTGATCGGTCAGATCGCGGAGGTCGCGATTGAGGGCTCCGGTTCCAATAGTTTGTCTGGTAAACTCGCGGCGAAATCCGCTCTGGAGGCGCCAGGGCTGGAGGTTGCCGTGCTGGAGGCGATTTGAGTCGCGCGACTGAGGAGTTCGTCGCCCTGTCCGATTCCGGCGTTCGCGCCGTTGCGGGGCCGCACAGCCGCCATGCCGCGCTTCTGGAAGACGGGCTTCACGTCCACCTGGAGACCCCTGGCGGCGGAGTTCGCTTGCGGGGCGATCTGAAGTCCAGGGCGGCGGCGCGGCGTGCTGTGGCCGCGATCGCCGCCCGCGCTGACTCCGGCCTTGAAGTTGGGGAAAGCGACGTGCGCGCCGCCGTCGCCGCGGCGAGGGCGGGAGAGCCCCATGCGGCGTCCGCGCCCGTCCTGCCGATCGGCCGCCGCGGCGCTGTCGCGGCGAAGACCCCGGCCCAGGCCCGCTATCTGGAAGACCTGGCGGCGTGCGAACTGGTGTTCGGCGTGGGGCCGGCGGGCACGGGCAAGACCTTCCTGGCGGTCGCCTATGGCGCGGCGCTTCTGATGCGCGGCGAGGTCGATCGGCTGGTGATCACCCGCCCCGCGGTCGAGGCCGGCGAGCGTCTGGGGTTCCTGCCCGGCGATCTGAAGGAGAAGGTCGATCCCTACCTCGCGCCGATCTGGGAGGCGTTGAGCGACCTGATGGGCGCCGAGGCCTTGGGGCGGCGACGCGAACGGGGCGAGATCGAGGTGGCGCCCCTGGCCTTCATGCGAGGCCGAACGCTCGGCCATGCCTTCGTCATTGTCGATGAGGCTCAGAACGCGACGCGGCTGCAAATGAAGATGGTGCTGACGCGGCTTGGCGAAGGCGCGCGCATGGTGGTGACTGGCGACCCCAGCCAGGTCGATCTGCCCAATGGGCGCGACTCTGGCCTGGCCCACGCCGTTTCGATCCTGGAAGGGGTGAAGAGCGTCGCCATCGCCCGGTTCCAAGCCACCGACGTGGTGCGTCACCCCTTGGTGGAGCGCATCGTCAAGGCTTATGACGCCGATGCGGCCGCGCAAGGCGCGCGCTAGTGTTCGGTCGCAGTGACTGCGACCCCTTCCCCCTTTTATGGGGGAAGGGGCAGGGGATGGGGGTCCTGGCGCCGCCGGTGAAGAAGGAGGGGCGCCGCCTCTTGCGCTCTTTCCTTCAACGTCTGCGATCCAACCCCCATCCCCTGCCCCTTCCCCCATATGAGGGGGAAGGGGTTTTATCGGCGCCGGTTGGCGCCCGATGATCGATGTCGAGATTGAGGACCAAGCTTGGTCGTCCGCCCTGCCGGACGTCGAGGCCCTGGTCGAGCGCGCGGCCGAAGCGGCGCTAGACACCCTTTCCCAGGCGGAACAGGGCGGAGCGGTCACCATCCTCCTGACCGACGATGATTCGGTCGCCGACCTCAACACGCGGTTCCGCGGCAAGCCCACCTCCACCAACGTCCTGTCGTTTCCCGCGGCCCATAGCGCCTATCCTCACCTGGGCGATGTGGCTCTGGCGTACGGCGTCTGCGCTGCAGAGGCCGACACCCAGGGCAAGCGCTTGGCCGATCACCTTACGCATCTGGTGGTGCATGGCGTTCTACATCTGTTAGGCTATGATCATGAGGCCGAGGCGGACGCCGAGGTCATGGAACAGATGGAGTGCGAGATCCTGCGCAGGTTCGGCGTCGCCGATCCCTATGCGCAGCGTGATGCCGATGGCCAGCTCTGACGGTCGAAGTTCCAGCGACACCATCCCCCGCCGAAGCCGCCGGGCCGGGATGGGTCGCCTTCTGCAAGGCTTGTGGCGCCGCCCGCGTCCAAGCGACGCCGCGGTCCACCTGCCGCTCCCCTCAAACGTCGCCGTCCCCGCCGCCGATCAGGTCGAGGTCGATCTCGTCGACCAGGCGGAGGCGTTCAAGTCGTTGCGCGTCTCAGATGTGATGACGCCCCGGGCGGACATCGTCGCGCTCGAAATCTCGACGCCGCTGGCGGAGGTGATGCGCGCCTTCGTCGAGTCCGAACACTCCCGCATGCCCGTCTACCGCGACACCCTGGATGATCCCGTAGGCGTGGTTCACATCAAGGACATGCTGAAGCTGATCGCCCCCGCGGACGTGGCGCCGGAAAGCGCGCCTCAGCCCCTGTGGCGCGACCCTATCCTGCATCGCCTGCGCCGGGAGGTGCTGTACGTGCCGGCCTCCATGCGCACGGCCGATCTCTTGCTGCGGATGCGGGTGCAGCGCATCCACATGGCGCTGGTGATCGATGAGTTCGGGGGCACCGACGGCCTGGTGACGCTCGAGGATCTGATCGAGGCGGTGGTCGGCGAAATCTCCGACGAGCACGACGAGGCCTCTACGCCCGAGATCGTCAGCCGCCCCGGCGGCCTGTTGGAGGCCGACGCCCGGGCGCCTCTGGATGAACTCGAAGCGCTCTTGGGCTTCAGCCTCTCGCCCCCGGACCAGGAGGAGGAGATCGACACGGTCGCCGGCCTGGTCGCGACGCTGGCGGGGCGTGTGCCTCAGCGGGGCGAAGTCATCGTCCATCCCGACGGGTTCGAGTTCGAGGTGATGGAGGCCGATCCGCGGCGCATCCGGCGCCTGCGTATCCGTCCTCGCGCGCCGCTGGTCGACGGCGTCTCTACACCCGCATCTGAACCTGAGCTGCCAGTCGAGGCCCAAGATGTGGGCCCGGCGCCGGTCAGATCGGTGTTCCTGCCCGATGATAGACCGGTCGGGCGGGATTGACGCGTTGAGCCAAGACGATGTCGCCGCGCCCTCGGCTCTTGAGGGTCGCGCACTGGGGCCCTGGACCGGCCGACTGCTGGCGCTCGTGGCCGGGGTCGCGGCCGCCTTGGCCCAGCCGCCGTTCGGCTTCCTGCCCGGCCTCTTGGGCTACGGCCTGCTCTGTTACGGGCTGGACGCCACGCCCACAGCGCGCCCCCTGCGGTCGGCGTTTCTTCGCGGGTGGCTCGCGGGGTTTGGCTATCTTCTGGTCAGCGTCTGGTGGATCGCCGAGGCCTTCCTGGTCGACGCCGCGAACCGGGGCTGGCAGGGGCCGTTCGCCGTCGCGTTCACCGCCGGGGGCATCGGCCTGTTCTGGGGCGGGGCGGGGCTGGTTTACAGGTGGCTGACGTCGCGGAGATTCGGCGTCGCGTATCGGGTTCTCGTTTTCGCCGCCGTCTTGTCCCTGTTCGAGTGGCTGCGCGGCCATGTGCTGAGCGGCTTTCCCTGGGACCTGCCCGGTGAAACCTGGCGCGCAGGGTCGGCGATCTCGCAGGCCGCCTCGCTGGTGGGCGCTTACGGACTTACCTTCATCACCGTCGCGATTGGGGCGAGCGTTGTGGTGCTGGCGCCGTCTAATCCGCTCATGTTTTCCGTCTTGCCCGGACTTGTTCCGGGCATCCATGGCGCGACATCTGCGCCCCCACATGGGCCTCAAGCCTCGCGCCATGGGCCCCCGGAACAAGTCCGGGGGCAACGAAAAAATTGGCGAGGGTCCCTCATCGTCCTCGGCCTCGCCGTCGCCACCCTGGCCGCTCTGTGGGGCTTTGGCGCCTGGCGTCTCTCACGGCCCGCGCCGCACGATACCGCCGTGCGCCTGCGCGTGGTGCAGCCGGGGCTGGGCGAGGAGGCCAGCTGGACCACGCCCATGCTGGTCGCGCGCTATCGGCGGTTCATGGACCTGACGTCGCAGCCGGCGCGCCAGACGCCCGATGTGGTGATCTGGCCCGAGGGGGCCATTCCCTACACCTTCAACGATTATCTGGCGTCGGGAACCTGGACGCTGGACGCGCTCGAACAGGCGCTGCGCCCTGGCCAGACCCTGCTCGCGGGCGGTCTGCGCTCAGCCGCTGAGCCGGAGCGAACGCTCTACTACAACACGCTGCTGGCGCTCCGCCGTACGCAGGGTGGCCTGAAGACCGTGGGGAGCTACGACAAGTTCCGGCTGGTGCCGTTTGGCGAGTTCGTGCCCCTGGGGTCGCTGTTCGCGCGGGTCGGCCTTGGGCCCCTGGTCCAGGTCGGGGAGCCGTTTACGCCCGGTCCCAGGCCCGCGCCCATCACCGTGGACGGCCTGCCGCGGGTCCAGCCCCTGATCTGTTACGAAATCTTGTTTCCCGGTTTGGCGACACAGGGTGGGGGCCGCGCCGCCTGGATCGTCAATGTGTCCGACGACGCCTGGTTCGGCCGGACCAGCGGTCCCTTGCAGCATCTCAACATGGCCGGTTACAGAGCGATCGAACAAGGTCTGCCGATCGTGCGGTCCACACCGACCGGCGTTTCAGCCATCATCGACGCCTTGGGTCGGACGCGGGCGAGCCTTGGCCTGGGGCAGGCCGGCGTGATCGATGGCCTGCTGCCCGCGGCGCTTGCGCCGACGCCCTATTCTCGATGGGGCGACTGGCCGGTCTTAACGACGATCGCCGCTATCATTCTCGCAGCGGCGATCCGTCGGCTGTCGATGTCAGGCCTCCGACTCCGGCAGCGGAACGCCGTATAGCTCCAGGCGGTGATCGACCAGCTTATAGCCCAGGCGTCGCGCGATTAGGCTTTGCAGGCGTTCGATCTCTTCGTCGATAAACTCGACCACCCGCCCCGTCTTCATGTCGATCAGGTGATCGTGATGGGCTTCAGTCGCTTCCTCATAGCGCGACCGGCCGTCGCGGAAGTCATGGCGCGAGATGATGCCGGACTCTTCGAACAGGCGCACGGTGCGATAGACGGTGGCGATGGAGATGTTGTCGTCCACGGCGGCGGCGCGGCGATACAGCTCCTCCACATCGGGGTGATCGGTCGCCGCCGAGAGGACGCGAGCGATCACGCGGCGCTGATCGGTCATCCGCAGACCCTTGTCGGCGCAGAGTTTTTCGATTCGATCCAAAGTGGTCGCTCCTGAGGACTGGAGGACCATAAACTTAACCCGCGACGCTGTTAAGGAGCCGCCGCATCACCAGGGCGTCGATGCGTTCGCCATCTTTGCGCCCGTAGTAGTTGGGCCGCTTTCCGGCGGGCTCGAACCCGGTGGCGGCGTAGAGCGCGATCGCCGCCTCATTATCGATCGCTACCTCAAGCCAGACGACCTCAGCGCCGAAGCCTTTGGCCGTGATCGCGGCCGCCTGCACCAGGGCGCGGCCTAGCCCCTGTCGGCTGGCTGCGGGATGGACCGCGAGTGTCAGGATCTCCGCCTCTCCGGCCACTGCGCGCACCACGATGAAGCCGAGGGGGGCGTTCTCGCGGACGGCCTCAAGGGTGAACGTACAGGGGCCGTCCATAACGCGTTTCAGCTCGTCCACCGACCAGCCCCGATCAAACGCCTGGAGGTGCAGCGCGGCGAACACGGCGGCCCGCTCGGCGTTTGCGGCGCGCACCTGAGGCTCGCCGCTCATGTGTGGACCGCCAGCCGCTCGGCGATGGTTTTGGCGTCGGGCGGCCGCAGATAGAGAGGACGGGGCCGCAGGGCCGGGCTCGGCCGCCCTTCAATAAGATGCGCGAGGTTGCAGATATCTGCGGTCTCGGCTTCATGCAGTACGGCGGACGGCAGCACGCCTACCAGCTGTCGGGCGCCGGACCCGACCAGTGTGGCCTCCGTTCCAGACCAAAGCTCTGCAAGCCGGGCCGCCGCGACGGCCGTATCCAAGACGTCGGGCGCCATCAGGGCTACGCCATCCAGGAAGGCCTGGAGATAGAGTTGATCGCCCTTGGCGGCGATCGCGGCGGCGACGAAGCCCGTGCGGGCCGCCGCCAGCGCTTCCAGCGAGTTGACGCCGATACAGGGGATGTCCAGCGCGAGCGACAGCGCCTTGGCGAAGGCCAGCCCCACCCGGAGGCCGGTGAAGGAGCCAGGCCCGACCGTGACGCCGATGCGGTCCAGCGCGTCGAAATCGACGCCGGCGCTCAGCATGACGGTTTCGACCATGGGCGCCAGCCGCTCTTGATGGCCGCGCTGCATTGGTTCGCTGGCATGGGCGAGGACGTCGCCGTCCTGGGAGACGGCGACGGCGCAGGCGTTCAGGGCGGTGTCGAGGACTAGGGTGAGCACGACCCCACCCTAGAGCGCGTTGCGAAAAGTGGGAACCGGTTTTCGCAGCGAACGCGCTCTAAGCTTTTGAAGATAGAGCATGATTCAACGATCAAACGATTCCGTTTGATCGCATCATGCTCTAGCAGGCTGTCACACGATTTGGCAGGCGTCTTCGAACTTCAGGCGTGGCAGGCGGGGCCAGGGCTCGTCCACCCCGTGGCCGATGGAGCAGATGAAGTTGGACTTGATGGCGGTCCCGGCGAAGAACTCCTTGTCCACGCCCGCGTTGTCGAAGCCGGACATGGGGCCGACGTCGAGCCCAAGCGCCCGGGCGGCGAAGATCAGATAGGCGCCCTGCAGGGTGCCGTTCCGGAACGCGGTCAGCTCCTTGACCACGGGATCGGCGAACCAGGCGGCGGCGCCTGGATTTTGCGGAAACAGCTCCGGAATCTTCAGGGCGAAGTCCATATCATGACCAATGATCGCGATGATCGGCGCCTTCAACGTCTTGGCGCGATTGCCCTCCGACAGCAGCGGCGCGATGCGCGCCTTACCCTCAGGCGTGGTCACAAACACGAACCGCGCCGGGCTGACGTTGGCCGAGGTCGGGCCCATTTTGACCAGATCGTAGAGGGCGTGCAGCGTCTCGACCGGCAGGGTCTCTTCCTTCCAGGCCTGCCGGCTGCGCGCCGTGCGGAAAAGCTGGTCCAGGCTGGCGTCGTCGAAGGGGGCGGTCATGGGAGCCTCGTGGGGATTATCTGCAACTGTGTCTGTGGCGGTTTTTGCCGTGTAGCGCAAGGGCGAGCAGAGTCCCGGCGGCCCCCGCGTTATTTTTTCCGGAATTTGTCCAGAGAGACGATCTTGGGGCCATCCGATTTGGGCCCGTCGTCGGAGGGCGTCGGATCGCTCTTGGGCCGCTCGACGGCTTTTGGCGTCGTCTTTGGGTCGCCGGATTTCGGCTCGGCCGGCTTTTTCGGGGCGGGCAGGGCTCTGAGCTCGGTCGCCGGATCCTTGCGCGGTCGCAGCGACACCAAGTCCGCGGACGGCTCGCTGACTTCGCTCGTCGCTTCGAATTGCAGCAGGAACTGCACGCTCGGGTCGTAGAACCGGGTCACGGCGCCATAGGGCATCGACAGCCGCTTGGGCTGGCCGCCAAATCTAAGGGTGATGGAGAAGAAGGTCTCGCCCGGCGCCAGGTCCCAAAACTGGTGCTGCAGGACGATCGTCATCTCGTCGGGATATTTCTCGACCAGATCAGGCGGAATGGAGACGCCAGGCGCCTGGGTCTTAAAGCTGATGTAGAAATGGTGCGCGCCCGGCACGCCGCCAGGGCCCGCCGCCCGCTTCAGAGCCGCCTTCACCACGCCGCGCAACGCCTCTTGCGCTAGCGCCTCGTAGCCCATCAGGTCTTGACCGCCGCCGTCCTGCGCCATGATCGCCTCAAATCCTTTGGTCGGCAGAATATCCCAAGTCAGGGGGGATTGTCGCGGTCGAGATTGCAGCGGTGCGAGTGGGGGGATTCTGTTGCCAGGCTCCCCCCGAGCCCCGCCTGGAGGGGCTAACCCCCAGGGCTTAAGACGCGAAATCAACCAGCCGCATTA
>Ga0116229_10006304_pt1 | contig 19112 bp, 19 predicted proteins | sample S1TSphgellanicum_3_FD_87313 | JGI IMG/M metagenome (GOLD analysis project Ga0116229, IMG submission 87313) | Host-associated microbial communities from peat moss isolated from Minnesota, USA - S1T2_Fc - Sphagnum magellanicum MG | ecosystem: Host-associated > Plants > Peat moss > Unclassified... | reverse complement strand
GAGCACGCGATCCAAGCCTGGACCGACCGGCGCGGCCGCGGCTAGGCGGGGTTACGCCACCGGGCCGCTTCGTAACATGACTCATCGGTGGGGCGCGCGCCCAATTCCGCGCCGACGAAGACGTAGGCGATGCCGTTCTGCGCCAGGGATGCGGCAAGACGCTCCTTGTTGAACTGCGGATGCCGCCGGCTGAAGGGCTGGGAACGGACGTCCGCGACGGCCGTAATGGCATGTTGCGTCAGCAAGTGCAGGAATTTTTCGATCGGGTGATTCGAATGGCCGACGGTGAAAATGGTCTGGGTGGTCACTTGGAGTGGTCGAGAAATTCCGACACCGCGAGATTCACGAGTTTCGGACTGTCCTGATAAGTGCCGTGGCCTGTTCCGGGCACCACGAATAGTTGCGCGTGCGACAAGCCTCTGAATATTTCGGTGGTTTCTTCGATCGACGTGAAATCATGATCGCCCGCCACCACCAGCACCGGCGATTGGATTGTTTTCAAGTCGGCGGGATCGATCACGATCGACTCGGCCCATAACCAATAGCACTTCGTCACCATCGCAATCCAATGGTCGGGTCCGTCCGGACTGACGGCGTCATAGTCGATTCGAAAATAGGGCGGCAGCCTCGCAGCCAATTTCTCCACGTTGGCTTGGATCTCCGCCGGCGGCATTTGCTTGCGAGCTGCCAATACTTCCGGACTCAGCCCACGCAGATTCGCACCCGAAATGACCATACGATGCACGAGTTCGGGATGATCCCGGGCGAGGAGTAACGCGATGTCGGCGCCGTCGCTATGCCCAACGACATCGACAGGGCCGACTTTGAGCGCCTGTATAACGGCCGCGGTGTCGTCGGCCATGAGCTTGTAGGAGAGCCGCCAAGGGCCGTCCGGGCTATGGCCATGTCCTCGCTGGTCGATGCCGATGACTTGGTGTTGCGCAGCGAAGTAATCGCGTTGCCTGGCATAGGCGTTATCGAAAGACATCAATCCGCCGTGCAAGAAAAGAATGGGCGGACCCTGGCCTATGGTTTCGACGTAAAGCCTGGTGCCGTTGACGGAATAGTAGTCGTGAGTACCCGCATGACTTGCTGCAATAAGAAACGCAGCGAAAAAAATGGCGGTGACGCGCTTCATCGGATCATTGTGCCAAATTAAACGGCGCGGTCACAGCTAGGAGTCTGAGGCTCCCGCGTGTGGGCGCCCGACGTTTCCGCGGAAACGTCTTTGGTCGAAGAGTGCGTGCAGGGTGAGGTCGTAGTCCATGCGCTCTCCGGCCCAACGGGTGTTCGCCGTTTCAGCGTTGATGTGGATTGTCGCGGCGTCGTGCACGGCGCGCAGCGCGGTCCATTCGTAGGGCGGTGCGTCTTCACGGTATGCGCCCTTGTAGGGGCGGCCGGCTTGATTGACGAAGCGCCAGCCGCCGTCGGCGGTGGCTTCGATCAGGATTTCGCCGGTATGCACCATGCGGTGATGGGCGCGGCACAACGTGATCAGATTGGAGAGCTTGGTTTCTCCTCCGTCGGCCCAGTGTTTGACGTGGTGTGCGTCGACGAAGCGGTGGAAACTGCAGCCGGGAAAGCGGCAGCCGGCGTCGCGTGCGTTCAGTGCACGCCTTAAGGCGGGCGGAATGCTTCGGGTCTTGCGGCCCACGTTCAGCACGTCGCCGCGCTCGTTCTCGTCGAGTCGCAACAGGGTGGAATCGCAGGTTATCTGTCGAACGGCCCCGACCGATAGCGCGGGACCGTGCTCGAGTTCGCAACGACCGTCGGCATGGTCCTTGAGCGTGTCAACGTCGACGTGAACCACGACTTGATAACGGTCCGCCGGTGATTGGGCGGCGACGCCATGCTGCAGGAAGCTGTCAGCCATTAACGCCAGGGCATCGATGCGCCGGGCGCCATAGGTGCGCAGGGCGTGATCGACGTCTTCCTCTTGCGGGTCGCGCTCGGTCTCCGCCCATTCGAACGGATGCTTGACGGGCGATAGCGGTTCGGTGACGGGCACGGTGTCCATTGCCGCTTCGAGCGCCTTCATGAAGGTGGCACCGGCCACGGCGGGCATGCGTCCGTGAAAAATGAGGCTGCCATCCTCGTCATACCAGTACTTGAATGATGCGTTCTGCTGCTGGCGATCTTCACGGGCCAATTGTTCGTTGTGCTCGGCGCGCCGGTAGTGACGCACCAGCGTCTCGACATGATGCGCAGTGCCGTGCAGGGCAATCATGAGCAAACTATCTTCGGTGGCGGCGCATGCGATGCGAGTCAGCGCCCGAACCTTGGAGTAGCTCAACTCGCCCCGGGCCATGGAGGCGGCGATCTTGGGCAGCGATGGCAGAGCATGAGCGACCCGGACCTTCTCGCGGGCGGCGCCTAGATTGAGCCCGCATTTGAAGTTGAGCCAGTGCGCACAGGAGGTTATTTTCGAACCCGCCCAGCCTTGGCGGCGGTCGAATTCTGCGATCAAGGTGAGCCAGCGGTAGTTAGCGGCGTTGAGGTGCCCCGCCAGTTCGGTGATCTGGTCTTCGAGTTCATCGGTACTGAAACTTGCCAAGGCGTTGTTCGGTTTGTGCACGATTCGACCTGCGGGGTACTGGTTAAAAACACAGTAGTCAATTTAACCCAGCCGTCGTGGGGCGACAAGCTCTCTTGGCTCGATAATTTATAAACAACTACAGATAGTTATGCGCGATCGACTCGAGATACCACATGAGCCAAGGCGCACGCGGTGGTTGTACCGGTCGCTGAGTGCGCGCTCGCTGAGTCCGCGGTTGCTCAGTCAGGTAGCCGTCTGTAGGATCAGGGTAACTAACGTGCGCAGTCTTGCGTAGCGCACACCCAGGGGATTCGCATGATTTTCATCAGTCGTTCTTCGGACATGCGCCGAGTTTTGCGGTTGCTGCTTTGCGCCTCCCTGATACCGGGCGCCGTGCTGGCCGCAGACCCACCCCCGGAATCGAAAGGATTGCCGCCGCCGTCGCAGCTGGTCACGCCGCGGCCTGAACCGCTCAAGGCGGAGACCAGCGATGTCGCGACCCTCGGGCCGACGACGCCGCACCGCTTGTTCTCGATGAGCTGGAACGGCTCGGTGGTGATCTTCGACGGCGACAAAGGCAGGATCGAGGGCCAGTTGCCTGCGGCTCATGACGGCATGGTTGCGCTGGCACCCGACTACAGCCGGTTCTACGTGTCCGAAACCATGTGGACGCATGGCAATCGGGGCACGCGGCTCGATCTATTGTCGATCTACGATTCCAAGACGCTCAACCTGGTGAAGGAAATCGAGTTGCCGGGACGGGCGGTGGTCGGCGGCAAGTTGAGGAATCTCGACGTCAACGCATCGGGTACCCGGGCCTACGTCTACAGCATGCGCCCGGCAGCGTCCATCGTATGGGTGAACCTCGCCAATCAAACCTTGGGCGGCACCATCGAGATTCCGGGTTGCGCCCTGGTGTTCCCATGGGGTGAGGACGGGGTTTCCTCCCTGTGCGGTGACGGTTCCCTGGCCATCATATCGGCGCCCACCGGCGGCACGCCCAAGGTCTCGCACACGAAGCCGTTCTTCGATGCGGCGAACGATCCGATATTCGACAACAGCTTGATCGACAAGGCCACCAACCGGGCGGTATTCCTGACCTACACCGGGCTGATCTATACCGCGACGTTGGGTGCCGAGCCCGTCATCGACAAGCCGTGGTCCATTCAGGAATCGGCGGGATTCAAGCGGGCCGGAACCGGCGTCAGTGAATTGGCCTGGCGTCCCGGCGGCATTCAGCCGATAGCCTGGCACAAGGACAGCGACCGCCTGTACGTGTTGATGCACGCGGGAGACTACTGGTCACACCACAGCGCGGCGAGCGAAATCTGGGTGCTGAACTTGAAGACGCACGCGTTGCTGATGCGCTATCCGATCAATGCCAAGCCGGACGCGAACGTGAGAAGCATCGTGGTCAGCCAGAAGGCGAAGCCGCTGATGTACCTGCTCTCGGAAAATGACGGCCACATCGTGCTCGATGCCGACACGGGAGAGGAGCTGCGCAAGATCGACTTCGCGCACGGCGAAGCAGCGTTGGTGCCGGGACTTTGATGGCGTGCACATGGAATTCATAACAGCGGTGCGCATCGCCGCGGCATTGATTTTTTTCACCGCGGCGGTCGGCAAGATGCGCAACTGGCGCACGTTCGAGGGCGTGGTGGCGAACTACCGATTGCTGCCGGGACAATTGGCGCGAGTCGTCGCCTGGCTGCTGCCGCCTACGGAGGTTTCGCTGGCCGTTGCGCTGCTGAGTGGCGTACCCGGGTCTGAACTTGCGGCGGGAGCGCTGTTGTCGGTGTTCGGTGCGGCCATGGCGATCAACTTGTGGCGTGGGCGCACGCACATCGATTGCGGCTGTTTCGATGCAACTCTGAGACAACCTTTGCGGTGGGCCTTGGTACTGCGCAATGCGGTCTTGGTGGTGATGCTGGTCGCCGCGGCGCGTTCGCGGGACACCGCCGGCGCGTGGGATTTTGTGACTCGGGATTTCGCGACGCTGATACAGGGAGTGCTCGGCGGCGCGGCACTTTTTATCGTTGTGCAATGTGCCAACGCGCTCACGGCGCTGCCCGCAAGAGGCGAACGTGCCAGGAGAACGATGTGACATCAATGACGGTTTCGCAGATTTTGTTGTGGGCGGTGGTGATTCTGCAGGGGGTGGTCATCCTCGCCCTGGCACGCCAGGTCGGCGTGTTGCATGAACGTGTGGCGCCCGCCGGTGCGTTGATCAACGCGGGCGGTCCCGGCGTGGGAGAGAAGTCGCCGCGCATCGAAGTGCACGCGGTTGCGGGAAACGCCATCACCATCGGCGGCGAGCTGGCGCCGGGGCGGGCGGCCTTGATGTTGTTCGTATCCGCAACCTGTCCGATATGCAAGAAGCTGATTCCGATTGCCAAGGATTTCGCCCGCAGCGAGAAGCTAGATGTGTTGTTCGTGGGCGATTCCGATCTGGCGGAGCAGCGCAAATTGATCGCGCAATTCGATCTGGACGAGCGTCGCTTCGTGAACGGTCCGGAAGTGGGCATGACCTATCGGGTCGACAAACTGCCGTATGCCGTGCTGCTCGATGAGGCCGGCGTCATCGCATCGAAGGGATTGGTGAACAGCCGTGAACATTTCGAGAGCTTGATCGTGGCCAAGGAGAGCGGCTATTCCACGATTCAGGCCTATCTCAAAGCGCGCTCGGAAGCAGCCTAGACGAGGATATTCAAGTGTCGAAATCTCCAATGGATAAATTCAGCGAGCGCGTGACGCGCCGTCTGGCGGGTTTCAGTTCGCGCCGCGGGTTTCTCGCCAAGCTGGGAGTGGCGCTCATCGCAGCACCCGTACTGCCATTGTTGCCGGTCGCGCGCGTGACCGCGGCCGAGCCCGCGCCCAAAACGGACTTCGAGCGCAACGCGCAGGCGAAGGATCCGAACAAGTGCAACTACTGGCGCTACTGCGCCATCGACGGAGTGTTGTGCGGCTGTTGCGGCGGCGGCGTTCATACCTGCCCGCCCGGCGCCGAGCCATCGCCGATCTCCTGGATCGGTACGTGCATGAATCCTGAGGATGGTCGTTCGTACGTGATCGCGTATCGCGACTGCTGCGGCAAGCCGTTGTGCGAGGCCGACAAGGATTGCGATTGCGACAGCGTCGACCGCGAATTACCCTTGTACCGTCAGCAACTCAACAACGACATCGTCTGGTGCTTCGGCAATGCTGCAGCCTCCTATCACTGCTCGACCGCGGCACTGGTGGGATTGGCGGGTTGATCCGATGGGCCGGCAGACGGGCGTCGCGAATTTGATGGCGCTGCTCCTCGCCGCCGTTGCCATTGTCGATGTAGCCCTTGCCGATGTAGCCGTCGCCGGCGACGGCAGCGCGCTGTTCGCGCAGAACTGCGCGCTTTGCCATCAGACCGGCGCCACCGGACTGCCGGGACAGTTTCCGCGTCTCGCGGGGCGCGTGGCCGCCATCAGCATGCACGCCGACGGTCGGCTCTACCTGGCCGATGTGCTTACCTATGGGCTGTCGGGTACCGTCACGGTGGACAACGAGCAGATCATCGGACTCATGCCGCCGTTCGCCGTACTTCCCAATGACGTGGTCGCCGACATCCTGAGCTACGTGCAGACACTGGGGGATCGGCCCAAGTCCGGAAGCGTGCGGCCGTTCACCGAGCAAGAGATCGCCGCGGCACGGGCCAAGAGTGGCAAGTCGCTGGAGGACGTGCAGGCGGAACGGCGGGTGCTGCAGCGCGCGAAGGTCATCGAGTGAGCGAACGGCCGCGCCGCGTCGTTTGCGTGGCCGTGGTGTCGGCGATGGTGGCGGCAATGGGGTCGTTGACGGTGGTGCGTGCGCTTGCCGGCCCGGCCCCGTTGGGGACGGTCTACAGCAACTATCTGTTGGGCTGCGGCGGGTGCCACGGCATCGACGGCGTGTCGAATGCGCGATTGGTGCCGCAACTGCGCGGCCAGGTGGGCTACTTCATGAGCACCAGGCAAGGGCGGGAGTACGTGGTGCGCCTGCCCAATGTCGCGTTCTATACCGCTTCGAACGAAGAACTCGCGCAGATGCTCAACTACATGATGTTCACCATCGGCCGCGAGGGCGTGCCGGCGAATGCCAAGCCGTACACCGCGGGTGAAGTAGCCAGGCTGCGGAAGTCGCCGCTCAACGAAGTCAGCCTGGTCGACTATCGCAACGCGCTGGTCGAAGATCTGATCGCGCATCATGGCGCCCCGAGCAGCTTGCGGGTCTACAGCAGCAGCGACAGTTACTAGCGGCCATGGCTGCGCTGCCTCTGATATTGGTGGCGGCGGTGGTACAAGGCTGGACGCTGTACGGTTTGAACCACGCGTTGGATCAACACCATTGGCCGGCGACGAATGCGGCCTGGATGTTCGCGCTGTACGCCGTGGCGCTGTTCGTGCCGACCACGCTGCAGTTGCTCGCCGAGTACGCGCGCGCGGCGGTGCTGTGGGTCGCGATTGCCGTGCTGGCGCTGGTGTATTTCTACTTCGGCTGGCACTTCGGCGCCCATGTTGCGGTCGATTCTTTCAAACCGGCGCCGGATGCCGGCTATCTCTTCCTGGCATTCGCGGCGGGGGTGCTGTGGTTGCACGTGCTGCCTTTCATGCAGAACCGGTTGGTCACGGGCCGAATTGCACCGCAGTACGCCGTTCTCTTTGCCGGCGCGTGGCGCAATGCGTTGGTCCTCGCGGAGGCGGGTGCGTTTACCGGACTCTTCTGGTTGCTGCTGCTCCTGTGGCAGATGCTGTTTCACATGTTGGGCCAGGATTTTTTTCGCGACTTGTTCCAGAAGCCGATTTTCATATACCCCGTCACGTCATTGACTTTCGGGTGCGCGGTGCACTTGATCGGCTCGGTGGAGAAAATGACCTCGACGGTGCTGGAGCAGATCTTGAGCCTGCTCAAGTGGCTGGCGGTGATCGCGGGCGTGATCCTGGCGTTCTTCACGGTCGCCTTGCTGCTCAATCTGCCCAATCTGGTGTTCTCAGGCCAGAAAGCGATCGGCGCGGCGTGGCTGCTGTGGCTGGTGGCGGTGATGGTATTGCTGCTGAACGCAGCGTATCGGGACGGCACGGTGGCGAAACCGTATCCCGTTTGGATCGCGCAGCCTTTGCGTGCGATCGTGCCGCTGCTGACGGTGATTTCCGTCACGGCGCTGTATGCGCTGTACGTGAGAACGCGCAGCTTCGGACTCACCGTGGAACGGGTGTGGGCGCTGGTGACGGCGGGCGGCGCAATTTTGTATTCGTTCGGCTATACGGCCGCGGTCTTCAGGCGCGGCGCATGGCTGGGGTCCATGGCGCGGGTCAACATCGTGGTGGCGCTGGCGCTGATCGTGGTGCTGACGTTGGCCTTTACGCCGGTGCTGTCACCCTATCGCTTGGCGGCCGACAGCCAATATCAGCGGGTGGTGAGCGGCGTGTCGGCCCAGTCTGACTCGCCGCTGCTGAACCTGCGGTTCCACGCGGGCGGGTATGGAATCATGCGGCTGCAGCAATTGGCGCGGATCGACGATGTGAACATTCGCGTGGCCGCCGCCGCCATGCTGGCGCAAGACTCGCCCTGGGACGCGCCGGCATTACCCACCGACACTGCGGCGCGGCTGCGCCGGTTGCCGATCTATCCGGCCGGCCGGCAACTCGATCAGCGCTTGATCGATGCGGTCATCGCGGATCTGAACAAGCCCGAACAGCGCTATATGCTCGGCAGAATTTCCGATCTCGGCGCGGGGGCGTTCGTGGATTTGAAAGGCGACAAGACCGACTGGTTCGTGCTGGTTTTCAAGAACAAGGCGCTGGCGTACGAAAACCGTCAGGGGGAATGGGTTTCGGCCGGCACGCTCGAAAATACCGACGCGGTGCCGGACACAACCACGGGTACTTCCATCGCCGATGATGTGGCGCGAGGACTGGTATCGGTCAGTCCTCCCAAATTGAACGATCTGATGGTCGGCAAGCGAAGGTATCGGCTGCCGTGAGCCCGCGGCTCCTTCAACATCTCGACTCCATACCGCCGGCGCTGCGCTCCCAGGTCGAAAATTGGTGGGACCGGGCCGGTGCCATACGAGAATTTGCGGATCTCTATGCGGCGGTCAGCGAGGCGCGGCGTGCGCAGCTGCCGCGCGTGGTGGCGATGAGCGAGTTCGTGGCCGCCGCATTGATTCAGGATCCGCAAGCTTTGGCGTGGGGTGTGCAGCCTGCCAACGCCGATTACGAGCGGCAGCCGGCCACGCTGCCTTTGCTGCGCGAGTGGCGGCGGCGCGAGATGGTGCGCATCGCGTGGCGGGACATCGCGGGTCTCGCGCCGGTGACCGAGACGCTGGCGGCGCTCTCGGAGCTTGCGGATGCGTGCATTCGCGCGGCCTGTCGCGCGCTGTCGGCCGGCGATGAAAAGCGGACCCTGATCGTCATCGGAATGGGGAAGCTCGGCGGCCGCGAGTTGAACTTCTCGTCCGACATCGATCTGGTGCTGCTGTGTCCGCAGTCGGGCGACGAAGAGCAATTCAATCGTCTCGGCCGCGAGTTCATCCGGCTGCTCGACTTAAGGACCGAGGAGGGTTTCGTATTCCGCGTCGACATGCGCCTGCGGCCGTTCGGCGACAGCGGGCCCCTGGTCGTGAGCCTGCCTTCGCTGGAGAATTATCTGCAGGAGCACGGCCGCGATTGGGAGCGCTACGCTTGGGTCAAGGCGCGCCCCATCGTCGGTGCCTCGGCGTATGCGGCGGCCTATGACGACTGCGTGCGGCCATTCGTGTACCGCCGCTACCTGGACTTCGGCGTGTTCGAGTCGTTGCGGACCATGAAGGCGCTGATCGAGCGCGAAGTGGCGCGGCGCGATCTGGACCAGCACTTGAAACTGGGCCGCGGCGGAATCCGCGAAATCGAGTTCATCGTGCAGTCGATGCAGCTGGTGCGCGGCGGCAGCGACCGGCGCCTGCAAAATGCGTCGCTGCTGCAGGTGTTGCCGCTGCTGGCGCATTCGAAGCTCATTGCAGCGCGAGATATCGCGCAATTGCACGACTCGTATCTGGTGTTGCGCAAGGCGGAGAACGCGCTGCAAATGATGCGCGACCAACAGGTGCACACGCTGCCGGCGGACGAGACGGATCGCGCCCGGCTGGCATTGGCGATGGGCGTTGCCGGCTGGCCGGAGGCGGCAGAGCGCATCGAAACGGCGCGGGAAAACGTCGCGCGTCAATTCGAGGCCTTGCTGTTCGGTGCGCCGCAAAGTCCGCGGCGGCGGGAGGAGAGGGGCGTGGACTGGCTCGACTCCGACAGCGTGAAGATCGACGCCGAGTTGGCGGGCGCCGGCTTCCCGCCGGGGCAGATCGCCGCCGTCGCCACGGCGCTGCAGGATTTTCGCGATGCGGCTCCCTACCGTCGGTTGGACGAGGCAGGACATCGGCGGCTTCACGTCATCATCGGCCGCCTGCTCACCGCGGCGGCGAAGCAGCTCGAGGCTGCGACGATCGTGCAACGCGTGCTGCGGGTATTGGAGGCGATCGGAACGCGCTCGTCCTACCTGGCGCTGCTCAAGGAACAGCCGCCGGCGCTCGACCGCCTGATCGAGGTGTGCGCGATCAGCAGCTTCCTGTCGCGGCAGGTGGCGGATTTTCCGTTGCTGCTGGATGAGTTGATCGATGCCAAGGCCTTCGATGAGCTGCCGTCGCGGGAAGCGTTCGTCCAGCAGCTGGCGGCGCGCACCGAGAGGATGCCGCCCAATGATCCGGAGCGGCAGGTCGAAGCGCTGCGGCAATTTCAGAAGGTGGCGGTATTCACCGTGGCGCTCGCGGACCTCACCGGCAGGCTGCCGCTGATGCGGGTGAGCGATCGGCTCACCGACATCGCCGAACTGATTCTGCAATGCTGCATGGATCTTGCCTGGCAGCAGATGACGCAGTCCTGGGGCACGCCCCATTGCGGCGATGAGGAGGGCTCATTGCGTCAGGTGGCGATTGCCGTGGCGGGCTATGGCAAGCTGGGCGGCCTGGAACTGGGCTACGGGTCGGATCTCGATCTCGTGTTCCTGCACGATTCGACCGGCAAGATCCAGGCGACCCAGGGCGAGCGGCCCATCGACAACGGCATCTTTTTCCTGCGCTTGGGGCAACGCATCGTGCATCTGCTCACCATGCACTCGGCGGCGGGCAGGCTCTACCAAGTCGACATGCGGCTGCGTCCCAACGGCAAGGGCGGTTTCCTGATGACCGGAATCGAGGCTTTCGAGCGCTATCAGCGCGAGGAAGCGTGGACCTGGGAACATCAGGCGCTGCTGCGCGCGCGCGCCGTGGCCGGCGATGCGCATCTGCGCGCGGCGTTCGAAGCCGCGCGGCGGCGCGTGCTGCGCGGCGCCGTGGAACTCGACACCTTGAGCGCCGATGTGGCGGAGATGCGCTTGCGCATGCGGCGCGAGCTGTCGCAGGCGGGTCCCGGTCAATTCGACATCAAACAAGGCGCGGGCGGCATAGCCGACATCGAGTTCCTGGTGCAGTACTGGGTTCTGGCCGCCGCGCCCCGGCACCCGCAGCTTCTGCAGTTTACCGACAATGTCCGCCAGCTGGAGGGTCTCGCGGCGGTCGGCGTGCTCGAACCTGAAACCGCGCGATGGCTGACCGATGCGTATATCCGCTATCGCACCGTGCTGCACCACCTGTCTCTGGAAGGCGAAGGAGAAAGGGTGGTGGATGCGGCGCCGCATGCGGCGACTCGTGATCGGGTGCGGGAGATCTGGCGTGAGACCTTCGGATACAATGAGGGCGTGAAAACGGAGTCAAGCTGATGCCTGCCATGGTCCAAGACGATTCGAAGCACAATCTGATTCAACCCAACGCCCAGCATCAGTACACGGTGACCCGGGGGGATGTGCCGCTGTCCTGTCCCATGCCGGGAATGTTGCTGTGGAATTCGCACCCCAAGGTCTACTTGGCGATTGAACCGACGGGTTGGGCCAAGTGCTCCTACTGCGGCGCGGAGTACACGCTCAAGGACTGACGCTAGTACTTCGCGTAGGACTTCTCCTCGACGATGCTCGAACCGAGGGTCAGATTGATGCGCCGTTTGATGGCGGCGCGTTCATCGTTCTCGACGTACACGGCGCGCGCCAGCCGTATGAATTCCGCACCGAAATCCTGGGCGCGTTCCTTGTCGCGGATGTCGTCCTCGATCACCCAGAGGCGTTCGTTGACCCGCTGCAGGGCCTCGATGTCCGCGCTGACGTCGGACTTCGCATAGGGCGAGGCCTGCCACGTCTGCTCCAGCGCGGCCAATTCGAGGCGCACGTTCTTGAGCTTGCCGGCGTCGCTCATGCGTTGCGACTTGATGCGCAGAATCGTCACCTTGTCGAGCAGTTCGCCCGGCGAAACGGGGGTATTGATCATGATGACATTTTAGAGGGTGGCCAGAAGGGCGTCGAGTTTGGCGATCACGGCCGCGACGGATATCAAGTCCATGACGCCGGGCTTTTCGATCTTCAGCGTCCAGGCAACCTGGGCGGCGGGCTTGCCGTAAAATTTCTGCGCCGCGGCCTCGTATTCATCGACACACCATTCGCGGCTCAAGTAAGGTCCGACGCGGGCGGTGCGGGTTGCTGCATACAATCCGACCACCGGCAAGCCGACCAGCGCGGCCATGTGCGCAGGTCCGGAGTCCGGCGAGAGCAGCACGGTGCTCGCGGCCATCAGCCCCAGCAGCTGCGGCAACGTGTCCTTGCCGATCTGATTGAGCAGCGGACTGCGTGCCGCGGCGGTGATGTCCTCGCCCATGCGCTTCTCCAATGAACTGCGCCCGCCGACCAGCACCACGCGCATGTGGTGCGCGGCGACGGCGTGATCGGCAACCGCGGCATAACGCTCGGGTCGCCAATTGCGATGGGCGTGGCTGGAGCAGGGGCTGATGAGAAGCGTGGGACCCGCGGGATTCACGAGGTCCGCGGCATAGGAGCGGGCAGCGGCGGGCGGCGCTGCATCCCAGCGCGGCACGGCCGGCGTCTGCACGCCGCAGGCCTGCGGAAATCGCATGAACGCGTCGAGCACGTGCTCGTCGCCGGTGGCCGCAATCTGCGCATTGGTGAACAACCACTGCAGTTCGCGCGCCCGGTGCCGATCGAAGCCGAGTTTGATCGGTGCGCGTATGAGCGTGCTCAGGAGGCTGGCGCGGATCGACAATTGCATGTCGAGCAGCAAGTCGAACGAGCGGCCTGCGAGGTCCGTGCGCATGCGCCGCAGCTCCGTCAGCATTGCCCGCTTGTCGAAAATGATAAACTCGACTTCCGGGAGAAGCGCCGTCATCAGCGTGGCTTCGAGCCTGCCGATGATCCACGTGAAGTGCGTCTGCGGCCACGCTGCTTGCAGGGTTCGCAGCACCGCGAGCGCATGGCAGGTATCGCCGATGGCCGACAAACGCAGCAGACACACCCGTTGCGGCGCGGCTTTGAAAATTGGGGTATTCAAATCGATTCAATTTCCTCGATGCGACGCATCGCCACGGCCGGGGGCGCCATGCTGGCCGATCCCGCCATGCTTGGCAATTCGCTGCTGGACAACGGCGATGCTTTGTTCGAGCCGCAATTCTGGGCCGCGCGCGGCGAAGTCACTGCCACGCCGGGCGGCCGCGGGGCGGCGTGGTTCGTATCCTGCGGCGGGCGCCACTGGGTGCTGCGCCATTGCCGCCGCGGTGGACTGCTGGCGCCCATCACCCGCGATCGCTACCTGTGGATCGATGAGTCGCGGGTGCGTGCCTTTGCGGAATGGCGGATGCTCCATCAACTGTGGGTGCGTGGGTTGCCCACACCGAAGCCGGTGGCGGCGTCGTACCGGCGCCGCGGCTTGGTCTATCGCTGCGATTTGATCACGGAGCGCATCATGGAGTCACAGCCGCTGAGCGCGGCACTGACCGCTGCGCCGCTGACGGAGAACCTCTGGCGCGAGGTCGGCGGGACGATCGCGCGTCTGCACCGGGCGGGCGCGGATCACGCCGATCTCAATGCGCATAATATTCTGTGCGGTGAGGTGATCAGCGTGATCGATTTCGATCGCGGGCGCTTGCGGCAACCGGGGGCGTGGCAGCGGAACAATCTGGCCCGGCTGCGCCGCTCTCTCGGGAAGATTTCGCGCGACCTGCCGGATGACCGGTTCACGGTGCGTGAGTGGCAGTGGCTGCTCGCCGGGTACCAGGCTGCCGGATAGCATGCGACGACTTTATAGCGCGGTGATCTACTGCCTCGCACCGGCGGCCTTTGCGCTGGTGCTGTGGCGGGGACTGCGCGAGCGTGGTTATTGGCTGGGCCTGCGCGAGCGCTTCGGATGGGGCGCCGCCACAGCAGGCAGCATCTGGGTGCATGCGGTGTCCCTCGGCGAGATGTCGGCGGCCGCGCCCTTGGTCAGGGCGCTGCTGACGCGCCATCCCGACACGCCTTTGGTGCTGACGACGGCCACGCCGGCGGGCCGCGCGCGGGCTGCGGCATTGTTCGCCGGGGCTGCCGATATCCGCTACCTGCCGTACGACACGCCGGGAGCCGTGCGCCGCTTTCTCGCGCGCATACGCCCCAGCGCCGCCATCATCATGGAGACCGAACTGTGGCCCAACCTGCTGGCCGCGTGTGCTGATCGCGGCATACCCGTGGTGCTGGCGAGCGCGCGGCTGTCGGCGAAGTCGGTGTCGAGATACCGTCGCCTCGGGAATCTCTTCAGCGGCGTGTTCACGGAGAACGTGATGGTCGCGGCGCAAAGCGCCGACGATGCAGCTCGCTTCGTCGCGATCGGGGCGGACGCGGTGCGGGTGCGCGTGGTCGGCAACGTCAAGTTCGACGTCGCCATCGATGCGCAGTTGATCGAGAGTGGGCGGCGTTTGCGGCAGTCCTTCGGCATGGAGCGCTGCGTCTGGGCGGCCGGCAGTACGCATGCCGGGGAGGACGAAGCGGTGCTGCGCGCTCACGCACGGCTGCTCACGGAAAAGCCCCGCGCGATACTGCTGCTCGCGCCGCGGCACAAAGACCGTTTCGACGCGGTGGCGGCGCTGCTCCAGAGCAGCGGTCTGCGCTTCGCGCGGCGCAGCACCGGCGCGGCGGACGGGGCCCTCGCGTCGTGCCAGGTGCTGTTGGTGGATACGCTCGGTGAGCTGGCGATGATGTACGCGGCGGCGGACGTTGCCTTCGTGGGCGGCAGCCTGGCGCCGGTGGGCGGACACAATCTGCTGGAGCCTGCCGCGCTGGGTTTGCCGGTGCTCAGCGGCCCGCATCAGGACAACAATCAGGAAATCGCGAGAATGCTCCTCGCGCGCGGTGCGCTCGCCATGGTGGCGGATGAAATCCGACTGGGTGCCGAACTCACGCGTCTGTGCGGCGATGCCGCGATGCGTCGGCGCATGGGGGAGGCGGGCATCCTCATCGTCGCGGCCAACCGCGGCAGTGTCGCCGCGCTGCTCGAGATCATTGAGCCGCGGCTGGCGGCACCGGCGCCGGCGGCGCATCGTTGAGCAGAGCGTTGACTTGTTGCAGGCTTTGCTCGGAGAGGATTCCCGCTGCCTGCTGCAGCTTGATGACGTTGATCATGTAGTCATACCGGCTGCGCGCGTAGTCGGTCTGCGCCTGTACCCATTGCTGCCGGGATTGCAGCACATCCACGGCGGTGCGCGTGCCGGCTTCATAACCGGACTCGGTGGCCTTCAATGCGGTCATGCTGGATTCCGCGGCGCGCCGCAGCGCCTTGACGCGCGAAATCTCGGACAGCACGCCGAGGTAGGCGTCGCGTGCATCGTGCTCGGTCTGGCGGGCCACGCGCTCGAGGCGCTCCTTGGCGGCACGATGCTGGTAGGTCGCCTGGCGTACCTGGGACGACACCATCCCGCCTGAATAGAGCGGAAAAGTCAGCTGTATGCCGATGGAACGTTGAGTTTGGTCCAGGGTCTGGCCGCCGGCAGGACTGCCGTCGGGAAACGTGTCCACGCCATTGCTGCTCAGGTGGCCGGCGCTGCCGACCAGATCGAGTGTGGGGTAGTGTCCGCCGCGTGCGGAGCTGACGTTGTCGCGCGCAATGTCGGCTGCCAGGCGGCTCGAAACCAGCGAGAGATTTTGCTGCAAGGCCATGTCGACCCAGCGGTCCTCGCTGATGGGATCGGGATTGGCAAGTTCGAAGGGCTCCGTCGGACGGGCCAGATAGTCGAACAAATCGCCGGTGACCTCGCGCAGCAACTCGAGCGCCGAGGCGAGGCTTCTTTTTCCGGCAATGACCGCAGCCGCGGTGGTGTCGTGCGAGGCGCGTGCTTCCTCGACGTCCGTGACCGCGATCAGGCCGATTTGATAGCGGGCCTCGGCCTGTTCGAGCTGACGGCTTACCGACGTGAGCGCGACCTCTTGCGCGTCGACGTCGTCCTGTGCACCGAGCACGTCGAAATAACGCTGTGCCACCCGCTCCATCAGGTCTTGCTTGGCGGCCTGATAATCGGCCTCGGCCTGCGCGACCTGCGAATCGGCGCGTTGCAGCGCCACCCAGTTTTCCCAGCGGAACAGATTCTGTTTCAGGTCGAGCGTGTACTTATGGGTGGTGGTGTTGATGTCGCCGCTGAACGGAAAGCTTTCGAACAAGGTGTTCGGGGTGCCTGCCGGGGCGCACGGGATACCGCCTGCGCCGACGGTGGTCCCCGCCGCGCAGGTGGGCAGGCCGACGACCTCCGTCTGGTTCTGGCTGCCGCTGTCGCGCTCACGCGTGATGCTGCCGTTGGCGGAGAGCTGCGGCAGCAGCGCGGACAAGGCCTGCGGCTTGGCTTCCAGGGCGGCGAGACGCGTGGCTTCCGCTTCGCGCAGCTGCGGGTCGTTCTGCAGGGCACGCTGGTAGACGGCCAACAGGTCGGCGCTCCACGCGCTGCTCGAGCCCAAGCCGACGATGAGTACCAAGAACAGTCGCTTCATTGCTTGCGGTACAGGTATTATAGTGTTGTATATTACTATATCACCTGGAACGTATCCCAGGTCAATAGGTGGGAATGCTCGGGTCCAATTCGCTCGACCAGGCCAAAATACCCCCGCTCAAGTTCGCGACGGACACGAAGTTCTTCTGTTCGAGAAAGTGCGCCACTTGCATGCTGCGGCCGCCGGAGCGGCAGATGATCACCGTTTCCCGGGCGGGGTCGAGTTCGCCCAAACGGTCGACGATCTGGCCCATCGGGATGTGCTTAAATTCGGTGGGCGCGGGTGCGAGTTTCACTTCCCAGTCCTCGCGAACATCGATCAAAGTCATATCCGCACCGGCGGCACGGCGCTGTACGAATTCCCCCGGCGTCATTTCCTTGACCATGGTCAGAACACGAACCGGGGTGCGGGCGTTGCGTTCAACAAGGGATCGATGACGGTCTCGAACAGACTCTCGCGGACCCACTCGCCGTCGTCCACCCGCCGTATCAGCACGGCGTCCATGACCGGCGCAGTGCCGACCACGGCGAACAAGCGCCCGCCGATGCGCAGCGCGCGTTCGAAGCGAGTATCGTAGACGGGCAACGAACCCGTTACCGCGATGACGTCATACTCCCCCAAGGAAGCGCCGCTGCACGCGTCCCGTGTTTCGAAGCTGACGTTCGCGCCCGGCACGGTGCGCAGATTGATCGTCGCAGCCTTGGTCAGTTCAGGATAGATGTCGATGCTATGAATCGACGAAGCAAGGAGCGCCAAGCAGGCGGACAGATAGCCGGTGCCGCTGCCGACCTCGAGCACGCTTTCCTTCGCCGTCACCGCCAGCGCCTGCAAAATACGGCCCTGCAGCTTCGGTGGGAGCATCGATTGTCCATAACCTATCGGAATCGCCGCATCGGCGAAGGCGAGTGCACGGTATTCGGGCGGCACGAATGCTTCGCGCGGCACGCCGGCGAAGACCTCCAGCACGCGCGGATCGAGCACTTCCCACGTGCGTATTTGTTGATCGACCATCTGCTGACGAGCGGCCAACGTATCCATGAATTCTCACCGCAATTTATGACCGCTCATTATGGTCAATTTCTACAGGGTACGCGAGTCCCTTGCGCTATTCTCGCATCGAGCCCGCCACGGGCAAAAAAATCATACGTCGGGGCTCGGTCTCATCGAGGTCACTGTTGAGTTTGCCTTCCTTTCTCATGTGGTTCATTGCCGCAGCCGTGCCCGCGGTGGTTCTCGTAGCATTATTTGTCTGGAAAAAAAGGCAGGAACGCGCGGTCAACGATCTGTCCCGGCAGGTCTGGCTGCTGTCCGGGGAGAGCAGCAGCGCAGGCCGGATAGCGATCGACGACAAACCCAGCGCGCTCGCGCATCTCGGATCCGCCGTCAACAATTTACTGGAGGGCCTGGAGAAGCGCGATGCGCGTCTGCAAGACCGCGAACAGCTGTTCCAGCGTCTGGTCGAGACGGTGCACGACGCTGTTTTGGTTCATCGCAAGAAGATTCTGTTCGCCAATTCGCGCTTCCTGGCGCTGCTCGGCGCGAGTTCGGCCGAGGTCGTGGGCAAGTCGCTGGCAGATTTCGTCGGACCGGACTACGTGGAACTGGTGTCCAACAATCTGCGGCGACGTCTTGCCGGAGATGCTGCGGCAGAGCGCTACGAAGTGGATCTGGTGGGGCCGAAGGGACAGGTGACGCGGGTCGAACTGTCGAGCACATCGATCGACAGCGCAGGGAAGCCGGCGTTGTTGCTGACGGCAATCGAGACGATGCCCGACTCACTGCAGACGACGCCTGCCGGGAAGCCGCGGGCGATGGTGACGCTCGATGCCATGGGCGAGAGCGTCATCACCGTCGACACCGAGGGGCGCATCGATTACATGAATCAATCCGCCGCAACGCTGCTGGGCGCGACGTTCGACCAGGTCGTGGGAAAGCTCTTCATCGATGTGGCGACGCTGGTTGACGAAACCGACCGGCACGCGCTCGGCGATCCGGTGCGCAAGGCGCTGGCCACCGGCGGCCGCGTGACCATGGGAAGACGCGCGGTGCTGGTGCCGGCAAGCGGCACTGCGGAGCGTTCGGTGGAAATCAGCGTCACGCCGCTGCGCTTCGACAACAAGGAGCTGCTGGGGTTGGTGCTGGTGATGCATGATACCAGCGAGTTGCGCGGACTCACCCGGCAGATGACCTATCAAGCGAGCCACGACGCGCTCACCGGTCTCGTCAACCGGCGCGAGTTCGAACGTCGTCTGGCCGAAGCATTGGATTCGGCACGGACCGGCGACAGCGGTCATGCGCTTTGCTACCTGGATCTGGACCGCTTCAAGGTGGTCAACGACACCTGCGGTCACACGGCCGGCGACAACATGCTGCGCGAGGTGGCCTCGCTCATCAAGGAGGCGGTGCGCGATTCGGATACGGCCGGCCGCATCGGCGGCGATGAGTTCGCGCTGCTGCTGGTGGGGTGTCCGCTGGAGAAGGCGCGGCAGATCGCGGACAACGTGGTGCGCGCGGTGGGCGACTACCGCTTCGTGTGGAAGGACAAGATCTTCGACATCGGCGTGAGCATCGGCCTGGTGGAGATCGGGCGCGACAGCGGCAGCATCGAGGACATCATGAGCTCGGCCGATTCCGCGTGTTACGTGGCGAAGAAGGCCGG
>Ga0116229_10006303_pt1 | contig 19115 bp, 12 predicted proteins | sample S1TSphgellanicum_3_FD_87313 | JGI IMG/M metagenome (GOLD analysis project Ga0116229, IMG submission 87313) | Host-associated microbial communities from peat moss isolated from Minnesota, USA - S1T2_Fc - Sphagnum magellanicum MG | ecosystem: Host-associated > Plants > Peat moss > Unclassified... | reverse complement strand
TGGTGTGAGTATGCAGTACTCTCATTCTTGGCTTTTGACGTGCCGAAATCAGAGACTTTAGCAATCCAGACGGGATTTAGCAGTGGTAGTGACGTTGGCATTCTTGTAGGGTCATAACGATGAGGAAAAGAAACTTCTTGCACTTTCTTGACAAGAATGTTATGTGGCTTGAGATCACGGTGCACTAAGCCCATGCTGTGAAGGTGCTTCATCCCTTCTGCAACTTGAAGCATCAGATCCACAGCTTGCAGGAGACATAAGATTTGGTGTTCCTCCAGCATGCCGAAGAGGGTCATATTCATAAACTCCATGAGATATGAGCACTCTCTAGTCGCAGGTCCTTCAGTACAACAAACAAGCCGCATAATGTGAGGGTGGTGCACACCTGCAAGAGTTTCAATCTCTTGCTTGAAAATCTCTAGGCATCCTGGTTTTGGGACCTTCATCGCGTATGTCTCTCCACGCCAAACCGTTGTAAATACATCCCCAAAACTACCCGAAGCTAGAAAAGGACCTTGAGATCGATCCTCCGGACTTATCAACAGAGCAAGAGGCCATTTACTCAACTTTTTTCTATCATGTGCAGGCAACCCATTATAATACTCCTCTTGAGCTGCTTTAGGCTGTTCTTGGAAGTCAAACTTTTCCAGCAACTGTGTTGCAAGACATGATACACTTACTTGCTTTCCATTCCAACATTCTCCACTGCAAGTATGGTTTACCTTCAAGTCCCTCAGAAGAGCCTTGAGATTTTCCTGATCCTTCTTTGCAGCTGTGGATAGAGCGTATCTGTCGGTAATACTCAGCGTCCCATCACAATCTTCCGGCTTCATAGGCTGACTGTCTTGTCCCGCTCGCTTGAGAAGGATGCTACACAGTACTGAGTGACACCATTGCAAGTCATATAGAAGTTCACTAACAGTTTCCTTCACGTCTCCATGTTGCCTGAGCGCTGTTTCCATCCATTCGGTGCAGAAGCAGTCTTTGAAGAATGTCTCATAAGCTCTCGTTAGCACCTGGAGAAGTTCCTGCGTGGCTTGACGCACATGATCTGGAAAGCTACTTTCTTCATCCGGCGGTAGCTCACGCTGCAACAATTCCAGTGTTGCCTGGGTCTCTAATAGCTTGTTGTAGACAAGCATACACTGTTGCCCATTGCATAGCAAAGAAGACTTGTCACGATCATCTGCTATTTTGTTGCAGAGATCTAGAGCAAGGGTGACAAGCGTAGCTGCCATGAATGGATTCTGAATACAATTCCCGAAGAAACACGATTTTGTTCCTCCTCCTTGGATGCGTCTCTTGCACTTGGTAGCAGCATACACTTCAGGATGTCAGTGACCTCGAATCGGTTCAATCTTCCAAACCCCCTCCCTCGCAGCCCTAAAGATTCCGAGGTGAGAACGAGGACACTCTAAAGGCACCCCCAGGCAAGTTATTCTTGCGTTGTGACCAAGTTAAGCATCACAAGCTTCAATGATCAGCACATTAGTTCTGCACCTATACCAGCACATGTGTATGAAATATTGGGGAATGAAAAACTTGGTGACTAGATTAAGGTCATGTGATATGTCTTTGTAGATAGTGGGCCACTAGTACCTTGCATCCAAGATTTTCCTTACAATAATGTCAACAAAAAAATGACCTCCACCCACTCCTTTTCGTAATTCAGTCAGGATGGAACAACTATTGCTGATAGATATGGTACCTTAAAAAATGGAAGTTTGGCTTCAGTCACTTCAAGCATCTTATATTTTCAAGTAGGAACTTAACATTTTTCAATGTTTGTTCGTACAAAATGTAAGATTCCTGCCTTTTTTAGTTCAAGGAAAAAGCAATTTCAAGAGGTGCATAACGCTACATAATGCCTTTGGACAAGATGTGAGCAGAATACACGTATCACCCTCAGCTTTGGCCGTGGGGCAGTACCCTTATTCTGTTTACTGCCCTACCCTTGGGCCTTACCTGCCACGAAACTCAGACGGGCCTGAGCCCAACATGGCAGCTGGCCCATCACACTGATGTGCAAGGTTGGGCCTGACTCTCCAGCCCTTCGCTTCTGTTTTTTTCTCTTTTTTTTTTTTTGGCGAATTCAACACTTTTGTTTTTCCATCTGGGCTCCAGCTCACATATTTTTGGCTATATTCTTTGGCCTGATTTTTTCACTCACAAAATTAGTATTATACATGGTCCAACTGCAAAGCCATCAATTACATTTAATTAATATGTAACCTTCTCTGTCGCCAAGGGAAATTTATAATGAATTCCATTGACAAAAATATTTTTTGATGTAGTCTGATTTTTGGTAGAACCATAATGAAAACCTTTTTGTGAGTCCTCCTTGTGCTCTAAGTCCTCCTTGTTCTCTGAATCCTCCTTGTGCTCTCTTTCCCTTTTGATCATAGCTTCCAATCTTCTAAGAGTTTTTCCCAAATATTTGTAAGGTTTGAGCTTGTTGATGTTCACCAAAATGGGATTTGGTTCAAACTTGTCAATGTTGACAAGTAATAAAATATTATTAGGGAGACAATGATACATTTTATATGGACCAAACCATCATTTTTTGAACTTTCCATTGTATTTTTTTTGCCTTTTGGAAACCAAAAAATTATATCCCCCATAGAGAAAATCTTAATTTTGTGATTTTGTTGAGCCCATAATGTTGTGTTCCATTGCCTTGTACCTTTCTATTTTGTTGCCTCTTGGCGGGTTTCATCCAAGTGCTCCAAATCTACCATGCAACTAGTTAGAATACAAGTAAGAGAGAAGTCTCAGTTGGGATACAAATTGTTCATGGGCAACAAATATTTTGTTGGCATCAAAAGGTAAAGCCCATAAACAAATTGAAATGGTGTGTGTCTGGTGGTTACCTTGAATGTTATGCGATTAGCATATAGAATCATGTGTAGATGTCCATCCCAATCAGTGTTGTTTTCATTCACCAATTCAATAAACAATGAACCAATGATTTTGTTGGTGGATTTTGCATGTCCATTACCTTGTGGGTAATAAGTGGTCAAGGTTGTATGTCATAACAAAAAATGGTTTGTAAGAATTTCAATGGCATTGTTGATAAAATGAATGCGTTAATCAATTGCCAAAGTAAGCAAACAACCAAACCATGTGAAAATGAATTCATAGATGAATTTAATTGTCATAGCTTGTATTGGTGCACAATGCCTTTGCTTCCACCCACTTGGTGGCATAGTTAGTTGCTACTAGAATGTATTTGTTTGTGATATACTTGCTTATGGGTTTGATTAGGCCAACAAAATTCAATCCCCACTTCATGAAGGGTTTTACTAGTAATATCAATTTTGCTATGTTGTTCTATATTAGATTCCATGTTTATTGATAGTTATTATAAGCTTGGCAACATCGAAAAACATCCTTATGCATTGTTGACCATTAGTATTTTGCTTCCAAGATCTTGAAACTATGATTTTGGATGAGAAATGCCCACCATCGACTCCTTCATCCAACCTAGGAAAAGGCTCTACATTTTGCTATTATAGAATCATTTTATGAACTTGACATTAAAGATGTTCTTAAGATCTAAATAGTTTCTTAAATATCTTTTAAAAAGTTTAATCCAACCCACATCAATTAACATTACTTGAAACTTTAATCAACATTAACACAACATGTTAGAACCAACCAATCATGATTAGTCAACATGCATGTGATTAATGTGCTAGCAAGTTGATGTCATATATGATTGGTCTTTTTTTCTACTAAGGAGAAAAAATTCCATATCCAAAAATTATTAAACTTTGAATAAATAAAAGATAAGGAAAAAGATGGTTTTTGTAATATAATAAGTGAAACTATTATTTGGTATATAGAAATAATAGATATTTTTCTTTGAACTAGTGGCATCATAACAACAAAATTTGTTGTTTGAGCTTAAGGACTTACACTTTGTATGTCAAGGGGAAGAAAAGGAAGATGGGACTTGGAAGAAAAAAAGTGTGTCAAAAAAAAAACTTGACAACATAAATGAACAATATGTCAAATAATTGTCAACAATATCAAATGCATGAAACATCATATATTTCAATGTTCATGGATGAAATTGATGTTAAGAATGTGAAAAGTGGAAATGAAAGAGATGAAAAAATGTAAGACTTTTGAAATTTATTTTACTATTGTCCTTCCAAAGCATTTGAAAGCTTTACATAGAAAAGGTGTAACCAATTAAATAGTCATGTCCTTTCAAAGATAACAATTCAAACCTTTTTTCTATAATTAATAAAAATATATAGTTATAACCCTAATATTATATTATTTACATTCCCTCTAATTAGGGTTAGATTGATTATGGCATTCATTTGACTATATTTTAGTAATTAAATATTTATGTTTTATTTGTTAGAATGTTTGAAACATGATGGACAAGGAATTAAGTATCACAATCATCTAATTCAAGTTCAAAGTTTGATGTTACTCCCATTAACCTTATAAAATCTTCATGTTTTCCCCTTGATAAAGCTTTTGTAAGAATGTTTACAACCATGTATTGGGTACTACAATATTCAACTTCAATTTTTTTTGTTTGCATTTCTTATCTAATGAAATGTGTTTCATTAGATAAGAAATATATCAATGTGTTTGCTTCTAAGTTCTCATATGAAACCTAGGAACATGATTACACTTTGATTATATGAATGAATAATAGTAGGATTTTCTTGTTTTTGACCCAAGCTTACAAATAGTTTTTTTACCCATATTTCTTCTATTGAAGTTAAAGATAAGGCCATGTATTTTGATTATGTGCTTGACAAAACCATTGTTATTTGTTTTTTACTTGTTCAACTTACAACTCCATTACCAATGAAGAAATAATATCTTGATGTAGACCTCCTTGTGTCAACATCTCCTACCCAATCAACATTGGAATAGCCGACTAGTGGATTGTTTGTTTTTGTATACATTAACCTCCTTCTAGTTGTTCCTTTTAAATACTTCATTATTCTTTTGATAGCAAGCCAATATTTTTTTCCAAAATTTGATAAGTATTATACAACTAAACTTACAACAAATGTGAAGTCATGTGCTAATCATGGCATGCATCGAATTGCCAACAACATTTTGATAACGTATATTCACCATTTTTGCCTTTTCTTCTTCAATTTTTGGTGAATCATCTTTGTTCAACTTTAACCCAACTTCCATTTGTGTAATTGTTAGTTACAAGCTTGCATTTAATATCTTTGCAATAATTTTTCCTAAATGTATCTATGTTGATCAATTGATAGGATCCCAAGCTCCCTATCATAAAAGATCTCCATCCCCCAAGGAAAAGTAGAAAGATATTAAATCTAACATTTCAAACTAACTCCTTGGATTAAAAACTCTTTGGTGTTTTTTATCAAATCATCATTGTTATTTAGGAATATGGGATCAACATACATAAAAATAATTATGCCATGATGTGCTACAAAAGCTAAAAACATTTTGATTGAAATGAATTTCACAACTGGAGAGAAGGTTTTTTGATAATTAATGCTTTCTTGTTGAATATACCCAAAATTTGCAACTAATTTGGCTTTGCATTTAGCTATTGTGCCATCAAAGATGAACTTGATTTTGAATATCCACTTGCAACCAACCATGTTCCAATTTGGAAACAAGGTTGTCAAGATCCAAATATGATTTTTGTTTCAATAATTTCAATAATTAATTTATTGCATTCTTCTAGTGGCTAATTTTTACTTTGTTAATGTAACTTTTTGCATTGTGATTAGATTTCTTGGACAAATTTGAACAAATAGTCATTTAGGTTTTCTTTTAGATACGATTCTTCTTTCAATGGTTTCAATTAACATTCATGGTGGTTTTCATTGCATTGTCTCCTTTCTTAAACTTGGCATGGGTTCTATTAAAGATCCACAACAAGTTCTACAAAATGTATTTAAAGTTAATGAATGTTGTGTTGGACTACTCAACAAGGTGTTTCCTTCATTTTCCCCTTGTACAATAATATCATTTTGTTCAATTTGAACAAAGGGGATAAAACCCACTTGAGAAATATTATTCGACCTTGTGGTGTAACTTGTATTATTAGTAACATTTGGAAGTGGTGTTTGTTGTATTGCAAATTGAAAAACTCCCTCTTTCTATGGAGATCCTTTGTGGGATAATTCTTGATGAATGATGCATTCAACTAGAGTTTTTTTTTTTCAATGAAATCATCTTCTACCTTTTTTATAGTTGTCATGTTTGTCAATCTACTTTCTTCTTTATAAAATGACATTTCTCAATTTGTTTTATAGTTTTTTTTTACTTTTTCATCAAACTTGTGACTTTTGATTTCCTCATTATACCCTTAGAGGAAAATTCATTCTTCAAACTCATAATCTAGCTTCTTTTTTCTTTTTTTTTCCATGAATTAAAGCAAATGCAATGCAACCACATTTTTAGGTGAAACCCAATTGGTTTATAACCAATTCAAATTTCAAATGGAAACAAGTTATTAACTACTTTACTAGGTTGTCTATTTTGGAAATGCAATTGTGAATAATGTCTCTCCCCAAAAAGACTAGAATAAAATGTGCCTTTTATTCATCATGTGACTAAAATGTTTTGTTTGTGTTAAAATCAAAATGCTTAAAACAACTTCTATTATCATTATATTATTTTTCTTTGAAAAATCATTTTGTTGTGGTGTGTATGGAATAAACAATTGTCTTAAGATGTCATATAATTGACAAAATTCAATGAAGTCAATAGAATTATATTCACTTCCATTGTCATTTCTCAATATATTTGTATTTTTCCTCCCATTTGTTTTTTAATCATTGCTTTGTATTTTTGAAACATTTGTGGAAAAGATTTGTGGGGTACATTCAAAGGAGCCAAGGAAGTTGTTGACAATGTTTAAAACTACACTTACAATACTTTGGAAAATCACTATTAATTATATTTAATGAATTATTTATTCATAATTTGTAATTGTGTTTTGGTGTTCATGAAATCGGACTCCTATGAATTTGGAGTCATTTCACTATGTTATTAGAGTCCTTTGTCATACACAAAACACTTGTTGACAAGGTCCTTTTAATGACTCTAAAATTTGAATGTGTCTTTTATTACTCAAACCTTAATCAAATGTCCTCAAATTTATTATAGGCTCTAATGTTCTTCATAAGAAGGGCCATATGTGTTTATATTCTTTAATGCACATGTATTGAATCCTTTTAACGGATGTTGTTGATTTTGATTCTAAACGTTTTTAATGGTAAAAAGTTCAAAATTTGTCATCATGGTTAAAAACAAAATTGTACATTTGATTATAATGTAGGTCCTCATGCAAAAAAATATAGTTTTTATTATAATATGAGTCATGTTTGGTCTCAATATTAATATCTAGTCCTAGAAAGTACATTTAAAATACAATTTTGATATTTAATAGACCAATACATGTAAGACATGTGTAAAATGCAATCCTTGGTAAGGACTCTAACCTTGGTCACCATGGTTCCTTTTACTGTGTTTTTACCCTATGACATTTTGTAGTTGTCAATGTATGTGATGAAGTACTTGAACCTATGTGGGTTGCTAATTGCATTGGACCACAAATGTCAAAACTTAAGAGGTACATTTGTTCTTGTTGTTCTTTCTTATGAAATGATTATTTTCTTGTAGCACAAGATTTGCAAAACTAGAAAGAGTTGATGTTAAGTAAATCTAATATAATTGAAATGTTTTTGTCAATCATTGTGCATAAGTGTCCTTGGCTTATATCCCTAACCTTTCATGCCACAAATTTTCACTTGCATTTGATCTTATAGCATTGGTTGGGGCCTCACTTGTCACATTTGAAGTTCTTAAGTTATATAAGACATTTTCCAACTTGTAGGTTGCAATCAAATGCCCAAATTTGGAATGCAAGTAACTCCCTCCTTTTATTGTAAGCTATTATTCAAATTCAACAGAATAATTTGAATAATAAAATGTTCTTTTCAGATCTAAAACATGTAGCACACTAGTAGTTCTTCTTTTATTTGTCCACCAAGCAACACAATTGAGATATTCCCTTTAGACACTATTTCATAAAGTGGATTGTCACCAAGATACACACAAAAAAAATCAACATTTTGTGTATGTGACAAAGCATTTGGGATCAAATGCCATGTATTATGTTGCACCAATATTAACCAACCAATAATTGTCACCTTCTACTTTTGAAACAAAAATAACAACATACAACAACTTTGAAGTACTTGCTAAATTATTTTGTTTTTCTCCTACTATAGCAATTTGCTTGTTGCAATTCGTTTGCACATGACCAAGGTTTTTGCAATAAAGCATTGTAGCTTTTCTTTTCATGTGAGTGTTACATTTGAATTAGACCCATCAAATTTTTTTTGAATGTTATAACTTAATTTGTTCTTTTGTTTACTTGTAGGTTTATTTTTTATAAACAATGTAAACATAGAATCAAATGAAGGGCCAAGACTCTTCATGAAAATCTCTTCTTGCAACAAGTATGTTGTGAAGGTTTAAAATGTCATATTGGGCTAACTTTAAAGTCACCAAAAAGCTTTTATAACTTGTAGGCATGCTTTTCATTAGAAATATCACATTGTCTTCATCATTGATAAGTGATCCTACAACTAACAATTGTTCCAACAAGGATTGAAATGCCACAATATGCTTTTGTCATGCTTTCATTTTCAGTGTTGCTAGTTTTTCATGCAAGTACATCTTCATGCTACATCTTATGCTTCAAACAACTTGGTCGATTCATCTCAAGCCTCACAAAGGAAATAACACATGCACATCAATCTAATGACAATAATGAACAATAGCACATGCATGAACTTATATTGAAACATACCACATGCATAAAATTACACATCCATATATTAACATTTTTTTTAAAGAAATTTTCCATCACTTGATAAAATAAAACAATTGTAAATCCAACAAAAGTTTTCTTTGGAAAAAATGGTGCAAAGTTAGCATATTTCAAAGAAAAGAAAATAGAAACTACCATATTTAGACCATAGCTTCTAGCATGTTGCCAAAATATAACGCGGTTCCAAATAAATTTTTATGTTCCTTTATGAACTATAACCAAATTTTGCTGAATCCTCTTGTGGATGATCACAAGCCAATACCCTACCTCACAAAATTGAAAAGAAAAAAAGAACCTTGACCCAAATGAGAATCAATTGTGAATGAAAGTTATAATATTAATGAATTTGACAACATGGATGATAAAAGGCATTAAATGGATGGAATAATATTCATGATGATTATCATTATTTATATTTTTCCATTTGCTTATGTGAAACCTACATGTTTCCTTTCATTCCATTTCAAGATTCCATTTTTTATCAAAAATGGTTACATAAATATTTCTTTCCCTTTTAGAAACCTACCTTTTAGTTTGAAATTGACCTTTAAAATAATAATTGTAACATGGTGCACACATTATAAGGAGTCAACAAGTTTCCCCTTAAATGAGTTCTTAGAAAGTAATTGGTTAGTTGATCATGTTGATGTGGCAAAACATGTTTGGCTAATTCAAAAACATATTTTTGATTCCATGATATATAAGTCGAAATAATTTATAACTTAATGCTTATGATTCAAAAAAATGTTTCATTATATAATTATGTTAACTTTTGTATTAAATATTTCTCAAAATTATGTCAATTTAAAAATATATATTTTTTAAAAATATTTTAAGCATCATAGACATTGGTTACATTGTTTAAAAAATGTTTTTGAATTTTTTGAATTCATTAAATTAATTAAAAACTTGTTCATATGTTTCCATAATATTCTACATGAATGTCATTAATGGGTAGAATTCTCTAAACTAGTTAGTACCATAGGCCTCATAATAACTAATAGTTAATAGTGGTATACTTATTGTCCCTTATTCATGGGTTGAAGCTAGTGGGATTAAGTAATTCATGTTAGTGAATGGTTGGGGGCAATCCACCCAATCATGTAGGAGATTTTTAGGAAAGGATTAGGATAAGGGCCCTATTTTCTAGGGGTCAATGTGGGCCCTGTGTGGTTTATAGAGAAGGAGGATTAAAGGGAGTGATGGGGGAATTGTTATGGCATTAAAAACTTTTGGTAGTTGGAAAGAAGGAATGGAGAACTCATGGAGAAGTATGTGAATACTGGAATAATGTGTTGTATTTTGTGTGTCATTTAAATGGAAAGATGGCTAAAGGACTTAATGTGTTTGTTATATCTCTATTATATTATAAAGTGTGGAAAGTAAAGTAATTTGATATTGCACAAATATACTACTCCCTTGAAACGGTATTTCTACATTTCTTCTAGAATAGAACATAACGAGGCATACCATTTAGTATCCTCTAGAGAAATAAATTATTGGCTACCACAAAAAAGTAATAGCCAATATCTAGGGGTAGAGAGTAAAGGGAAAACACTAGTAAATAACTACCTGTAAACTGAAAGGTACGCTTTTAGACACTATCATACCACCTATACGGTATGACCTATTTTATTTGTAGTCACTACTACAAAAAGGTTTATGCCAAAACGATTTCAACTCCTACAACTCCCAGCACCTTAACTCATGTAGCTCCTCGATTCATCATCTTAGAACTTAACTTCAGAGGTTGGAGTTTGGCTCTTAACGTTGACACTTTGATGTAGACAACCATGCTCTAGAACTTGGGGCCCTAATGCACACAACCAAACTTTAGAGTGATGAACTCTTATGCAAGCAACACCATGCTCCAAACAACACCATCACATTGGAACCCAACACCATCACATTGCACCATTGCGTTGGAGCCCAACACCATCACACTAAAACCAAACATGGCTGCATTTTATTTTATTTATTTTTCAACTCTTTCTATTCGAAACTCTCTTCATCTCTATGTGTTTAAATTTTTAATTGCCCCCCTTGCAAATGAAAGATCATGAGATTTTGCTGCCACTACAAATGTTTGTTGTGCTACTATTGCACTGCAAATGTATGTTGTTACTACTATTATTGTGAATGTCTACTATTGTTATTGTTGTTGCAAATGTCTACTGCTCTTTATTGTACTAATGGAAAGACAAAACAATAATTACAAGTTGTTGTTGTGGGGCTTCATGAAAGCAGTTATAGTGTTTTCAAGCTTCAACTTCCCTAGTGTTTCTTCCCACTTGAAAGGCACCACTCATGCACAAGGGGAAGCAAAATCATGATCATGGAAGAAAGTGGCAAGAGGTGAGAGAGATCAACTCATCTTTTGTACCAAAAACTTGGCTACAACTATTGCCACAAGATCATTACAACTGCATGTCTCCTACTCTTGGAAAATTTATTACAACCCTTGATTCCAAAGTTTTTTCCATTGCAAACTGGTTATATAATATCCATGGTTGCACTCCCCTACTATTGCCTTGATCTAATCAACCTTTGAATTTTTCTTGTTTTTCAATAACACATTAGTTAGGGTTTTCAGGTTTTCACTCACTATTGTTACTTCTTAAATCCATCCTTGTTCTACAACTATAGATTGAAAAAGCCCACTTGGCCCCCATACCTTGATCTTTGGACAAGCTTTTTGCTACCTTCAAGGTTTTGATCTACTCCATAACTAATTTTAATTGTTTGTACAATTCCCAACTACAATTTCTTAGAACTTATCAAAAAATCTTTCTTCCCGGTGACAAACACCTTCACCTCCAACTCCCCACTCCTAGACAATGTTATTGGAATAGTTTCCTCCAACTTTGTATTAGACTTGTAGCATTGTGTAATATGCTCTAATAGTTTCTTATAATTATAATAATTCTCTGCCAATTTCCAACGATGGCCACCACGAACAGCTCATTGTTGCAGACTTAGGCTAAATTCATGTAAAGCAACAACTACAACTATTATTGTCTTCGTAGACTTTTTGACTACATTCAATAGAAGAAATCCCACTTCATCATAACCTATCACCATAATCAAGCTTAAACTTCGCAACTTCCTTTGAACAACAACAATTTTGATGTCGAAGTTGGTGCCATGACAAGGAGGTGAAGACCGTCTTGATTGAAGAACTAGTTGCCATTTACCAATCAAATGACCACCTCGAAAAAATCTTCTAACTTCTGGGAACACTCAATGATGAAGAGCACCCAAAAACTAATGTCAACTTGTTTTTGGAAATTCTATTAACAGTAACTTCTTCACATTATGAGCTGCAAGAGATGGCTCGAATTCACAATCAGTAGTGCGATACAAGGCACTAACGCTTCACTTCAAATCTTGTCACAAGTTGTTACCTTCAAATTCATACTCAGTTGTGTAATACAAAGAACACGAACTATTGCATTTGCCAACAATTCCTCAACTACTATTAATAGAACACTAAACCTTTTTGTTTATCCCTTGTTCGCCATTATGGTGCACCACAAACCCTAAATCTCTCTTTCTTTCCCTTCTACCATCAAAACCCACCTTAAACCCTTATCTTTCATTGTTGTTCAATGGAAGGTTGTAATTTGGCTAGGACATGTTTAGCAAGTTGCATTCTTCTCCTTCTTTGTTCTTTAGCTATTTTTAGTTTTTGAGATGTCACTCCTAAGCCAAATTCTATATACCCCAAAGGACGGGCCTTAAACCTTGCTTTGAAATTGTTGTGAATCATTCACCAATAGCCCTATTTACTATAGTAGACCATGCATTGTTGAACCTAGTTTTATCTTCTTTCTCAACATTCCTTTAAGTTGCTCGCTCCGCTAGGGTAAATGTATGTTCAACTTGTTTTAATCTCTTCTCCTCTTTTTATTTTGTTTTTTGCTCCTTGATTTTATTAACAACTTCTTCTCCAATGCCTTTTGTCTCAACATTGTTAGGTATTGGTTTGATGTGACCACATGTGAACTAGAATAGTCCACTAATGGTTTTTTTCCATGTCTTCTCCTTGTTGGTAATCTTGGTGGGGATAATAGGTCACCATATTATGTAATTCCTTAGTTTTAACTTGGAATAGTTAGGTCATCCAATTCAAGGTTGGAATCTTTTAAGTTCACCACTAATTCATCTTATTGATTCTTTGTTGGGGTTGGAGAACTAATTGGCATTTCCACATAGAAACGAGCAAAGGGTTCAAAGATGCTCGCTAATGTGGTAAAAACAAGTGCAGAAACTACCTAAAAAGTACCTACAATGTTCAACAAATTAATGGTAGCTTGAACTTCATTTCCACTATTGTTAAAGTTTTCTATTGCATCTAATTGGTGTGTATTTTTTGTTTTTTCCTCTTTTGTTACAGTGGACACTTCATTGGGACCAAACTTTCGAACCATAGCTATAGGATTCACTGGCCAAATCTCGTAAACATTGAACCCTGATTTTATTATTTCTTTTTCAAGGACTACAACAATGTCACAACCCTAACATCAAGTTCGGAACTCAGTGTAGAGTGTGGGCCCATGAGGTCAAAAGAGTGTGTTCAAATGTGAAACACACTTTCACAAATGGGGGAGAATGCAAAGGATGGAGCCCAATGACTCCCAAGTACACTCCCACTTTGGGAATTACACTTATGCGAAAGTCCCAAATGTTTAAAACCTTGGTTGAAAAGGAAATAAAACACCAAATAAGGCCCCCAAGATACCATTGGAAAGTTCTTGAAGTGTAGATGTTAAAATGTCCTTGCATTGTTCATTTAGACTTAGAATGCGAATTATGATCAAATGAAGGGCCAATAATAAAATTGGGAATTTGACTCCTGACCACAAATCCCCTTAAAATAGGGGTCAAATGATTTTTGATTGGGACGTGCAATACATTGTTGAAAAGATCTTTTTGAAGGCCATGAGATGTTTTCCTCAAATGCTCCAAAAAGGCTTATTTTGAAAAAGATATGAGCATCAAAAAGTCTCAAGACAACAAAAGTTTTAATTTTGGAACTTTCATTTGGGAATCCCAGGAAAAAAAATGTCATTTGGATGTAGCCCTCACAGAGAGTCATAGAATATACTATAGGGAGGGGAGTGGTACCTCCTCCCAAAGGTTGTGGGCCATGTAAAGCTTATGTTTGAGGTTGTCCCTACTAAATCTACCACACCATTTGCATTCAATTTGCACTAACCGCCCTTTTTCCTTGGTTGTGCAGGTTGATTTCATCTTGAACTCTTACTTATGAGTTTGTCTTAGTCCCATCCTAAAGCTCCAATATGCCCTCCTACCCCTGAAATGTTACAAACTAAGAAATGTGCCCCTATTTTTATTTTTTCTTTCGTTATTTCACGTTGGGACCCACATTTGGCTCCTCAAGGAATTTGGGGGCAGGTCAAACAAGGCCTTCTCCACCCATTCAACCAATTTAACCTTGCTAGGTTCAAGATAGTTGTTTCTTACCATTGCTGATTTTTATTTTTTAAAAAAACATTCTTGAAAAGCTTGAAGTAGGTGACATCTAGTGGTTATAGCGCATCTAATGCATGTGAAGGTAAGGTCACCATGTCCAATCCAAGTTTTGTTGTTTGTTTAAATGCTTGAATAGTGATGTGTGACCCATGCCCATCCGGGATCAAAAAATGTATGTTTTCTTGAAAAACCCTCGTTGGAACATATCTGCAAAAAAAAGAAAAACTATTGTTTGAAAAGCTAAGTTGTCATCCAAGGTTTTTTTTGCATTGCCATGCATGTTCTTGGTCTACATAACTTTATGTAGTTTTTTCACATCCATGAACCCTTGAAAATGTAAAAGGTAGGAAGGGTTGCACCTACTACATTGATAACACAATTTATAATCAATCAGTCCTATGAATTAAGTATGGTGTTGTAAACATCTATGAGCCTTGCCTGGCTAGAATTCTAGCATCAAATTGTCACCTTGCTTGAACACCTATCTCACTTGAATTCTACATGTGATGTAATTGATATTTGTGTTGTGTGTACATGTTTTTAAAGTTACAATAAAAGGTATGGCATGCATGACTAATTAACCCTCTCGCCTTAAAAACCTCTAGCCCTTCAACAATACGTATGTTAATTTTTAGGTACCTTTTTTTGAACCAAAACCACTAGGTATTTTTTAGAACGCTATTCCGAAATAGGGTTAGTCTGGTGTGGGTGATTTTTGCAACCTTCATTTTTAACTATTGAAGGTTGACAAATAATCCAACCTTTTGCATGTTTAGAACCCAAGTAACCATTACTTCATCCTCCTATTTTGTTAACACACCTTGGGAGCTCAACTTTCCTACATCTAATTCTACCATTGAAGTGATTAAAAAATGAGGTCATTAGTATGTTCTAATATTTTGCAGCCTTCTTTAAAGATGTGTCTCCCCTTTCCACAACATCCATGGCATCTTTTAGTTGTTAGTTTGTCCATTTGGCATGCTTTGACGTATCAACTTGTTTATATGTACCTCTACTTTGGCCGTGTATTATTGTTGTGGCAAGATGGCATTGTTACTACATTGCATTAGTGGCCGGTATTACTTATTAACCCTGTCATGTTGTTGTGGTGGTAGGTTGGAGATGTTGATTTTTTTGGTCCTCACAATTGGTACTTGAAACTCCACTGCATTGCTTCCTTGGCACATTAAACTATGATGGAGTGATGTAGTTTGTTAATGGTGCACCCCTAGTACGTTATTATAGGGACTTTCGTTGCATTGGCAAATTCATCTAAATTTTGCTCCTCCTGGTCCCAATCTCCAAATACTTAGTGGCATCCATTTAGGTCCTATGAGGGGTACAAACCTATCTTTCTTGTGTGAAAACCAAGATTCCAAAAAATATGTTAGATTTGGATAATGTTTAATGGCATAACTTTCCACCTCCTCACAAAAATAACTAGTTCATAAAATGCAGCAAAGTCTTTCAAGTTTAATGTCACATTGGTTGTGGATTTGTAGGTTATGGGAATATATCTCAAGGTGCATCATGCTAGAAGAATAGGAAATTTGTGACCAATGGCACTATTGAAATGAAATGAAGCTTTTAGAATTGATGATTGTTGAACCCAACGAAAATAGATGTAGTTTGAATAGTTGTATATGTATTTTTACACTAGCTTTGGTAGGCCATTTAGTTATGCCTTTTTTTGCACTACTTCCTCCTCTTCAACCTATTCTACTTTGATTGCAAATGTTGGAATCATTGTTTCTACCTCATTTTTAATTTCAAATGCTAAAAGAACTACTTCTATTTCCTCATCTCTTTTTACTTCTACCTTCTTGATCTTAGATGCAACTAACTCACCGAGACGCGCCCCCAAGTTCCTTATTACACCCAAAAAGGTCCAATTATGTCAAAGAACGGAAGTAGTTGGAACGTAGTGCCGCTCCCAACTTCCAGCATTAAAAGGGGTAAGAGGGGCATGCCGAAAGCTCTGGGATTAGACTAGGAAGAGGGACAAACTATTTAGTCATTCGATCCTGCATCCAAAACCAACCAACAAGTTGGTTAGTTTGCATTCGGAACACTCTCGGTGTTGGGACAAGCCACGGGCAACCTTAGACTCACTTGACTCACCACAGCCCAGACTCGGGGGAAGCAATCACCTTCCCCCATATAGTATTCTCTACGCCTCTCCATCGCACTTGTATCCGAATAGCACTTTTTCCCGAAACTCCCAAAGTGGAGTCCCGAAACTATCCCGGTTTGAACTCCCAGGACTTTGGGCGTTCATAACTTCTCGCTACAACCTCCAATTGGGACGAGGTCTAAAGAAAAAAAAAATTTATCCTTGAGAGCTTTCCAAAGGTATGTCGCATTTCACCTGCACACACTGGGATCGGGTCGATTCCCGACTTTTAGTGGTCAATAATCAAATTGCCAGTTTGGCTCCCGGCCCTTCTTTCAACTATAACTTGTGCTACATATGTCCAAATGGCTCATGTAAGGCCATTTTGGACATCTAAACTTCAAGAACTTTCCAACGATATAAAGAACATCTCAATGCAAGGTGTTTTGACCCCTACAATCGAGTTCTGAATTTTCAAAAGTCCCAGAAGACTCCCAAGTCCCATTTTTAGGAGTGAGTGGCGACTTCACACTTCCCTCAAAATGAGGTTATGACACACCATCTAATCCTTTATTAATCCCAATTTGTAATCTCTCTAAAAAATTTTCAAACTTACAACAAACTTCTTACTTCTTGTGACATATTTAATTTAAAACTATAACCTTTACTCTAGCAATGTAAAGCCATATGAAATATGTTCTTGCCTAGTTACTAGTTTGTTTTTGGTGGGAATTCATTATATGAGTTGTGGAAGGAAAGTCTTTAATGGACTTACTTGGTTTTTGATGGTGTAATGGTATCCAACATTTGAGTTGTATTAATTGAGTTATTTCCTATGTGGGGTCTTTTTGTTGTTGTTTGTTCACCCCAAGATTAATTCTTAAACAATTCTCAATTTTTTTGGTGCATAAAACCTCTAATTCGCAGTCGCCTCATTGTTTTTTAATGTTACCTTGTATGCCTATTATTGAATACAAAATTGCACATAAGTAAGCATTCATGTGTGATCCAAAATGTTCACATTTTAAGGTGGCATTCCTACCCCTTATTCCCAAACAGTAAATTATCCAAAGGCATTAAAAAAAATTTAAATTTCAAAACAGAAAAATTTTGATCGAACATTCAATCATGGGTGTCCATTGGAACATAAACCAACATAAACCAAAACAAACGTGAACCTTAAAATACATAATAGATGTTCAATCATGTGCACCCAATCGATGGTGGGCCGATTTACTCTAGTAAAGGATAGTTTGGTTATGTTGAGTAATAAGGTGTTAACCTTGTTCCCTTGGTCTTATCTTTTAAAAATTGGTAATGATCGGGGGTTGCAAATTCACCCCTTAACAAATGCGCTATACAAATATATCCAAAAATTTCAACACCAACTTAAATTAACATTTTAAAAACTAAATATTAAATAATGATCGCAACTATTTTTATACATATTAACAAAATTGGACACAAAATCCTCCCATTTTTCACAAATCATTTAATAAATGTCACAACACACTAAAAAACCTACCATGACCAAAAACTTTTTCAATGTGCATGAATGTTATCACAACCTACATGAGATAAGCCTTGATAGAAATTCAACCAAATTCAAAAAATGATCTTAAACAAAGACACTAATTATGAAAGGAAATATTGAAATGTAATTTTACTCACAATGTGAAAAAACTTGACATAGAACAATTTGAACAAGATTATGGCACAAGGTCATCAAGTGTTTTGTTTTTCCAAATTTGTGAGGTGGGTAGACTAACAATCATCCACAAAAGGACATACCCAAAGCTGGCCATTGGTAAAAGAGGAGAATAAAACTTTTTTGGGGGACCTCATTATATTTTTACAATTTGCTAAAAGCTAGGGTCTAAATATTTTTCCTTGAAATGTGGCAATTTTGTGCCTTTTTTACCAAAAACATCCTTTGTAGGATTCACACTAATTTTTGGGGGTCACCAAATGGTAAAATTTCATCAAATTAAAAAGAAAAAGGATGAAGGTCACACCTTATATTGGTAATGAATTAGATTGGACCATATAGTTTAGGGAATTAATTTAAAGAATTTTCTAGTAAAGTTTTCATGAATCCCATTGTAAGAACTAATGTTGTCCAGTTCTTCCTTTTTGATAAAACCTGACTTGATTTTAGGACAACCCTTAACCTTTTTGAGGGTTGCTAAAAAGTAGGTAGTACAGAACTAAGCTAACTGCCATGTTTACCTAGAGAACTTAAAACCAACAAAAAATTGTTTTGACCACTTACCATTCATCCTTTAGATTTTTCTTAATCCTTAAAGATCACACCAACATCATCATTTTCCCCTTTTCACACTCCTTCATGCCCCACTCATCATTTTAGAAAAAAAGAGGAAAGGTTAGCGACAACTTTCCTCCCTTTTAGCTTCATGAATTGTCTTAATTTAACCTTAATTACTAACAACTTTTGGGAAACATCCTCCACCCTATCCATACATGTTTATCCAACATGTTTAGTCAGTTCAAACCAAGGATAAAACAACCCTACCTTATCATAATCCAGCTAACCTATCACCCCCCCCCCCCCCCTTTTCAACACCACAAAAACCCCAACCCCCACACACCCCGGGGCAAAAAAAAAAAAAAAAACAAAACCCC
>Ga0116229_10006300_pt1 | contig 19123 bp, 14 predicted proteins | sample S1TSphgellanicum_3_FD_87313 | JGI IMG/M metagenome (GOLD analysis project Ga0116229, IMG submission 87313) | Host-associated microbial communities from peat moss isolated from Minnesota, USA - S1T2_Fc - Sphagnum magellanicum MG | ecosystem: Host-associated > Plants > Peat moss > Unclassified... | reverse complement strand
ATGTTTACATACCAATCACAATGTTTCCAAGGTGGAAATTCAAAGGAATATATGCCACATGCATGTCAGTTTAAAGGTAATTATTGCTTGTTTTCAACAAAAAGGATCCTTTATTCAACTATGTCCTAAAGTTTTATGTTGACACCCTACATCACAAATGTGACAACTTGATAATGAAAATCGTGTGAAGTTTGTTCATTCATAAGTTTGTACATTTTACACACAAATATTATGTGTTGAATTACACATGAATAAACGTGTTGATAGATGAAGTACAAACCTATGAATGAATAAATGTCACACAAATTTCACATCTCCTTATAAATTCATGTATCAAATGTGTTTTCAATGCACAATATTAGTGTGTAAAACATACAAATTGTGAATGAACAAATTTTGCATGATTTCCATCACTAAGTCATGAGATGCTAAGTTTGTGATATAATACGTTTTCAATCACCTTTTTGTCATAGGTCGCTTCTTTGTTATGATCTAGATAATATTATTTATTTCTATGTGCTTTCATAAAACTTGAAGGTTATATTTATGTGGTTAAGACACATGACCACCTTGGAAGTGGTTGTGGGTTTGATTCACTATTGAATCATGATACATGTTTCCGATGTTCATGTAGGTGGACTTTTTTTCCTGTTATGTGTAGAAATGATCCACCATTTGTTCCACCATCTTCCCTTTGTAGCAACAATTCTTTCTTCTTATATGTGTGTTATAATTTTTTGATTTGATTGTTGTTTCATTTGTTGTTATGGTTGACATGAATTCCTCCTCTTAACTTTTTTTTTCAACAATGTCAAGATAACAAATTTAAATATTCTTTTATAGTTTATTTATGTATTGGTGCAATACAAAAAACATGTTGCATTTTAACACAACCATGTTGCTTAAGAGTCTAGGGTGGGGTCTATTTTGACTTCTTTTGACAATCACTTTTTGATATCGATGTCCAACATTTTGTCACTTTTCTATAAGGGCTTCAAAGCTAAGGAACAATATATGCAAGAGATTTTATATGTGATGTATTAAATTTTCTATCCAAGTATTCTTTGTTCAAGTTTTGATTGGCTAGTCATTACCATTCCTAATGAAGGCTTTCAATTCTTTTTAGTGCTTCTGAAACTACAAATAAATGAGACAAACACATTTGTCACACATGTCGAAGCCTAAGATGTGGTAATGTTTCCCTAGGTTTTTTTTGTCATCTTTTCTTACAATGAAAATGATACAATGTGTTTCTTTATATGTAGGTGCAAGATTTGTAGCAAAAGCAATGCATCATCATGTTTGAAGTGTCATATAATCTACAAAGGATATTGGTGTTTTTCATTCATGAATTGCCACAAATGTTTCTAGAAGGGCTTAAAACGAACTTCATCCAACTTTGTGAATTGATAATCTTTGTACTTAATTACACAACCTACAATGGTAATGCCCTTTTCTTTGATAAGTAATGCTAGTTGTATGTATGCCCCTCTCATGGCCACCTTTTAATAGTTGATTACATATTGAAAAAAGAAGGTGAAATTCGGGTTGACATTATGGAAAAATCCATGATGATGAAGTGAACTTGACATACATTATATGGCAGGAAAAAATTAATATATTATTTTCTATCTTGGGTTTTTAAAGAGAGGATGATAATATTTTACTCTATATTTGTTTGATTATATATTATGGGTATTTGGAAGTGGATGGCCTTGTCATTGTGATTGGTGGTTTGTTGCAATGTCATGAGGCATAAAAGGCAATATCTAGAGAAGGTGAAATACATAGCCATGATTTTGGTTCCTTTATGGGCATTGTGTTGAATTTGAAAAGGGCTAATTGTGTTTTTAATCATGGCACGTCATATGATTTGGCACATGCAATTGTGAATGTGGATGTGTTTGCTTTTATTAGGTAAATTTTTAGTACCTTACAAATTTGCACTAAGTGAGTTTTGAGGATGGTTGTCATGAGGTCATTCAAAAGTCCAATGTGGAGTCAAGATTGTGTGTGCACAAGGTGGTGAATGCCTTATTTATTTTAGTTATTACATGTGATGTATGTATTTTTTGTTGTTTTGATAAAATTTATTTGGAATTATAGGATGTCACTTTCAAAGCATTATGCCAAAAGGCGACATTTATGACTCCACTCAGGATTTAAAACTTTTATTGTATATGCCTTAATGATTAGACGACTATGTAGTTGATTCAAACTTGTTGTTTATGCCATCTAATAGAAACGTGATTATAATCATTTATGTAATTCCATATCATTTTCATGACTTTAGTCATGGATGAATTATCACAATGACAAAAGATTATGTGATCATGGTTATAAACTTTTTAATATCAAATCAAATAATTGTCATGGAAGATGCATCCAAAAATTGAAAATTTTAAAAATATAAATTTTAAATTTTAAAAATTAATTCCTTGTAGTGTGGTAGCCTAGGCTAAATTCAAAACTTTATTGTCCATTTATGAGTTGCCTCATGGCAACCTATTCCAATTTTTTAAAAATATTGACCACTTATTGGATACCACATGGTAACTTAGAACTTGGAAATGATTTTTTTGGTTCAATCATGTGATGCCATATGGCAATCAAAGTATAGGAAGCCTAGCCTAGGAGCTTAACTTACATTGCCCAAATTAAAAACAAATTAAAATAGGCTAAATAAGTTACTTAAACAAAGAACTTGAGTAATTCAAAATTGCAAGTAGAGGACTTGAACCCTTCATTTTCACTTTGAAGGTTCAAATCACTAACAATTGCACCATAATTTTTTATTTGAAACATAATTAATCATCACAAAATTATAAACATTAAAACATATTTTAACCTAAACTAATTTAGCCCACCCACCAAGTTTAGCCTAGGTTAACTCAACACATATAACATAGGTTAACGCACAAACTTAAATTTAGACTCTAAACTTAAACTAAATTTAAAGGCTAAACCTAAAGGTTAAATTTTAAATTAAAACTAAATTAAACATAAATGTTAAACTTAAAATAAATTTAAGTTAAATGTAAAGGCTAAACCTAGGTTAAATTTAGAGGTTAAATTTAGGTTAAACCTGAGTTAACAAAACATGAACTTAAGTTGATTAAAGCCAAACCTATGCAAAACTTAATGTGAAGGTATTTTCATATTAGTTCCAAAAATAAATAAATCAATGGAATGATGCCAAATTAAGTTTATTTTTATAATCATATGCAAAATCACAATATTTAAAATCATTCATAATTTATTGATGATCATAAATTATTCCGAATAATTAATTCTTTTGGGGCTACTTTTGGAAATCTTTAAATTATATTTAAAATAATTGTATCTTAATGATGAGTATGAATATATCGATCCTAAGTGAATGCACCTAACCATAAAATTCTTTTAATATAAAAATTTCTCAACTTCTCAATGTGTTCAACACATTTTGTTATTTGATCAAACATAGTTTTGGAATCCAATCACATGTTTTAGTCATGTAATTGTAAACATGGTTTAATCATGTTACATGATTAAGGACATGACTACATGATTAAAACTTAATCATAATAATGAGTCATGGGTGCCACCTTTTCACTTAATGAAAATGATCCTTTGATAAGAAAAGTAGAAAATCTTAAGGTTTTTATGTCAAAGCTCAAAGTGGAATGGGAAAAGGTAAAGAGGTAGCAAGTTAAGAGGAGTTGCATGAGCTCTTTACAATCGATTTATGCTCTAGTACTTGTTGTATCCCACTTTCTCTTCCCTTTTTTGAGTTCTTCCATCTTTGTTGTCACCCATGTCAACAAGGGAAATTTCATAAGGAGGAATGTTTATATTTGAAAAGGTGTTTTCTTTCATTTTCTTACTTGATGGAAATCCTATGTGTTGAAGCTACAAAGAACTTGCCCATCTAATCATGGCGAAGAAAAAAACATACTAGGACCCACATTTTGTGTGGGTCATGTAAAGATTCATTAAAAAAAACTACAATAAAACCTCTCTTCCCACTTCCAAAATTTCCTAGCTCAAATGGAAATAAATATGTGTTCTTTATGACAAGCCATGGGAAGCAAAATTCTAAATCAATGCAACCACATTCTTACCCAATGTTATCCTTTTTTACATGGTTGCAAGAGTTTGACAAACATTTGGGAACATATTTAATTGTTGGTTTGATATTATTATTGCAAATATTCTTGGAGGAAGCTTGGTAATTAACAAGGAAAAGACATGCAATATTTACTATGCTTGTGAAGTGGACACGATGCTTGTACTTTGCAAGCATTAGTTTTGCCAATGTTGTATTTCATGGCACTTCTTCAATAGCCAAAAATAATTTTTTTGCAACTATATAATTTCAACATTATGTTTTATGATAACAACCCCTTGTGCGAGGGATTATCGTCAATTTTTAACAAATTTCTTCAAAACTTTGATGAAAAGTATTGGGAAAGATGTGTAATTTCATAATTTAAATAAAGCTTCACTATCAAGTTTGCATAATATATGATTTTTTATTATTATACCACATAAGCCATTTCAAGAAAATATACTAGTGTGAAGATGATCAACCTTTTGTCTGTGAACCATTGATTAGTAATACAATGAAGCCATGATTGTAAGGGTATTAATTTTTTTCAAAATCTATTCATTGACATTATGTGTGTAGGAGATGATTGTTTGATTATTTTTGCTTAGGTTGGCATGTAGAGGCACTAGTAATCACATTAAATTGTTGTAAAAAACAAGTAGCAACCCTAATATGCAAGTGACAAAACAAGCTTGTACAAAATCTAAACTAATTTTTATGTTTAATTTTAAAGATATGAAATAAGCTTGGAGTCTTGACCTTTGATGATTTTCATGTATTCTTCTTTGTGTATTCTTGAACATCAAATTAATTCCAATAAGGTAGCCCCCCATTTGAATTGTTGACAACAAACTATTAAACATTGTTAACCAAGGCTTATGCTTTAAAGGAAAAATGATTTTCCATAGAAAGAAGGATGATGCAAAGAAAAAATGACTTTTTTTCTTAGACAAGAAAATCAAAACTAAAGATAGTTTGGAATAGGAATAATGTAAAAACTTTTTCTTAGATTGTCAATTTTTGTCTATCATTTTTTTGGTCTTCTTGATGGTGAGTTCTTTGCAATTTTTACAATGTTTTAATTTTAGGTGGGCATCCATCTTTGAACTATTTCAATCCATGGTATTTAATTTTGTAATTGGTGTGAAATCCATTGTGTCCATCCAAGTTAGGCTACCCTATAATCAAAGATGTTTAGGGCATGCAAAACATTAGGGTCAAGACCATTTGTTATTCCTTTTTTACTTGAAACTCTATTGCAAACAAGTTCAACTTGCATGGGCAACTTGAAATTTAAAGCAAATTCAACAAAATAATTTTTTACGTGTCTCCTTGTAGCTCATAAGAATTGGTGTGGAGGTGTTTGATTCTTTGTCATTCTATGTTGAACATTTCATTCAACATATCCTATAGGAGGATTTTATCATTACATGTTTCCACATATGGGAATTTTATTGTATTAAAATGTTTTGAAATCTAAAGTGTTGTGAAAGTCATGGAAAGACAATACTTTATTTTGAATTGTTGAAATATTTTCCCTTTCATGGTTATAAGTGGATGAATAACAAAGATTAATAGAACTATGAATTAAAACATCTAGCAAAAATAATAACATATTCACTCAATTGTCTAAGGACTTGGGAACTCACATCAAGGGTTTTCCTTGGCAAATAGGAACTTGCCTTTGCCAAGGATCTCTTATAGTACATTTAAACAAGTGGACAATGGAAGTGAATCCTTCATGCAAGATTGGTGTGAATTGATTAACAATTAGCATCTAGTGCCTTACCAAGAAAAAATGCTAAAAATGATGAACTAGTTTGCTAGTTCCACAAGTAATAAACTAATGGAAATGCTAGAAAGGAATTGGGCGAAACATTTATCATAAGTTGAAAAAAAAAACTAAAAGGGCTCAAATGCAGTCATGCAACAATGTTTCATTCAATGAGTTGAATTAACCCCAACAAGTGTTGGAAACAACCCCATCTAGGCTCCCAAGTGAAGAAAGAAGTTAATAGTAGCCAAGGAGAGCATGTCTTAGCCCTCTATAACTTATATATACATTTGAAAATTGTCAAAATCCACCATCAAAATAAGCCTTAGAACCTTGGCTATTATGATTATGTTGTAATGAGATGAAGAAAAAGGCAATTTGTGAAATATATTCATGCTTGCATAAATTTCAATTGAAAGTTTTAAAGATCACCTATATTTGATGCAAAGGTCAAAACTTAAATGAAATGGTGCAAGCTATAAAATGCCACAAGATTTTGAAAATATCATAATGAAATTGATGAAGAATATTTTCATTCGGTTCCCTTGCAAGGAATCAACTTGTTTGTTTAATTGGTTTTAATTTGCACAACCATCAACAAGAGGATGAACATGAAAACATTAATGTATTGCAAACATATTTCTTATACTTTTTATGAGAAGAGAATGAGGAGAGTCCCACATAGAGATAATTAAAGACAAAATTTTCTATGTGTTTACTTTGAACACAAATGTTCATATGAAAAATAAATGAACAAAATAAATGAATAAATTTTCTTAAACTTAAGCACTATAAATCTTACATACAAGACACCAATTTAAAAAACCAAATATGTATAAGAATAAACACCCAAACATAATGAAAGTGATAAAGAAGTTGGTCGAAGGTAATCGATGATGGTGGCTAGTTCTTTTGTTGGTAGGGTTTTGGTGTTTGTTGGGCTCTGACAAGTATTTGGTTGGTGTTAAACATTGGTGTATAGCCATTTGGACTGATAATAGGTTATGACATATTAATGAGACATATATTTTTTTTATTAAAGAAAAAGTCTGATTTTTTTTGTAAAATCATTTTATTATGATGGGTAGAGGGTTGGAAGAAGAAACATTAATATTTGTTTAGTAGGTTGGCAAATATTGGTAATGGTTTGAACTTTGTATAAGATAATGTTTTAATCACTAATATTGTAGGCAAATGCAATTGTTGATAATGACCAAATATTTGAGTAAATAATGGAACAAGGGGTTGGCAATTGGAAAGTTACATAAAATAGATTCAACAAGAAGTTCCTTAAAACTCTTGAGTGGGAGTGTCACATGAATCACTATTTTGAAGGTATGGTGAAGGTTATTCTTGGATGGTGGTAGTTAGGAGGGGTGGCATGGAACCAATCATGGAATGCACTTGGAGGTGCAAGATGGTTCAATTGTTAACATTATTGAAGTGGCTTGAAATTGATTAAATACATAATTTGTTTTCCTTTCAACTTATAGGGGGTTTTTTTTTAAGGAATGGAACTCAAGGAATTTAGGATCTAATTGTTTTTCATAGAGATATGCATCAAGGAAAAAAAGAATGAAAGAATATTTTTGTTGAAATAAACATCATTAAAAAATGAAAGAAATTAGAGATCAAGTACATATGTGAAAATCTGAAGTGATTAAAAGATTGAATTATGTTGTAGCTTGAAGTTTTGAGGTTTGTACTATTGATTTTGGTGGCTGAAATAAAGATATGGGGAAGGTGATTGTGGATATGTGAAGTTAGTAAAAGATATAACTAATATCTTCATGATGCATGTTGATTTTGTGGTGTTGTTGCAAGTTTGAATTCCTACCTAAGTGTAAAAGGAAGGAAAAACTAAGAGTTAATGTGATCCAATGATATTATACATCAAAACCCTGTAAAGTTTTTTTTAAACACACATCACATATTCAAAAAATGTACATAGGTATTAAAAACAAGTAAAAATTTAAAGGGCATCAAGTTAGTACAAACTAGATGTCAAAAACTCTCCATCTCAACAACCAACAACTTGTAATAAGTCAATGGTGGCAATGGGGGGTGTGTCCTAAAAGGGTGGATGTCAAGAAGTAGTTAGGCCTACTTCTACTACTCAACTTAATTGAAATTCTTTGTCAGAGAAAAGTAACCAAGATAGAAAGGGGAAGGCCCTCTTGCATTTTTAGGTTCCAAATAACATTGGCACACTCATGTAAAAACATATTGGCTTATTTGTGTAAACATCCAAATACTTCAATTGTTAAAAGGAAAAGTTGATTAATGTGGTGTCAATTGTGGTAGTTCCTTTTTTTTGGCTTGAACGACATTGATGGAGGTAGCAAATCCTTGAGTTGTGCAAGATTGAAGAAGTAGATTTGCATGCGCTGGATCAGCTATGACAACATTAGCTAAGGTGCAAATTCCATCTTTGGTGATGACAATGTCGACTTGTCAATGATAGGAATTGAGAGTGGTTGAAGAAAACACATGTAGTTGTTTTGGTCCCAAGTACTTGGAAGCCAACATCTCGCAGAATGGCGACAAAGGTGTCACAAACTACATCATGGGTCCCCGTGCATTCATTGCCATGGGCGTAACGTAAAAGGTGGATATCCATAGGGTTGATGTGATGTGTGCACACACATCGAAAGAGGTTTGCAATTGAAAGATGTGGTAATTCAAGCCACATTCAAAGTGCTGTAGAAAAAATTGGGGAAAATAATTGAAAGTTTGGGAAGATTGGTCAAGTTATAAATTAATCACCTACCTTAAGGCTAAAACATGATAAAATTTGGGCACGATGGGCCTCGATTATCCCATTAAAGAACATGCTAAAGAGGGTATGATGGTATAAAGACTCTAAAATGGAATTTTAAAGATAAACCATTTGTTGTTCGATGAGTTATTTAAAAGGAGGGAAACACATTCATGTTGGGGGTGATAAAAAATCGCATGCTGCTTTGAGGTGTTGTTGTCGATTTGCATTAAAGTGTTAAGAAGGAAGGGACATTGGTCAACCATGAACCAAATTATTATGATTAAAGCTACAAGGGCCAAACTCTTTAAATAGGCTATTAGTGCGATGGTGGATGTCAATATGAAATTGATGCCACCTATAATTATTGGGAAAATGGATTATTTATACGCTAAAGGTCTTTTAGGGCTATTTAAGGACCCTGGACCCAAGAGGTGTCCAAACACTTGAAGGAAGAAGGAGTAAAAGGAAACAAGGGAATTTATGAAGGTGGAAGAAGGTGGTGTGTAACATAATTGATATGATGGCTATTGCGCATAGAAATGAGTTAAAATTCCAAAGGCTACTTGGATATCACCTAATCTAGAGAGAAGGTCAACATGTCGAACATTTTTTAGTAAAGTATTTTTTATGAAGGATGATTTGAATGATGAGGTGCCTAATGGAACCCCCAAGATTTTAATTCCTTCTAATGGTGTGCTAAACTAGGATGGGGTGTTGAAGTTAGGCAACAAATTAGAGGGGGACCATGCTACACATTTTTGAGGTTGGATAGAAAGACCTATTACACATAGTTCAATTTGAAAATGTTCATACACAAAGGATACAATGGAGGGGGGGGGATGATGTGAATGTCATTTGTAATGGATGGAAATAAACAAGAAGCAAAATCATTAGTTAGAAAACATAATGCATTAAGGTGAGCTAAAGCAAATAATGCCCCTCCCAAAGGATCACCTTGATGAGTGAAAATCCTTTAAGGTGTACCACACAAGACGAAAATGGCCTATTTTTTTACTATAGTCCTTTTTTGCCCTATATTTTGATCCCATAAAAATTAATGTGTCAAAATTTGTCAAAATTTTAAAAAGGACTATATTTTAGACCATTACAACTTTAGATTCCATCATAATCATCCATAAATGTGACTTTACATGGTAAAAAACAACTAAATAAAAAAGACAAAAAAAGGTGACATTGTGAAAAGATTTTGGTACACTTGGACATTGATGAGTTCCCATGGCAAATGGGATGACCATAACATCACCATCATGGTTATGGTGATTGTAAAACAAAATGCATAGAATGCATAAACAAAGGGGATAAGTTGTATGATGTCCCCATTTGCTTCACATAATTTTTGAAATATGACCCCTTTTGACACTGAATTAAAGGCATTTGCAATGTCCAATTGGAGAACAATTGAGTCAGGTTGAAGGTCCAAAGTGCATATAATGCCATGGATTATTGCTTCACATCCACCTTTGGTTGTTATTTTGAATTGGTGCGGGGAAAAATGTGTTGCAAAGGCATCGTGAAATTGAAGGCATAAAATGTGACTTGTGAGTATATACAACGTTTCCCTTATGGTAATGGGATGAATTCCACCTCAGGGTTTGGTCATGGTTAAGAGACAAGCTGCCCCAAGGATATGTGTAATTCAATGTGGAATATGACTTTGTGTGATATGAAAGCAAAGTTAAAATAATTATGGGAATCCACTCACAAAGTCTTTTAGGTGAAGTAGTCTTGGAGATGTTCAAAGACCATCCTAAAAGGACCACTTGTAGATAAATTTGGCATGCATTAAAATGTTAACTTGAAGGAATTAGATGAAAGTTCAAGGTCTTGGTCTAGTTTTTAGTTTTCCAAAAAAAACAAGAAGTTATTTGATTCAGGATGCAAAGTGGTGAAAGTTGAAGTGGTTTTGGAAAACATGGGTGTAGGAGAAAATGGTGCCAAAGCACATTCTACTTGAGAATATTTTCCTACATTTCCAAGGATTAAATTGTAGAAAGGGCATTTATGAGTTGGAGGATCATGTTGGGCAAGAGGCATTAAATTCAAATTTGCTACTAAAGCTTAAACCCATAAAAAAAATTCCTCCTACAAGTTTTCCCAATCGCTTGTTAGAAAATGTTTGAGTTGAATCCTTATTTCCATATGCCACACCCCCAGGCTCCTTAATGGACTCAAATGTGAGTCCATACTGAAGATAGTGGAAAAGCAAGGAGTCGGGGCACACTCCCTGGTTCACAACACTTTGAGGGGTAAAGGGGTGTGCTGGAGCTCCGGGATGGGACTAAGAAGAATGATAAACACTTAATCATTCACTTGGATTTGCACAAACTAAACAACAAATTGGTTAGTGCATAGTTGAAACACTTTTGGTGCTAGGATGAGTCACGAGCAAACTCGGACTAACAAGATTCACCACGGCCCAGACTTGGGGGAAACCACCACCTTCCTCCTTATTGTATACTCTGTGCCTCTCCACGAGTCCACGAGACCCACATCCAAATGGCTTTTTGTCCTGGGACTCCCAAGTCAGAGTCCCAAAATTGCCAAAGTTAAGACTCCCGCGATTTTGGAAGCCCATAACTTTGTGTGTAAACCTTCGATTGTGATGAGGTTTAAAGAAACATTATAGTCCTTGTCGAGCGTTTTTCAATGGTATGTGTCATGTCACCTACACACACATAAATTATGTTGATTCTCGACTTTTAGTGGTCGGGAGTCAAATTGCTAATTTGACTTCCGACCTTTTTTTTAGCCATAACTTGTGTTTCAAATGTCCAAATGGGTGATACGAGCCCATTTTAGACATCTTCGTTTCAATAGCTTTTCAATGATATAAAGAAATTTTCGAGCCATTGGGTTTTGACCCTTGCAATCACTCTCTGAACATTCGGGAGTCCACTGGGACTCCAACTCCCAACATGAGAGCACTTGGGAGTGTGAGGGTTTTTTCCCTCACATTCTTTTGCACTCTCGGGGCATGAGAATGCGACTCCTAAACTTAGTCTTGGCCCGCACCTTTGCAAGCCTTTTGCCTTGGTCGCGAGCCCAAGGCTAGGGTCGCGATAATCATGTTGGGCAAGAGGCATTGAATTCAAACTTGTTACTAAAGTTTAAACCTTTAAAAAAAATACAAGTTTTCTTAATCGTTTGTTAGAAAGTGTTTGAGTTGAATCCTTGTTCCCATATGTCCACTAACCGTTTGTTGAGGGGGGAAATTAAGACACCATTTGAGTAATAAAAGGAGTAAATGCCAAGCTACCACATCATAGGGACCCTGTGCTAACTTATCAAATCAAAAACAAAATGCCACTTGTACATCACGTTGTAAAGTGGTAGAGATGTAGTTGTATAGTTGAGGATGATGAAAGCCAAGATAGAATGATTTAAGGACATCTAATGCCAAAACCCAAGCATAAGTTGATGTAGTTGGGTTGGGAGTAAAGGAGGGTATTGTGCTAGGATGGTCATGTAGGTTTATATTAGATGGATTGGATGTTTGATAGGAACATTAGTGATGGGTTAACCCTCAAAAAGTAAATTGATGCCCACAAGTGGGGCAAGAGGTTCTAAGTGGAAGTTGTAGGTGTGTTGGGAGGATGGGGGTAGGTTAGGGGGTCTGATCATATGGGGCAATTATAGGGGCTGATAGAATGGAAGGGGGAAAAGGTCTTATATGTGCATTATTTAGGGGAATTAAGAAAGTATTGGGGATCTACATTTACATGAAAAGTTGGGGGTTGGTAGGGGGAGCTAGTGGGTGGTGTGTGAAAGGACAAATGAACGATGTGAACTATGAAGTTCATTGAAACATGATGAATTAGGGGACATGGGATGTTTAGTGCCCATGAAAAAAAAGGTTTAATAGGAGTGCAATTGCAAATAGGCCCCACATTCTAAATACTACTTATTTCAACTCGATAATCTTAAACCTATAGAGTCAATTACCACATAAAACTAAGTAAATAACAATAATAATAATAATAATAATTTTCACATACATGTAAGTCCTATTTCAAAGGATAGTTGAACCCTAATTTTGCCATAACTTTGGACACTATCATCCCTACTTTATGTGTTTAACATAACCTATACACATTTGAAAATTATTGTGCAAAGATTAGGGCCTCAAAAACTTATAATTTTTAACTTTTGGACTATTTAACTAATGTAACACCCAATTTCAATAATAAAAAAACACCTTTGATTCATTTTTTTAGTCAAAAGAAAATCTTAAAAAAATATGATTGGTCAATAATTGGCCATTATGTATTCACATGTTCAAAAAATTTTAGGCTCAACAAAAACATAAAAGAAAAAAAAATGTCACACCACAAAACAAAACCCCAAAAAAATTACATGAAACTCACTCCCTTGGCCTTTTCACTTTTGTTGTTTTGTTGTCTGTTAGTGTTGATGTTGTTGTCATCATCATCCTTTTTTTTTGCTCCAAAAAATGGTTGTTTTCATATACCCCATCATGCCCCAAAAATCTAGAAATTAAAGTTCCAACCAGTCCTAATGGAACTACAATTAAGCTTACAACTAGTCCTATTCTTATTAAAATTGGAATTGAACATGGGTCATGGGACTCATTTTTCCTTTTTCTCGAGTGCCACCATTATACATTTTTCCTTTGTCCTTCTTTGTTCTTTTTAAGCTAACTTTCTCTCTTACCTTTTTTTATGTGACGCTAATTATTGACCACAAGGAAGCAACAACAATATTAGCAACAAAGCTACCATTTAGCATTGCCATTGCCACTCACACTTTAAAAACCATGATAATAACAAACCGTAGCAACAAACCCAACCAAACAAAAAGAGAAAAAAATTTTGGTTTTGCAAAAGTTGCATGAATTCATAAGGGGCATTAGTTAAGCATTAAACTTGGCAACTTTAAAGAGACTTATAGAAATGAAAAGATGTTATTAACACAAACAAACAATGAAAAACTTAAACCATAACCTTTGATTTAACAAGTTGAGAGTAAGAGGATTGAAACCCCTTGAACTAGGAGTTTCTATTGGTGCAATAAAAAATAAAATGCTATTGAATATGATGGAAGTTGAACTTGTCAAAAAACAAGAAATGAATTCCCAATGGTTATTTATAATACATTAATAGAACAAAATGGATGAACTCCTTGACAATTCATTGGGACCTAATTCATGTGTGATCTTGTCAATTAAAAACATGAAATAATAAAAATTAAGGGGCCTTAATGTTTTAGAAAAAAGAGAGGATAGAATTGTGTTTAATGTTAATGACCAATAATTTATTACTCATCTTGTTGGGTAATACAACTCAATAGCATTGCATGCAAGGATTGGGTGATACACCTCAATAGCATTGCATGCAAGGATTAGATAAAGGAATAGGTCTCAAGTACATGGTTCAATAGGTTTAAGAAAAAGAAAACACTTGTTAAATGTTTACCGTTTTTAGTTGAAGGTGCATGTTAATCCATGTATAATATTAATTAAGTTTGAAAGAGACAAGGAAATAGGAAAAATGGTAATGAACCATATTGTGGTAAAATTACATTTCAAAAGGAGTAAAAGATGGAAAGATGAATTGTATTGCAACAAAATTCCACTTATATGGAAAACTTTAAAAGCTTCAACCTTCAAAGCTTCACTAGTTTTGAAAACAAAAGATAAACATGTTTAATGCCTTCCTATTATTTTGCAACAAGTGATCCCATTTGCAAAATTGAAAATCAAAATATTAAAAAATGATAAATGAATATATTTATCATAAACATGGCAAATGATTTATGTGACAACAAGATGAATAAAGTTCTTTCATCCAAAAAGTATAAAAATCCATATCCTGTAGATGTCACAATTTGTATTGTAAAATATTGGTAGGACAACCTAGTTTTTGGCTAATACCAAAGGTTTTTAAGCTAATGTACTCTAGAATTGAAAGTAAATTAGACATCTCTACTTGTCTAAGTCATAGCTACAAAATTTTATGTTTGTGACTCACCTAGTGCACCCCCTCGTTGCATAAAGGGGAGATGTCAATAGTGAAAGTGAGGTTAGGTCACCCTAGTTAGTCCCTTTGAGAGTTGGAAGCAAGAAGGAAAGTTCAATGAAAAACCCTCAATCCATGTGGTGGCATTTTTGAAACCTTCCTTAGACCCCAAACCCTATATGGTGAGGTATTGGCATTTGATTGGGCCAGCCATGATCACTTACTTCTTGGTCCCAAATGTGGATAAGTTGCCGAATCCTCCCCATCTCCACTTTCTTTAAAAAAGAGAAAATAAACAAAATGAGACACCGAATGCATATATATATATATATCCTTTGGGATAAGAGTCCTAATGGACACATACTCCCTAAGTATTTATTCTATTATAGGTGAGAGAGTAACTTCATCACCTAAGATACAATCCACAAGGGCTTTTTGGCATTTTGTTTCTTTGTCTTCACTTTTGTGTGTTTGTTTTTTTCATCTTGTCTTTGCTTTGCTCCCACCCCTTTTTTTTCCCCTTTTGAACTTGTTTTTTGTGGGCATTGATCAGCTTACAACAAATCCCTAGATTTTTGGGTCTCCAAGAGGACAGAGTGGTTCTATGTTTTATCCTCAGTTTTCATTTATCTTTTTTAGGTAGGGACTAGGCCTCTCCTTCCTCTACATTTGGGAATTGGGAGGCTTGCTTGTCAAGAATCCAAAATCACCACCTGGTGAAAACTCATTGGAAAGTTGTAAAGTGTGGCCTAAAAACAAGATGATTTTTGGTCTTGTTTTTTTGACTCACTCTTCATTTTTGCTTTTTTTGGGTGTCATTTTACACACTATGATACTGAAAGTGTGGGATATAACATAATATGCACCGGCCAGGGTGAACCAGCACCTTCCCCAGCTTCTTCACCTTCTTGACTGAGGCCTATTAGAAGCTACCTATGTGTAATGTGGGACATGTTAAATTTGGACTGTGAGAATCTGATTTTCTCTTCCAACCATATCTATCTATGAAGCAAGGTAGTTTGTCCGCACTCTTGATATCTTCTTGATATCTTTGGAAAGCTCTCGATGAGCAAGGAGTAGGGGTGGACCAAGGACTTGGTTTTGAGACTGTTTGGAGTTATGGTGTGAAAAGCTATTTTGATTATTGAACCATTTTCTGAATGAAAACTAAATAAAATCAAAACTGAAAACTGTATTGCAATTGGGGGGCATTCATGGTGTTATTGCAAAGCCCTTAGCGAGTCAGATTTAATAAAGTTTTATTTCACAATTTTCAGAGCTAAGGTGCAGAAGATATTGATTTTGAGTGAATCTTGTTGCTGGAAGTTCAAAGAAATAGCAAAAATTGAGTTTGGAACCAAAAAATCAGTTGAGTCCTCAATGCATTCGCTCACACTTGGGCCAACGGCACAGGCTACACTAATATTACTAATGTTTGGAAGCATCCCAAATATCTTTAGGGTTTCTGCTCTTTACCATGGGTATGGGTTCTCGAGTGTAGGTGCAGGTTCACCCAAGGTGTTTGTACAATAGGCTCAGAATTCCTCCTTGGGGAACTAGCACCAATGTTGATAACATGGTAGAAATTGGGGTTTCCTCTAAATATCGTTAAAGCCCTCCCACTATTTTTCTAGTATTGTTGAGGGGCATGTTTGTAAAGTGAAAAGTTCGTCCACGACATGGGGGAACTTTCCATCTTTTAAAAAGCTCCTACCCAGGTGGTACCCATTAGGTACTCACATGGTTAGGCATGGGTATTACCCAAGCTAAAAGTGGTGACAAACTATTTTAACACCATAATTTTCATGTGACCAACTAGAAAGCTCCACATGCACTCAAGAAGGGCCTGATATTTTCCTTTAGGGTTTTGAGGGGGAGAAGGGACTTTTTGTTTTTTTCTTATTCCCAAGGAATTCCCATCAAGTTCCCAATGGCATTGCACTTTTATCCCATAGGGTTTGGCCAAAGTTGAGCTTTCAAGTAGACTAATGTGGCTTGTGCAGTTGGCCCACGTGTTACCACCAGTGTTGGGCGGGTATCACAATTTTATGATACCTGTTAGGTTTGGTTTTCACAAAGTAATTTACAAAAGGGTTTAGTTCTCCCCCAAAAAACAATTAAATTATTTTTACACCAAGCAAGGATATTAACATTTAAAAAATAATTTAAACCGATTCTCACAATGTTGGTTCTTGAAAATAGTTGGTTATACTTTGTCGATTTTCACAAAATGGGTATTATTTTATATTTTATAATTAAAAATTAAAAATAAGATTAAATAATTACTGATTTGATTTTTTTTTATAATGATAGCTTTGGCTTTTTGAAAAAATTCAAAATCAAAAGACCTCTGGTTCAAGGTTTTTGAAATTTAAAAAAAATAAATCATCATTTATAATAAGCTTTTCAAACATCATTATCATTTGATTTGGCCTACCATTAATAAGTACCTACCACCAAATACTAGCCCTCCTTTGAATCTCCAATCTCCCAAAGCAAATTACACCTAACAAGCAAATGTTGATGTGGGGTTAATGGTGAAAGTGTTTTTTTTCAAACCCTAATTAAATTAGGTTGAGTTAACACCGTACCTTTAAAGTTCAAACCCATGGTCCATAAATGATCAACAAGATCTAATAAATAAATCATTGTTCCATTCTACATAGAAACACAATTAAGTTTGATACTCATAACTTCTTTTTTAATGCTTGTACTAATTTTGTATGGTGGCTAAATCTTGAGACCTTGACCTAGATAAGAGGTCAGACTTTATTTACTTCTCAGATTTTTTTTGTTCTTTTTAAAAAAACTAATTCTCACATCCAGTTCTCAGACAAGTGAAAATGGATAGTTCGAGTTTTAATTAAGATATGACTCATGATAATATCTTGAAGGGATCAGATTGAGATGCCCGGGTGACACCCGGATGATGCTGGAGAATATCTGTGATGCACACCCAACAATGGTTACCTCGTCATCAACTGATTTTTCTTTCCAAAACCTGATTTTTTGGAATTTATTTGAATTTTCAATGGCAAAAATCACTTAAAAATCAACTTCTCTCACCTTCTAAATCCAAATCTAACCAAATAAAGATCTTTCCGACAACACCAAAAGCACATACCAATTCCACGAAATTTTCAGCTACAATTTAATTTAATTTTCAGTGAAGAAATCATTCAATATTCAAAATCTTTTGCACTGGGAGTCGAAACAGCATGGAACCAACGCAATGCACCTGTGCTCCTCGAGAGCTTTCCATAGAGACCAATAACGTGATCTGAAGCATCCTGGTTCGGTGGACCTCATAAGTACAAAACAAAACAAAACAAACAAACTACCTTCCTTTGGAGATAGATACTAGTGTGACCTATGCTGTTGGCCCAAGTGTCACCACGTCCTCGACTGATTTTTCTTTTCAAAACCTGGTTTTTTGGAATTTATTTGAATTTTCAGCATCAGAAATTACTTAAAAATCAATATCTCTCACATTTTGAATTCAAATCTTACCAAATATATTCCATTAAATCCTGCTCATCAAGATCTTTCCAACAACACCAAAGACACATTCCAATTCCTCCAAAATTTTCAGCTATGATTTAATTTAATTTTCAGTGAAGAAATCATTCAATATTCAAGAACTTCTACACTGCAAGTCCAAACCTGAAACCAAGTTGATGTACCCCTGCACCCCTCCTCGTCAGAGCTTTCCAAAGAGATTAAGAATGCGGTTTGAAGCATCCCGGTTTGATGGATCTCATTGGTACAAAACAAACAAACTACCTTGCTTCATCGATAAATATATGAACTCTAGAAATGAGCCAAAGGGAGGCATCTATTTTGAGGAGTGCTCAATGCTTCAAAAATCTTGGTGATGGGCCAATCAAAGTGGCTCCATCAAAAAAATAATATTTGGGCACATCTGAGAATTAATTAATAGAAGAAACAAATAGGCATTGACGATAGGTAATATCCAAAGAGCCCATGTACTCTTATGGTAGTAAAATACACCTAATCTTTTGAAAGGGGTGTACAACCCCACATTTAGAGAGCAAATAGGCAAAAGAAAAACTATCTTGTCAAAAATGTTGGATTTTTCAACTTTTCCAGTTAGCTAGCTAGTTAGTTTTGGAGGCTTGAGTGACCCAGCACCCACCAATGCACCATCCAAAAAATCTCGTTTTGGGATTTTTTGGATGGGGATGAAACCCAACCCCAGAATGGGGTTCTGGGTTCATAGTTTTTTTTTTCCCTCACACACCCTGACCTTCAATGGTCGGTTTTTTTTTTTTCCCCCAACCCCCTCCTTACCTACCCCCTACCTCCTGCTTTTCCCTTCCTTCCTTTTTCCTCTCCCTTTTCCTGCTCATAATTTCTTCTTCTTTCTTTGGGACGTCTTCATTCTTTGGTTTTCCTTTTTTTTTTTTTTTTTTTTTTTTTTTTTTTTTTTTTTTTTTTTTTTTTTTTTTTTTTTTTTTTTTTTTTTTTTTTTTTTTTTTTTT
>Ga0116229_10006299_pt1 | contig 19124 bp, 18 predicted proteins | sample S1TSphgellanicum_3_FD_87313 | JGI IMG/M metagenome (GOLD analysis project Ga0116229, IMG submission 87313) | Host-associated microbial communities from peat moss isolated from Minnesota, USA - S1T2_Fc - Sphagnum magellanicum MG | ecosystem: Host-associated > Plants > Peat moss > Unclassified... | reverse complement strand
CAACGGACCCTTCATATAATAAAGTGAAGTGGGATTCATATAAATTTTAATTTGATGTAAGGTTTTCACCCAAAGTGATTTTTTGGTTTTTTTAATGAGCCTATACATATGATCCGAGCATTATGCTCGTGATGCTTGAGGCTTGAGGCTCTTTGACCACCAAAAATACACAGTGGTGCTGAGGCTTTTTAGTGTAATGCTGAGGTTTTTTTTGTTGATTTTTTTCACTTTTTGTTACTTTTTGTTACTTTTTTTACTACTTGTAACTTTTTCAAATTACTTTTTATTGTTGAAGGTTCAATGTTTGTTACTTTTTGTTACTTTTTTTACTGCTTGTAACTTTCATAAATTATTTTTTTTACTATTGAGAATGGCCAGGGAAATCATTTAGTTATATTTTTTCATTGTTTAAGGGGAGGGGGTGCGCCTTGATTTTTTTATTTATTTTTTTTACTATTGAGGGGGAGGGGGTGTAGGTTGGTTTTTTCCTTTCATTTGAAATGTGGAAGGAGGAGGGGAAAGGGGTTATTTTTTTTTTTCAATTTTTTTTTCATTGTGGAATAGTTGAGGAAGGGAAAGGTTTTTTTTTCTTTTACAAATTCATTATGGGGGGAGGGGTTGGTTGAAAATGGCTATTTCCAAAATACTAGGCACTCATGGGTTTGAATTCATTAGTGTTTAGGGAATTTATTCTTTTCGGATGTCATTAGCACCATCTACTTAATAAGCTATTAAACTTTAAATTTTTCTTTATTTTTTACTATTCAAGGGCTTGGTGAGTTGTTTTAGTTTTTTTTTGAATTGTTCAAGGGGAGGGGGTGAGCCTTTATTTATTTATTTTGATTTTTTTTATTGTTGAAGAAGAGGGGGCGGAGGTTAAGGTTTTTTTTTCCTCCTTCATTGGACATGTGCAAAGAGGAGGGGAAGGGGGTTTAGTTTTTAACCCTAAAAACAAGGGAAAAAAAAAAGGAAAAAAACCACTGCTACTACTATTACTTAAATGGTGTGTACATTCGCAATGTTGTTTACACAGAGGTGTTGTAACATGATCGTGTAGACAGTAGAGCTTAACAGAACGTTCGGGGTGGTTGGAGTGGCCGAGCCACGGGTTACCTACTAGTTTCTTCTAATGTGAGACCTCGATTGGTGACAAGGTTATTGAGTGATTCGGACAATAAATGGCAAATGAAACAACATCTCAATGAAGGATGGAATCATGTTACACACACACACACACACACACACATACATCACTTTCCAGACCCCTGATGTGAATGTTGATGTTCTCACAACATTTGTACACTAATATAATTAAAGTGCAACAATACCAATTCGATATATTAATTGTAAGTTTATCATGCTTGAACATGCACTTCCTAGTCACATGGAAAAGAATGAATGAACAATCAATAGATGCACCAACAAGTCCACTAACAAGCGACAAACAAAATCTTTAATGAAAGGAAACAAGTGTACCTATGGCCATTTGTATAGAAGTTACAACTAGTGTACCTATGGCCATTTGTATAGAAGGCAACCATAAGATAACTAGCATGGAACACATAGTCTGGATGCGAATTTGTGCAATACTAGTACTACATGAGTTATGCGATTGTCATTAATGTGAAGTGGTTAAATTACAAAGTAGTTGCACATTAATGTTAAATGGGTGTCTCTGTAATTGAATATTAGTTGCACATGTACCAAATGAAATCATTTGTAGGTTGGATGGATGAAGGATGTGTGTAGATTTCATCTAAACATTGACAAATTTTGGCAAGAAATCCCATGTGGCATGTAGTTACACATGTATTGCCTTTGTATACGATCTCGTGTATGATGTAGTTTGTTTGATGTGATTCATGCAACTTGTCCATTAAAACTAAGGGGATACAAAATATGCTTAGTTGTAAATGACTTCTGTAACTAGAAAACCTAATTGCAAGGCTAGTTGCAAAAGGGCCATTTTACTCATAGTGAATAACATACCATTATATTCAGTAAATGTGTAATTAATATTTACATTTACAAAATTAACACAAGAAAAAATCATAAGTAAAAACCTTTGGGAAAATTACATTCGACCAAATAGTATTATCATAACAGAGTAAATGAGACAAAACAAAGACATTCAATAGGAGCATTACCCTTTTAAAAAACCTTTGACCCTTTTAAAATCATATTTTGATTTATTAAAAATCTGTTTTTTATTTAATTTAAATGTGAATTTATTTGACGATCCATGGAAGACAACATATATGTAACATTGTCATGTCTACAATCCATGGATGGATTCATAATCCTACGAAATATTACTATGCAAGACATAAGCAAAGCTAACTTAAAAAAAAGGATTGCTAGAAATGTTGGAACTTGTTTCAAAACATAATATAACAAAAAACATCCAAAATAATAATCCATTGAAACTTACAAAGAAAAAAAAACATTTAATTATGATTGATGATTCATATGATAACAATATTGACAACAATGTCATTGATTATTGGCATGAAGAATTCCAATTAACTAAAATTGATGAGAACATTCTTCTCAATCCAAATGGATGGTTGAACAACCAACATTTAGCAACTACAATGCAAATATTGTATGTTCAAAAATTACAATTGTTAGGATACCAACCACACACATACATAATCATAAGAACTATACATAGATACCTAACCAATTATCTTTAACATATTTTCATAAACAATAATCATTAGATTTTAGTCCAAATACACGCATCCCCACTAAATATTCATTGCACAATATATGATTCAAACATACCGATAATGAAAAAATTACCAAATTACACCATCCAATTACTAACTAACATCATAAATGTAAAACACTTATTGTATTCATATGCAAATGTTATACAACAACTGGACAATTCATCTTGCAAACTTTTTACAATAGCATATGCAACTGATATAACATTTGGATTCAACCCAAAAAAATCTACTCACAATGTGCCACAAATGCGATCACATTTGCATAGCGACATAAATAATAAAACTATATATCCATTCCCCAAATACTCATATTCAAACACATTGTAAAAATAACATGGTAGATCATCAATAGTAGTGCATAGCAACGCGAAGCCCAAGTGTTTTTTAAGGTGCACACAAATGTTTGTTAGCCCATGGTTCAAAAAACTTGTAAGGTAAAGTTGTATGGGTTATGCATAATTGTAACATTACCACACAACTTTACCTCACACTTAATTACCTAGGGGTGGGGAACATTCCCAAAATGCAAGGTTGGACTTGGTAGCTACCACCTCATCCATCCTGGGCCCCTTTATATTGAGAATGGTCCCACCTTAGGGCTTTACCTTACACTTAAAGACCCTATGGGTGGGGGAGATTCCCAAATTGCAGGGTTGGACTTGGTAGTTACAACCTCATCCTAGGCCCCTTATATTTGGGAACAACCCCAAATATAAGTGTAGGGCTTTACCCTACACTTACAAACCCTTCACCTAAATAAATGGGAGGACCTAAATAAATGAGGCCGGAAGGGCCAGTTGGCTGTGGCATCACCTCATCATAGGCCCCTTGTTTTGAGAATGGCCCCACCCGAGGGCTTTACCCTACAATTAAAGACCATGTGCCCTGGGTAATGTGAGGGCATTGAGGCTGGAAAGGGTCAGTTGAACGTGTTTTCTTTCTAGTTTTTTTTTCTATGAATTTTCGCTCCTAGCCAAAAGTGACAATCAATAATAGGAAGATGTAGAGAGTGGCGATCATCCCTAAGAAGATTTAGCCAAATATGGTTAGGAACCAGAGAGAAAGTAAAGATCTATAATATTTCTATATTTCTGGTTACAATGAAAATAAAAACCTAGTATACAAATATGCCGATTTTTTCCTCTGTTTTGGCGACTGAAAACCTCGAAAACCACTTCTTTTTCAAAATTTTAATTTTCAGTTTCGCTTTTTGGCGAAATTTCGCCAGTAAAAATAAAGGCTGGAGCTTCCTTCCGGATGTGCATGAGCAGACGCGCCGATCGCCGCGCGTTTCCCCGCACGCACCATGTTCTCAAAAACCTCAGTAACAAAAAGATTGCAGAAGCAGTCACGTAGACGCACCGCCAAATCTACCGCGAATTAGTTTTGGTGGCGGCAGCGTTGGTGCGTTGTTACATTCCAAATTTTCCCGTTGTTGTTCCATTTGTGGGTGCATCGATTGTCGTCTAGATGATCGTGAGGACATATCAACGGCGGAATCGGATCGTGCGCAGGCTTTCCGATGGAGGTGGAGGAGATGGGACTTCGACGTCACAACAGGAGGATTCTTCTTCGCCCTGGAGCAGCAGCTATCAGGATGCTTTTCCATCGTCGTCATTCCCGTCGTCGTCGCAGGTGCTGTAGTTTTTAAAAAACAAATCTCGTACCCTAATGCCTCATGCTTGCTGTCCAAGTTATTTATTTATTTATTCTTTCAGAGATTCAAGGGAAACCAAACAAACCCCTGTAAGGATCTCGATAAGATACATTAGGGTTTCTTTTCCTGAATGGGGTCTCATCATGTCTGAATGTGAGTCTGCATGGGGGGTCTCATCATGTCTGCAGGAATCTGGCTGGTGGCAATCTGATCATGGAAACAGAGCACTGTTGTCCTCTGGCTCAGCAGGTGCACAGGAAGGTGTTGGGGCCAATTTGGTTAGGCCGAGATCCCTCACATGGACTTACCAAAAAAAAACCCATGAAGATTTGATGGAGAATTCTATCATGGACACCCACTCCATGATAGATGCAGAAGGCAGGTTCAGTCATGAGATAGAAGGTGGTGCAGCCAGGATGGAGAGTCTAATGCTGAATGGTGATTTCACAAGTTCCAAAAGCTTAAAACATAGGTGTAATTGGTCCCAGACGGTTATGTCAACAGGGATTTCAGGGGGAGCAACAACTCCTGCCATTTCAACTCTACTAGAAGCACAGGAATCAGGAGAGATGATGGAGCACATGGATGAAGCTAACTTTGCATTGGATGGCTTGAGGCCTGAACAGCCCCTGCAGATACAACGTGCAAGTCTCCAGTCCCTTCTCTCCCTCTGTGGGTCAATCCAGTGTCGACGTATCTTAAGGACTCACAGGTACATGTTCAGATCTCTTTATCTACATTGGATTGTTGGCTCATGCAGGCAGTCCCCTTGTGAAGTAGCTCAGGGTTTTTTCAAGTTTGTGGTGTCCTCATATTGTGGTGTCAAAATGGCAGTCTGGTGAAACCGTTGCTGGATGCAGTTGTGGCTCTTCCAACTGATGATTCACCATTGGCTTTGGCTGCAGCTGCTGTGCTGTATTTTCTTGCGCTGGATGTAAGTCAGCAGTGTCATCACTGTCGTGTATTGAGTGCACAGGATTACACATCTAGGAGTGTTTCTGTTGGATAGCTCACATATGTGTATGTTATGCTGTAAGGATGTCCAACCTACCTTTGACAGTCTCTGGGTGGGCTATGTGAACTTTAGATGTCCTTCAGTGGATCAGTGCCCTAACGGTTTGTGATTGCTGGCAGGGACAAAATGAGGAACTCTTTGACTCTACAGGCTGTGTGCAGTTCCTAATGAGACTGTTAGGTTCCTCTCTTCCACAGCCACCCAAGAAGAGTCTTTTCAGTATTGGCAACAAGCTGGCAGGGCTGGGAGCTAGGATGAAGACTGGTAATGCAGGCATGGCAGCACTTGATCAGGGAGGTGCAGCAGTGGTTGCTGAAGTGCACAAACTGTTTGCAAGAGAGGAGAAAATTGATAACAGTCAGGATGAGGGGTGTGGATATCTGCTTGGACAGGAGTTGACTGCCAAGTGGCTGGCTTTACTGACTCTTGAGAAAGCATGTCTATCCACTGTTGTTCTTGAAGGTGCATGTCTACACCCACTATCTTGAGCTGATGACGTCAGTGGGAAGTAATTGCTGCTATTACTGCTATGTATGATGAAGGTGATGGTCTGATACTTTGTCACACTCAGAAGCTATGACTGTGCTCAGTTCTTATCATACTTTTGTTGGTGTGACCAAAAGTGCAAAATATTTGTTTGGTGGCATGATGTGCTTTTGTGGGGTTTATCTCTGCAATAAAACCAACAATATCCCCTTTGAATCTTATCAGGCTCTTGAGTCTGCTCATTAATCATTGCTTGTATAATCCGTAGCCCTCAAAATCTGTGTGTTTGTGTAGAGATCTCAATATTTCATTCTTTGTGTCCTCTCACATGGATAAGGTAGGTCTCTCTTCGATTGTGAATCTTCCTCCTGTTATTGAGTCACTTCCTTCAATCCTCAGTAGATTTTGGTCTCCTCTGTAGTAGCTTGGAAGTGTGTGAAATCTTTGGGTCAACATTTATTCAATTTATGGAGATATCGAAAAGGTCTTGTGCCTCTTGGAAGTCCAAAACATTTTGAGTTGTGATTAAGCTCATTCTAAGTTCCTAGTTTTATTAATCCTCACTTCGCTCATGTAATTTCAGCTGACCTAACATTCTTTCAAGGCTGAATTTTATTGACCTTTTTTCAGATTTGAGAGGTAGAATGTTATCATCTGATCATTTCAGTTTTTTTGTTAGTTCAGAGGTCAGCTTTGACTTTGGGTATGTTTGGTTGAAGAATAAGGATGAGCTAATAAGCTCATTGCAGCTTGAATGAGGATACTATTGGTCTTTTTTATTAGAGATGTTTCTTGAGTGCTAGTCAATTTCATGACTGAGTCTTCCTCTTGCTTCCAGAAATGCAACAGAAACTCAGGATGCACATTTTGATCTATTGCTCACCAAATTTTTTGGCTGACTATTATATACTAATCTACACCCACTGTAGAGAAAAATAGTTATTCTTCAGAGTTGAAAAAAATTGTAAGAGGTAGGCCTAACCAAGAATGACTTCTGTTTGGTTTGCCTGCCTTTGTAATCTTTGAAATGTCTATTTCAAAGAGTTCTTAATGGAAAGTGGGAGCTTTTCTAAGCCCACTTTGAGGTTTCCTTTTCCTTTTCTCTTTCTTTTTGTGTTACTCTTTCTTCTTGGGTTCTTCTGTCTTCTTGTCTTTTAGGTTTTGTTGAGCTAGCCAAGCTTCATGCCTGAGTTTTCATGTTACTGCAGGTCTTGTGACATAAATTCAGTATGTTTGCTTGATAGTTGACACTAATTGCCATGCATTGTCAAGAGCTGATGAAGTCATTGGGATCTTATAGTAGGTGATCAATAGAATTCAAGTTGCTCTTGACATCCCTGAACATGTGTATGACTGTTGCAGTCATTCAAATGCTGCATAGTGTATGCCTTCCTATGGCTTTGTCTTAGATGCTTGCTTGTACAAGAGCAAACTAAAATGTAACAAAGCTTAACCTCAAATATTTGTTGCAGCTTCAATTGGGATCCTATTGACTTGTTTTTGTTTAGCTATCTCCCAATTGCTAGCCGACATCTGAGTCTTCTTTTTGCTTCTGAATCTAGCAGAAACTCAACACAGATTTTTTTTAATGTCTTGCCCTTGCCCTAAGTTTTTAGCAGATTATAATATGCTTGTCTATAACCATTGTCAGTAGCTGATTAAGTCAGTGGGTGATTAATGGCAGCTAGTCACTACCATTCAGAATGAAGGTGATGGACCTGATACTCACGTTCACAAGGTTATCACTTCTCTCATGTTTTGTTGTGTTTGTTTTGCTTTGGCTGGAACTTATATGACAATTTTTATTTTTTGAAGTTTCTCTCTTGAATCATATTGGGGGTAGGAGGTAAGCCATTTTGACCTGTTAGTGATCCATGGGCATCAAGAATTGCAATATTGCCTTCTTTGTTTTAACACATGAGTTGTATGCAGACACTTCTGGAGCTGCAAGGAAGGTGGATGGTTGCTTCAAAGAGAGGCTACGTGAACTTGGAGGCCTTGACACTGTTTGTGACCTTGCTGTTGGTTGCCTGTGTAACCTGCAGGTACGTGGCTGTTTATTTGCTGGTTCTATCTGGTTTTCCCAGATCTTCTTCAGGGCATGTTCTGCTTTTAAGTGCAGTTGAGAGAGAATTGAACATGATGTTTTGCTATGAGGAGAGGTTATTGTGAAGAATTTGTGATTTCCTATTTGCTTTACAGCTTTCCAGAGCCTCCAGTCCTCAGTTGGAATGTGAACTTCATCATGAAAAGATGGACCATAGTCCTTCTCTGGGTAGCTTGAAATCCCTCATGAGAAAGATCTCTCTTGCTGTATTTTGCATGGCTTGTATGTGAATTCATGTCAAGGTACAGTGGGTCATCATTCTTCTATCTTTTGAAATCAGTCAGGTCCCTTCTTTCTTGATTTACTTGAGCAAAAACTCTACTGCTCTTATGAATGACATCAGTACAATGAGACTAGTAAAGTAATGGGGATTTTGCAGGATGCATTAGAGGGAGAAGAAACAGAGCAAAGCAAAAGGAACAGAGATTTTAAGGCACTTGAGAAATGTGAGAAGAATGGAGGAGTTGGGATGCTTCTGAGGTGCTTGCGGGTCATTGAGAATGTTACCTTTCTCAGTGAGCTGAATCAGGTAAGCTTCCTCTAGATGTAATTTTGTGTGGTTTGTTTGTGTTGGCAACATGTCCTGGTGCAGTTGCTCTTTAGACTGTTGATTGTGTAGTTGAATGGCATCTTTTCATTTCATGAGTTTGCTTTTGCACATTCACAGAGACATCTGCTAGAGTTGCGATTGCCAAGGCGGAAAAGGGATGCTCCAGTGTCATTCATTGGTCTTGTCATCAGCACCATAAAGATGCTTTCTGGTAGGGATGAGCTTCATCTTGTGAACAAGCATTAAAAAACATTTTGGCAGCCATCATGTGGATCCAATCATTCACATCTGGCATCATCCATAGTTGTATGTTGCTCTAATAACCTTTCTTGTTGTCTTCAAAGCATCTTCTGGGTTCCTGGTACTCTATATCAGTTGAAGTGGGGTTTGGCTTCTGAGCAGAGCTTTCTGACGGTCACAAGGAGATGAAGAAGGTTCTTGGAAGTCAACCAATTGAGCTTGGTGTGACTGGCAAAGAACCTGGAACAATCAAGATAACTATTAAACATGCTTCTTCGAGTTTGGAAGGTATGCTTTTCATTTGCAACAAATAACTAACGGCATTGGATACAAGTGAACAACCTGACTTGATTTATTCTCTTGCCAATTTCCTTACCCTCCATGAGATTATGACATTGATTGAAGAATAATAATGTCATTATGTAAGGCTTTACCTGGTTCTGGATTTTAACTTGGGTTGTCAACAGCTCACAAGCTGCATATAAGGGCTGGAATATTATGTCAACAGTCTGATGCAGTGCAGTATTTTTGAACTTGGTTACATGTAAGTGAAATAGGGTTTAAACACTGACCATTTCAGGGCATTGGCCAATGGCATCTTGGATGGCTGACAATGCAGTTTGACCGAAAGACACATTGTATGTTGTGAATATATCACTTCATTGTGTTCCAAAAACTGGATTTCAGTGAAAGTTTCCAGTGTTAAGTATTTAGTTCTAACATTGATCTGTCTCTTCATTGCCTGCTAACATCATCACTGAGTCTTCCCATTACTTCTGCTAATGTGACAGAAGCTCTGGATGCAGATTTTGTAGAGTGGTTTGCCCAAAATTTTGGGTGGACTAGTATACACTGATCTACAAATCTGGAGCTGATGAAGTCCATGGGTAATCATGGCAGCTTGTCACTGCTATTCTTGATGAAGGTGAAGGTCTGACACTTTGTGAGTGATTCTCATAAAGTTATGACTGCACTCATTGTCATGTTACCTTCAAAGTGTTGTGAAGATTTCTCTGCATCCTCATAGATATGTTATAGCATTCAATTATTTCTCTCCATGGAAGCAAAAAGTAAGTCACTCACTAGCTTCAAACATGAACCTTACAGTCCATGTTCGAAGTTAGGGGGATGGGTGACTTGAAAATTGTCAGTAGGTGAAATCTGCAGTATGATGCATTGGAATGGACAGCCATTGCAATCCTGACTCATTTAACTGGTTTTATTGCACAGACATTGAAACAAACAGCAGGGGTCAGTTCTTTAAACATGACTCAGCTGGAGCCACCACAAACCAATGGAAAGCAATTGTGGGTTTCTCCTCTTTACCTGATCTAGAGTATGGAAGCAATGATCTCATGAAGACCAGCCCCAGTAAGTCTCTGTTCCGATTCAGGAAGTCTGTCCAAAATTTGGTGAGACCATCTAGTAGCATGGCGCAAAAATGTAGCAATGCAATCAGCAATGGCAAACCACTCATGGAGCAGATATTGGTGCATGCAAGGTCACAAGATGCCCAGGAATTGGTGAGCCTTTCATGTAGCTCATGGTTCAGTAAACCACACACAAAACCTCAAAAAGTTTCCCTGTTGAAAAGGAAGGAGAGCATGGGGATGGAGGATTCACAGGACCCTTTTGCATTTGACGAGGTTGATCTTGATTTCTGTTTTGAGAAAGGAAGTAAGAAAAAAGGCCGGAAAACTGGAAAGGTGTTGCTGCTGGAGGAAGTTGGTGATGCCACCAGGGCTAGTAGGGAAAGAGGAGAAAATTCAGTTGCAAATAAAGATGATGGTAACATAGAGGGCTCATTCAGCTCAGAAAGTTGTAGGGAGGCCAGCTCATACGCAGCAGTGTACACTGATTGTCTTCTATCTGCTGTCAAGGTATGCTATTGCAAGACCTGGATAAGATTGTGATAAGATGTGTTTATTAGTCTCCTTATCTTCTGTGAACAACTGGAACACCAAAGCTTACCTAGTAAATGTGTTTTATGTGTGTAAGGATTTGTCTGGGCTTCCTCAAAAATGCATGAGAAATTCTCATCATAAGTACACACTTTTTTTTTCCTTCAGTAATTTGCTATGAAATTGTTGAGGTTTCTAAGGGTTGAATGGTGGGTTGTATCATTGTTCACCAGGTGCTCATGAATCTCACAAATGACAACCCAGTCGGTTGTTTCCAAGTTGCAGCATGTGGTGGCCTTGGCGTAATAGCATCTCTACTAGTTGCGCACTTCCCCAGCCCTCAATCAAGGACCCCAAGAGGAGGGACAAGAGGAGAGTCTTGGAGGTGTGCAACATGGATCTTCTGAAATGCTGAAGGGGAAAGGTGGCCAGGCAGACCAACACTTGGATCTGGTGGTTGTGGCTCTGGGGGTGCTTTGCAACCTTGTGGAAAAGGATGAGGGGAACAGGTGTGTAGCTAGCAGATTTGAATTCATGTGCTTGTGTAAGGATAGCAGTTAAGGGAATCTGTTTCTGAGATCAACATTAAGAGTATGTAGGATGGTGATTGATTGTGTGGTATGCTGCAGGGCTCAATTAGCAACACTGGAGGTGGAACTACCTTCATATGTTATATTGAAGGAAGGAAGTGCGTGGCATGACAGTAGCATGATTGCACTTCTGTGTGCATTGTTTCTGAGCAAGCATGGTGCTGGTGAAGCAGCAAATGCAGTTGAAGAGAAGATTGCAATGGAGGTGAGGCCTTGCTTGTCAGATTGGGATCTATAAAAGATTTCTATGCAGGCATTGGATTATACCTGGTAGAAAAGTACTTGTGGAGTGGAGAGAGGATTTGGATGGGCTGCTACATATTTGATGTTTGTGGACTCATGGGATATCATTTCTTGTAGAGGATCATTGCAACTGTCAGGAGCTGATATAGTTAAGTGAGGAGTGATAGCAGCTCACCACTGCTCTTCATGACAACCATCTGATGGTCTGATACTCACAATGTTATGACAGCACTTGTTCTTGCAGACAGACATTCAGGCAAAATTCAAGCAAGGGGAACGTGAAGCTGAAGATATGATTGTGGAGGCATATGCTGCATTGTTGCTTGCCTTTCTTTCAAGAGAAAGGTAAGAGGTTTTCACTGAATGCAATCTGTGACATACACGGCCCTTATTTTTGCAGATCAAGATTCAAGTCATTCCAGAATTTTCATCATTTCTCCCTTCAGTACATTCTTTGTATTCTGAAGCTTTTGAATTTAGTTGTTAATTTTGATGGGCTGTAGTGACAGGGCTCGTCTTGCTATTGCACAATTTCTACCAGGGGATGATTTGACAGTGCTTGTACCTGTCCTTGAGCAATTTGTGGTAAGTTACACTTTGAATATCCATCTCCTTGAGGAAATTCTCCTGAGTGAGGAATGCTTGAAAATACTTGGAAAGTGTAGCTTCTTTCTATGTGGGGGTTTGCAGGTAAAAATGGTTTATGGATCTGGTAGAAATACTCCTTGGAGATTTTGTGTCCAAGACCACTGCAGTTTCAAAGCATATCTTACTGCCACCAAAGTTGAATGCCTAGTCTAATTGTGTCTCAGCTTAGATGGCGCTTGAAGCAGGACATCTCTGTTGCCTTGGTTGTTTATTTAACAGACTCATGGGGTATGTGTGGTGCAGGCATTCCACCTCTCCTTGAACATGCTATCTCAAGAGACACACAATTTGGTCAAAGATGTGATTGATTCCTGTAGACAACCTTTGTTAGTGATGCCATTACTAGTCTGACAGAACTATGATACACAGTGCTAGATGAGTTGTAAACTACCTGGGAGTAAATGAACTTTTGTATAGTAGGAATTCAGATCAGTCCTGCTCTTGAAGATCCCATCTGCCAAATTTTACAGTTGCTATGAGTTGCTATTTCAGTTGCACTTGTAATTTCAATCATGCAGGTTTCTTTAATGTCTTTTTAAGAGCAAAATATTGATGCAATTTTGGAGGCATGCTTGTGAATCAATCAAATTTTACTGTTAAGATGGGTAGGACTTTTGCCAGGTGTTCAGCCAAGTAGGGGGAAAAAAAAAAAATGTTTCATAAATTCAGAAAGTCTACAAGAAATCCATTAACTCCACTTGGCCAAGCTGAATTTACTGTTAAATCCAAACTCTTGGCGTCTTGATTAACAAAACTTGATTAACTGGAAAAAAAGTGAGTGACATAGAAAAGCCAAACAATTTATGCCAAAAATAAGCAATGGATATGGCTCAATTGTCCATATTTTTATCTTCTTCCTCCTGAATAGCAAATCCGTATTGAGTTTCAGTGACTGAACACATGAGGATAAAATTACATGGGGGCTGCAGCGAGCTTCACTCAGGAACTCCAGGAGTGATGTCTTCAAAAGAAGTGAATTGCAACAGCTGTACTTAAACACAAACATCACTCATCTGCTCAACTACAGAGGACTCCCTGGGCTGGGATAACCTAACACTGCAAAGTGCTCCAAATTGGCATCAAACCACACAAAAGTAGGTTTTGGCTGCGGAACTGCAAAAGCTCATCTGACCTAAAAAATCAATGTCCTCCAATACCAAATAGGTTTGTTTCTACTGAACAATAAGAACTGTAAAAACTCTGACTGACAGTGTTTGCAGAAGATAGAGTTCCAACATTGAGAGCATAGACGAAGCAGCCCCATTGTCTCCATATGTCAGGAACTATACATGAGAGATGATTCCAGTCATCAATTTTAGACCTTTGGAAACTCACAGACATTGCAAGTGAGAAAGTGTTCTTCTCTTTGTTCATTGGACATAAAAGAAATGAAAATGTGATGAAAAGTACTGAATCTTGTTGGAAACCAACATCAATGCAGACATATGAGTTTCATACAGAGCAACCAAGAGTACAAACCTAACTAAGAGACATTACAAGCAAATGTTCTAAGTCCTGGGCCTAACTCGCCTGCCATTGGCTTCAGTACCCTCAGAGGATTGACCCCACACACTCCTGTTGCGGACTGATCCTGTGGCTCCACCTCCACTATCTTCATGTACACCAGCCACTGTTTTCAACAACTCAGACTGTAGTGTTGGACAGCTTTTCTGTAGGTATTCAAATCCATCTGACTGCATAACTGCTGCAAGATTTGATGCAGCGAACTTGAGGCACACAGCCTTTAGCTCTGACGCATGGTGCTGCTCTGCAAGGGCAAGAGTAGTGGCCACTGTATCGGTACTCACATTCTCACACAGCTTTGACTCACATAGAAGCCGTAGCCGGTCAAGGCCATATTGATCTGCTGCTGCCAACAAGTGTTGAGCTAGCAGAGTGGATGTAGATAATCCACCTGATAGTTCCTTTGTGTCAGGTAAGACATCCTTGTAAATAAAATGCAGCAGGGCCTTAAATACCTGTCATATGCAACCACAACAAGAAATTGCAGTTTCCAGAGAGAAATGCAAACAATGGACTCTGGTCATCCTTGACATATTTCACAGGTATTGTGAAAAACAAGACAAGCTACAGACCTGGAGATGCAATGCAACAATTCCACTAGAAATATCTGAAACAACTGATTGAAGGTGAGAGAAAAACTGTGAATTCAACCAGATAATGGATACCCATGAGAACAACATAAACTAAGGTCTTAGAGTTTTGTCGCAAGTCGTCTGTCACATGCAGCCCAAGCAAATTTCTGAGTGATGAAGGGGTTAGGAGAGAAGTAAAGCAACAACATGGAACTGAAGATAGATCCCTCTTTTCTTCCTTATGAAATTTACTAAGGTGACTGGTGATTCACCTATGCTTGTGTAGGTCACAAATAGGTACCAAAAGAAATGTCAAGTTGCTGTAAAAGAGATCTGAATGAGGGTTTGAAGGAGTTAGGGTTATAATAGGTGAGCGCGGAATCTTGGACGAGACTCGTCGATTCGTGGGTGAATAGACGCACACACACGCCTCGATGACGATTTGCATCTCTAATGTACTTGAATCTCAAAAACCAGACAACAAGAGTTGAAGGAAAAAAAATTACATACCGGGGCTTCGATGTCGGCAATCTGCAAGTTGCTGCTGTTCCGGTCCCGCATTGGCCCAAACAGTTGGGCTTTGAAAACAGGTGATCGGGCCGCCAACACAAGCTTATGCGCATGGAAAACTTCGCCGTCGACCTCGAAAGCCACATCCGTGCCCTCTCCGCTTTCCAACAGCATGCCGAAGTGCTGGCCTAGGTCAGGCTCCGGAACGGGGATAGAGTACAGCCTAGGCCCTTGTGTTGACGAGACAACCACACCCACTGTACACGTGATGGCTAAGCTATCACTTTTCAAGAAATCCGAAGTCTCCAGATGAGCTCGCCTGAAGAACCGCTTGTAACCCCACATAGAGCCACGATACTTAAGCGTGTAAGGCCCACTTTCCAACGAACGATCAAAGTGGCTATGCACCTTATGCTTACCTTTACCACTTTGATCCAACATCGTCAACTCGAAAAGCGCCCGAACGTCCGTCCCTTCACTGGCTAAAGCTATGAAAACAGACACATATAAGGAATTATCTTCTGCGTTCTTCCCATCTGGATAGAAGTAAATTGCCCACTGGTATCCACCAACAGAGAAACTCTCGCTCGCGATATACTTCCCCACTCCCATCCCCTTGGCCAACGAGTATCCATTAATCGTGAAATGATGCGAGCCGTTCACGGTTTCCGTCACGCATCTGGATCTACTGTTTGTACTACCCGCTCCTGTGCACGCCATAGGCGTCCTTGCCATCCCTTCTCTCCGTTTCTTACATACCCTAGGTTATCTTCCCCTCCCCACCCCCCACAGCAACACTCACTCACTCACTCCCTCACCCACTCTCTCTACGACTTCCAACTTTATTTCCTTCCTTCTCCCCTCCTCTTTTTCCTCCTCTTCTTTCTTCCCCACCCCACGAACGCCACAAACCAATGCTTGCGCGAGCGAGCGAGAGAGAGAGAGAGAGAGAAAAAGAGAGTTCACAAAGCGAATGGCGATGGCAAATCCCTAACTCTTCAAAACCCAACGTTCTCGTCCCTCTCGTACTTTACACAAAGCTATTTCCCCAACACGCTAACGTAAAGTCATTTCATTTCAGTGATAAGCGCCAAATGTTGCACTAATGTCGGCCTCCTTCTCCATTAGGCTAACCTTCTTCTTATTATTAATCTTGTCACTAATTTCAAACCTTTCCTCACTAATCGTATCTCTCTTGGGGGAGAGGGAGGGGGATGTTACAGGCAGCTGTCATTAAGAATCGATGAATGAATGAATGAATGAATGAGAAATTATGCACTAATCTTTTCACTAATTTCAAAAACTGGCTTCACGAATCGCATCTCTCCCTCTCTCGCGCGCTTGCGCGGCGGGTGGGGTCGGGCCGGGTGGGCTCCTCCTCCTGATGCAAGCAGCAAGAATCAATGGATGAATGAGAAATTATTTACTAATCTTGTCACTAATTTCAAAACTTGCTTCACTAATCACATGTCTATTGCGGGGGGAGGGAGGGGGGTTGCGGTGGGGGAAGGGTGATGATACAGGCAGCTGTGATTCAGAATCAATGGATGAATGAGAAATTATGTACTAATCTTATCAATAACTTCAAAACTTGCTTCACTAATCACATCTCAATGGGGGTGGGGGTGAGCGGTGGGGTTATGATGGAGGCAGCAGTAATTAAGAATCAATAGATGAATGAGAAAATATGTACTGTGTGTGCCGCCGGCATTTTGTTGGTGGTATTTGATGTGCGTCTTTGGCTGGCTGGCTGTGCTGGCTGGCTGTCTGTTTGTCTGTCGTCCTCGTCCTTCCTTCCTTCCTTCCTTCTTCCTCAACATCATTCCAGTTCCATCATCAGCCTTCTTCGTCCGTGCTGTGCGCCACCAATTGGCATTGAAAGCAGAGTGGTGAAAAAGCCATGAAACCTGCTCTGCTTTGTTTGTTGCTGCTGAATCCTGACGACTCACTCTTTTGACCTCTTTCTTTTCTTCTCTTTTTTTCCAGTTGCACTGACTACAAGTGACCATTGTTCTTTTTATTTTATTTTTTCAATTTTTTTTACTGGAGTGTCAGTATCGAGAATCTCAACTCAAGGGGGAATCCAGCAATAATAAAATGCCAACATCCAAAAACATTATAAAAAAACCTTTGCAGTCTGGCTACATACAACAATATGGAATAGATGTCTAACGAAATTGAGTCAACTTTCTAAAAATTCAAAATAAACAAATAAATAATTTTTTTGACGATTTCTTTTTCCAAAAGTAAGGAATATATTGCTATGATATATTCCCTTTCTCAAAAATGAATTCACAACAAAGCGAAATTTCACACCCAAATAAAAATAAGGGGTGTGTGACCACTGTGGCCTTGTCATTTACATTAACAAGTATCTTAAGGCAAAAGAAGAATTATGGAAATTCAAATATTCACCATACAAAAATATAATCTTCAAAAAAATCCTCTAAAAGAAACCAAGACCCTTCAAGATATCACAACACTATAACTAATCTCAAGTTTCAACACAAGCCAAAATATCATCTTTCAAAAATCCTGGCATCAAAATAGACTTACTACCTAGGGGCCCAAATCCATTAAGCTGCTATACTCTATAATGAATCTAAACACAATATCCTTGCCTTGATAGCCAAGGCCAACAAATGCTGCTAAGGACCGTCGGCTAAAAGTTGCCTAAGCAAAAGTCATAGAGTATACAATAAGGACCTCAATCAGGACTGTTCCAGGAACAAGGGCGCAGTGGGACATACGAGTTCGGTGCAAGTCCTGAAACTCCAAGAACATCTCGGTCTGAGGTCCTTATCTAGTGTAAAGATCTGGTAAAATTTTAAACGGCTGTGATTCATTTGAGAATGCACAAGAGGCAAGAGGCAGTACTTTATGCATAAGGTTCCTAAAAAGGAAGGGGTTGTTTTGGGAATGAGGGCCTGGCATGAGATGGACCGTGGGAGCTGAGTGCAAGACCCATGCTCCCAAAACAACCCCCTTTTGAGGCCTTTAAAGATCTGCTAAAATTTGGTTCATTCGAGCAAGAGAAGAGGGACCTTACACATATGGTGCATCTTCTATTGAGATATAAAGGCAAGGCAAGGCAAGGTTACTGTGTGTAAGGCAATGCCCCTCAGCTCCGCTTTGTTAAGTTAGCTGCTCTGTCTGTTTCCTCTTGTATGAACAAGCACTGGGAGAACTTTCCTATTGGATTTGGAGGGCACAACAGATGTGTGCATACCTGAAGAGGGATATTAAACTTACACTTTAAAAGTGGGAGGGATCTCACACCTATCATAGGGATCTTACACCTGTAATAGGCATAAGAACCTACCCCTTCTTAGGCCTCATAATTGACATATGTTGAGGTTCATCTGGTGCACTGTGATGGGTACCCCCCCCAAGGATGATGAACATTCCCAAAATGAGGGACTGGACTCACCTACAGCCCTCCTCCTTGGCCCCTTATTGTAGGAATGCCCTAACCCTACACTTCATGGCCAGGTTGAAAATTGGAGCTTGAAGAGAGTTCCTTCTCTTTGAAGGATTGGGTATTAACTCTTTTGTTTTCAACCATGGCTTGACCTGGCGAGGTTGAAGCAGCAACCACTCTGGTACTATGCTTCAACCACTCTGGTACTATTACCATAAACCATAGTACCAGAGTGGTTGCTGCTTCAACCAAAACCTAAACCCTTAAAACTGTAAGCTGTCCCATCCTGTGAGTGGCACCCGTGCATAGCCATGCTCCACCCGGTGTAAAGAAATTTCAGTCCCATTCTTTACACTGGGTAGGCTAAAGCCCTTGGAGAAAGGCTGAGCAGAAATAAGGAACCTGCTTGGCTCTGCCTCATGCAGGTCCCTTATTTTCGCACAGCCCTCCTCCTAGGGCCTTACCCTACACTAATAACCCTGAATTATATATGGGCTGCTTCTAGATATGATAAATATCCTTGCCTTAAATCAAATCAAAGAATTCTGAGTCCAAATTTAGCATTTCCTGGGTTCAATGTAGCCCCCCACTGAACTTAACATTTTTGGTGATTTGCTCTTTTTGTTTGAAATGATTGAGAGTTTGAAGTCTGAAGTCAGAACCCAATTTGAACAGAATTGACCATTTTTTGCTCTACTCAAAACATTTCATAACATTGAAGGAATCATCAAAGAACAGTTACTTTCTAAAGTTGACCTATTTCAAAATTGCTGCATGAAAGAAGGGGAGATGACTTACAGAGAAGCTTCTTTTAATGATGATGGATGAATGTTTATAAAGGAAAACTAGATTGCAGAAGGTGGATGGAGGATGATCCCCTCCTTATGCAGATATCTCTTCCCAAAGCTTCTTTTTTTTTTTTTTT
>Ga0116229_10006298_pt1 | contig 19127 bp, 9 predicted proteins | sample S1TSphgellanicum_3_FD_87313 | JGI IMG/M metagenome (GOLD analysis project Ga0116229, IMG submission 87313) | Host-associated microbial communities from peat moss isolated from Minnesota, USA - S1T2_Fc - Sphagnum magellanicum MG | ecosystem: Host-associated > Plants > Peat moss > Unclassified... | reverse complement strand
TTCAAATGTCAGCAATACTCTAGATGGATAGATTCAATTGAAGAAGCCATTTCTACATTGAAAAATAAGAATAGTGGGGCAAGTTGAATGGAATCCCTCGTTAGGTACCTCCTTGTTCATCCCCTTTGAAAAAAGAACTCCTCTCAACAATTTGCCACTCTAGAGGATCAGAATTTGAACCACCTCTTTTTAACCCTGTCTATAAGTAACCCCTGTTTATAATGGGGGTATCAGCCCAGGCCAAAAATGGTGACAAACAGTTTTGGAATTAGAAATTCATGCAGCCAATGGGAAGGCTCAGCATGGGGAGGGTTCTTTTTTCCTTTGTTCCCAACATGTTCCCTTCAAGTTCCCAATGGGTTCCCTTCAAGGTCCCAATGAGTTCCCATCAGGTTCCCAATATGTTCCGCAAGTGTGTTCCCAATAGCACCTCGCTTTAATCCCATATGTTTTGCCCAAAGTCCTCCCCTTCTCACCTATATAGATAGGTGGGCCAAAGGGGAAAGCACTCCATCTTTCTATAAAATTTTATATTTTGGGGAGTCTCCATACTTTTTCTTTTTTTTTTTTTTTTTTTTTTCACTTTTAGATTCACATTTGAATCTTTTACAGAATTTGGGATGCGTCACATGGTATAAGAACGTGGCTGCCAAAATGTTAAGGAGGAGATTAATAATCAGTATGTACAAGCCCCTATATTGATTAGTCTAGATTGGGAGCTTGAGTTTCATGTTCACACAAATGCATTTCAACTAGCAAAAGGAGCCACATTTGCATAGAATTCAACTGGTAAGTTTGATCAATAAGTTATGTATGCCTCCAAATTATTAAATTTAGTTGAAAGAAATTGTACTACTATTGAGAGGGAAGCCTTAGTTATGGTCTGTTTTACACCAATTCAGACATTACTTATTAAGTGATCGGTTTGTATTTTATGTTGACCACATGGCTTCTATATACCTAGTTAACAAGCCACTAGTTTCTGGTAGGATAATTAGGTGGTTATTATTATTTTTGGAGTATGAAAACCAAAAAATGTAAACATGATGATCACTTATAATTTCGTTCCCTAGCATGGCCACGAAAATGTTAAGGATTTTTTCTATTATTCTTAAATTAAGGATTTCTTTTCTTCTAAGTTTTCTAATTTTAGTTTTAAATAATATCAACAAGTTGCTTCAAATTGGTATATTGTGAAAATCACATATAAATATTCTTCATAAATGCAAAAGCAAAATTGAAATCAATCTTTCATAGTAAGTTGAAAAATAAATATCAAAGTCCCAAGTAAACCTATTCATAAACCAAAAATAAAAGGAAAGAAGTGATCTCCAAAAATTAAAGAAGAAAGAAGTTCCAAAAGTTCAAAAATTAACAAGAAGTTTCAAAAAGAAGTTTTTTCACTACTTTCCAATCCTTCTATTTATACCAATCATAACATTATTTCAAACTAAACAATCACTAGTCGGTATAATTGAAAAACTTAAACTTAAACTACAACTATTGGCCACATGTTTAAAACAACTTATTACTATCAACAACCGATTATTATAATGTTAACAAATCAGTTACTAGTTTATTTAATCCATCGGTCACCCTAACACATGTTACTAGTTATTTTAATAGACTAGTTCATTTAAGGTCCTGTTATCTAGTAATAATTGAATCAAGTTTCAAAACCGTATTGCTTCACTGGTTACCAATTGGTAACAACCAGTTATTATGTACATATTGAAAAATTGGGTTAACAAGGTTTTAAGTTCAAACCTTGATGAATTAGTGCATTAATGTATCTCATATAAATGCAATGTATGAACATGTACATCATGGTGAATGATTTGAAAATTTGTTTTTGACAAAATTGGAAAAATAAATAAATTCATTGCATGTAATTTTGTCATCTTGTGTTGTGAAAAAAAAAGAATCCATGACTCCATTATCGAGGAGAAAAAAAGAAAAAAATTGTATGATGACATGGCACTTTACTGCATGTCATATTAACTTGGGACCTCATATGTCCTTTTTATAATTTTAAAATTAAAAATCATCTAGTGCAACATGTGACTATCCAAAATGAATAAAAAATATTTCACTAAAAATGTCCTTATCAACTAGTCCTTTTTGACCAAAACCATACAAGTTGCATATTAGTCAATTTTGTAGTTAATGTGTTATTTTTCACAATGTGTTATTTTACAAGGCAATTTTCAAGTGTTGGGAAGAAATATTGATAAAAGCAAAGTGGAAGTATGAGCTGGAATGGAACATTTCTTTTTATGTCATTTAAAAGTTTTATGTTGCAATTTGGTTTTGTATGAAATTTGAGGATGTTTAAAAAGTCCTTCCTTTATTGATGCCAAAAAAGTTTTTGGATCAATTTGTTTTCATTTGGGGATGTGAATAATGCTCCAAGACTTTTGGTGAAATTACAATCAAGTCATATTATTATTTGAAAGATTTGAAACATGTGTATTATGCTTGTTGTGGGCTACCATATGGGAAGGAAAAGACTCAATGAAAAAACTAGTACACTTTAAATTTCGAAATGCCTATTTGGGTTCATCATTTGGGAGATATGTTGTCAAAGAATAAAGTGCAATGGTTGGAGTTGGCATTTCATTTGCGGTTAGCTTTGATTAAATTTCCATTGGCAAACATAGTTTGAGTTCATTATGACCATTGACATCATGGTCAAATATTTTAAACTATGTTTAAATTTTTTTTCGTGAACTTATTCTTGGTTCTTGTAATATATGAACAATGGCAATGGGGATGTTGGAAATTCACAACCCTTTTTAGGTATGCTAAAAATTTGATCATTAAAAAAAATTAATTTTATGTTTGCATTCATTTTTCATTTGTGAAGTGATTTTTCATGTTATAATTTTAGAAAACATAATCTCATATTATGCTTTCATTTTTTGGTATTGAGTTTTGTTTGTAGTTGGTTTGGATTAATGTTTGTAAATTGCATGACATTGTTTGCAATTTTGCAAAGGAGAAAGTGATGTTGGCCACTCATATTTTTATTTTCGAGATGGCTCCAATGTAGTTACATATTTGACCACAGATAATTTAAAAAGTTTTAATATTAAAAAGCATTGACCTTATTTTTAAAGTTTATATATTTTTTAGGGTTTACAAAATAAAAAATTATAAACATTAGAGTTTCCATTAATGATGTTCTTATGATTTTCAAATTTTGTATGGCATTAGTAGAAATCCTATCATTTGCAACCATTCTCTGTGTGACTATGTGCAATTAAATGTTGCCAATGACTACGAATGGTTGCTTATGCGACTATTTTTCAAATTTGGATGGGTTTTGATCTTCCTTTCAATTAATAGCGATGATGACCTATTTCATCCTTCTAATAGGCTAATTTTTCATGATGTCTTTGTATTTTTTTCAACATCATATATATTTTTAGTTACACATGCAATCAAAATAATCACATTATAGTTACATAAGGGACATATGCTACCTAGTAGCTACACATATAGATTATTTAATAGTACATATGTATTTATATGTATATACCTACCTATTAAATACCTACCTACCTACCTATTTATTAAGTACCTACATACCCACTAGCTACCTAATAGGCTTTTTAATTATAAATAATTATATAGAGGCAATTTAAATGTGTATTTAAAATAAAAATTATTTAAATAGGTACCTAGTAAAAATTTATGCTACCTAGTAGGTAGACTATGTAATAATATGTGCTAGGGAATAGTTGCAACTAGGCTACAACTATGCGATTAGGCTGCAACTAAGTTGCAACAAAATTTTTATCACATATTGTTTGTCTTCCCTTTCAAGTTTACAAACTATATAAGTAAGTTGGTTTGGTGTAGTAAACACATTCAATTTTTTCAATTGCCATATGGGAGGAGCTAATCATTAAGGCTCCACCCAAAAGGCTAAACTTAAAATAAAATAGGATTTTGTCGCAAAATTTTAGACCTAGACTTAAGTACCTACCTACCTAGGCTAGACCTATAGCTAGGTGGCTTAGGCTTAGCCTAGGTGCCACATTGCCTATTGTAAATGGCCTAGCTTAAAACTAGGCTAAGTGCCTTAGGCACCTAGCAAGGCTAGGTGGCCTATCATAAGCGGTCCAACCTTAAATTAACCCTAAGTGATTATAGGGGCAATCTTAAGTTGCCATGTGGCACAATTTTAGGCCACCACATGGCACAATATAAGTGTTTTAATCAAATGGTTGAAAAAAAAAGAAATATTTCTTTAGCAAAATATTTTGAAAAATCCAAATGATGTCACATGTCACATCCCTAGGTTACCATGTGTCACATTCTTAAGCTACCATGTGTGACATATTGGTGTGCATTATAGTTGCAAATGTAGTCACAAGAACTCATCCTTATGTACATGTATAAAATCGTCATACTCATATTCCACCAAAAAAATACTTCACATGTTGTTTATGAATAACATCATTGGCAACTTGTGATTTGCTACTAGGCTGATTTTTAGTCGCAAGTGTCGCTTCTAACTAAAATTTAATCAAAAAAATAGTTGCAAGCAATGTTTTTTCTACTAGTGTGAAAACTTTTGGTGAATTATTTTTTGGGTGTCACCAAGTTCAATTTGTATTTGAAATATAAATTTTCTTGACTTAATATGTAGATTAGAATTTTTTAATTTTTTCTTTTTGTTGTTAACAATTTAGTGACCACTAGGTTTAATTTGTACTTGAAATATTGAATAGATTTTTTTGATTTATGTCAATTGCATTTGTTAATTTTTCAACCTCTTGTTAACAATTTGGTGGCCACTAGGTCACATTTATAATTGAAATGGACGAGGTTTGAACTATGTAAATTGTTTTTTGGTATTTTTGGACTTTTATAAAGTTTGAATCTAACTAAATATGTGTTAAATGTCATAAGTCAAGTTGAACGAAATGTCACATGTGTCATTCATTTATGATTCACATTAACAATCGTAAAAACAACAAAATTTTCATTTTGTTTGCACATTGTAGTTGTGAATGATATGAAAACACCTTTCATTTCATTTTAATTTAAAACAACAATAGTCACAAGTCATAGTTGCATTTACAACTCAAAACCATGTTGTAGTCAAATATGTAATTACAAGTTGTTTTTACCATGGTGCCATAGAGGATAGTTGAAATGACAATTGCAAAAATGGTTGACTTTAACAGAAGTTGCAAACATATGGGAAAGTTGGTATGAGGATCCCTTATAGTGATGGAAGATTTTTATAAAAGGATTGGACTACATAAAGAAAAATAAAATGGAATCATTTTCTATCATTAAACTATGTTAGATTATTTAATTCAAACAACCTTTTAAGAACATTACCTTCTTGGTACAAATTGAAATTTTTTAATTATAAAATCATGGAATTATAATGAAAGTTGAGAAATTCATAAATATATCTCCATGTTAAAATCATGCATAATGGCATATTTGGTTATGTATTTGTTATTTAAATAGTATGTATGTTTTCACTGCAATTTATACTTACCTTTGCATTTAAAAGGTGGCATTTTGATATATTGATACTGTTTGAAATGCAATTATGGTTGAAAATATAAATTTGTTGGAATAACTGTTTTCATTCATAAACATTCCAATCCATTCAAGCCTTTTATTATTATTATTGAACAACTTCAACTTCATGACATGTGTTTAATTGTCATTCTATTTGACATGACAAAAGTTCTTTTATGTCACCATGTTGTAACCCTCCAAAACTGTGGGGCCCCTGATTTGCTTTTGGGGCCCCTGAGGAGGCAATTTGAACTTTTGTCATTTCACAATTTTTGAACCAATGGAACAAAAGTTATTAAATTGAGAGTGCTTTCCATCTCTGGAAATTAATTAGAGGTTTTAATAGAAAATTTCATAAGAAGTCTGAAGTTAAGCCCACTTCATCTAAATTAGTATTGAGATGGGTGACATTAGAGGAGGTTAGATCTACTTGCGGCACTGACTAAGTGCCCACTAGTGATTAATGATAGCAGTTAATACCAACTTAATCACATTAAGTTAGGCATGACATGAAAATACACTATCGAACATCCCACATCATGTCTCTGTTTCACTAATATTGAACTTGCTTTTCTCATACTAAACATACTAGATTTTCATTTTTCAAATGACTCCAACCTATCCGTAGCAATGTTGACCGAGAATGTATTCTCAATTGTCAAAGTTTTCAAGGATCAGCCCATCTTGCAATTTATACATGGATAGGATAGGATGTCTCAGTCCATCACCAAACACATAGTGGCATTTCCTGGATTTTCAGGCACAATAGGAAAAGACTTGCCACATATGCAGAAGGCAGGAGTGTTGTAAACCAAGCATAAGAGCATGGTCTCAACACCAAAACATTACTAATTACTGGACAGGAGCTCCCAAGTGAGATCCAAATCCTTGTAAACAACACATTGCCTAATTCCCCCTTGTTTCATTTCTGTCAACATTTTTCTAACAAGTGCATGTGGCAAGTGTCTGGAGGTTGTTGTGGGTGCACTTGAGAAAACAAATTGTCAGCTAAATGTTGGCTTTCCAAAAATTGTCAATGTTGCATGGTTCAGATGCCTCAGAGTAACAATCTTGTGTGAGACTTAGGCATGGGTCAAATCCTTTCATTTTGAATGAGAACTCCTAAACAAAAACATACATGTAACTGGGACAGTTGTACAGAGGGAATTTCTTTCGTCTCCAAATGTCCGCAAATGTGCAATGGTATTTTTCAACACATCAGATAAATTGTCTCCATCATGCTCTGTATTTATTATTCAGGTCGTTCTTAACACTACAGATTCAACTGTACTCCCTGTATGGTACAGTTCATAATAATATGCACCCATCTTACACCTCTGCTTTTGGGGGCAACAAACTTGAACTCCCTATGCGCTCTCTATGCACATTGCATATGCTGGGCTTTTGATTAGCGCACAAATGAAATGACTATGTGTGATTCCTGAATGTATAGGAAACTGCAAGTGCTCTTGATTTCACAATTAAGAGCAGGTCCACCAGCAGCTGTACACATGCTTGTACACTAATTAGATGAAGTACAGCCTTCAAATAGTGTGAAATTGTGTTTAGACCTGTTGATTTCGACCAGATAGAGTGTTTTCCACAAGCCCGAATGAAATTTTGAGAAAATAGGCTGTTTCTGATTGGCTGATCACAATGATTAACCCAGGTGGTGGTATTTAATTAGTCTCTCACTTTATGTTGTTGAATTTTTCATGTTTATGAGAGAGGCTACTGAAATAATTTACACTCTATGCTGGGTGTGATAAGCACTGGTACATGCCCTAAGAGCAGCTCCACCATGCTTAGTATGTGGCTGGCCCTGACACAAAATTTTACACACCCAAGATTAGTTATTTGCTTTTTCCCAACCTCGCCCATAAAACTGGAACTGGGGCTGAAAAATGTGGGAGACCACTAATATCGACCCACCTGGCCCAATCAAAACCATCTAGGCGTTCAAAAGCAGGTGTTAATCTTTGCTGTGCCTTTCGCCAGTCTCAGAATGTTGTACTCAAATGCTGGGCCAAACCATCTTGCTCAGTCAAACCAGCATGGTTTGAATTTTCTTCATCCAAAATTTGTCCTGCTGTGCACCAGTGGAGTTGCTCTAAAAAGGTGTGGCACTGTGGGTAGATCTGCTCTAACATCTACTAATTAACATGAGGAAGGAAAGAGATTGAAGTACTAGCAGTATTGAAGGAAACATGGTTTTCCCAAGACTGTTGTCCGTGACTGGAAAACCATAAATTCAAGCTGTGTTTTGCTCTCTCCTGAAAAACTAGTGTGTCATACTATGGTAAGCATTGAGCAATCAAAATTGCTCTTGTACCCATCTCTTCAGCTAAGCACCCATCGAGGAAGTTTCTAAGATCCTCTATGCATTTGTCGGATTAACCATCTGGAAGTGCAAAGGTTTCAGAGCAATACGAAAGTTCAGAGTTCACAAATGGGCATCTTTCACTCCACCAGACCAGGCTTTACATGTGGAGAGAAAGGTGTCCTCTGTTGGTCCCATCTTTCTGAAAATTCCACGGAAAAAATCTTCATCCAGAAAGGGCAAGATCTTTACAATACATCAGAAGACTTCAGCAGTTGTCCCTTTGGGATTCCATTCTGCTTTATGTACTTGTTCTCCTTCCGAGATCTATGGCAGAAAAACAGGGCTGTTGACGACAGTGATTGCTTGCAGAACGGATTGCAATCCTGGCTTTCTGACCCTTCCCCAATTTAGAACCAAGATCCCTATTCCTTACTATTCCTTACTGAAGAGAATACATACCCATACAAGTATTGGTGGATAGGTAAGCTTTTGAGCTTAATATACCCACATGTATGTTCCAGGGTAAATAATGTTTGTTTTTTGGGTGCCCTTTTAATTATTTTACCTGGCTCTTAAATATTTTAGATTTAACCCTATCTTTAACCTACCCAGCTGCTATATATTTGAGTTTTACCCTTACCAGAGGGGAGGTAATGATTTTGAGGTGAGTAAATGGAGGGCAAATGCCAAAAATCCATGGCATGTGGTTATAACCAATTTGTTCACATTTCAGTGACTAATAAATGAATATATATATATTATTTTATTTTTCGGGGGCATTTTTTTAATGCTCATTTACAACTTACCTTGAACAAGATTCTTACTGTACTATGCTCTTAGTTTTTTTTAGAATTTTAGTACCATTTGCCTCTATAAGACTCACTTGGATGCATTGTTGGAGGTGTTGGTTAGTTTGGTCTTCTAGTATGTTCTAAAGTTGATATGTTCACATTTTCAGTGCCAATTGTGTAACTAACTAACTTTATCCACTTGCCAATGTGTCATACTTTTACACATATCATACAAATAGGTCACATTTCTCCACTTACACACATAGGGTGAACAAAAGACACATGATAATATCCTTTGCACTTGTGTTGTGAATAGGGTAAATTTAATCATTGACTTTTACCTTAGCTAGATTGCTAATTTTTCAAAATTTTATATACCTTTACCCTTATTTAGTTTGGAAGATGTTTGAAACCCATATTCCTTTAAGTTGAAATTTGCTTTGAAAATGTGAATTTACCTTTGCATATACAAAATATGAAATTTGATTTTCCCCAAGCAACATCACTTGTACACATCCCAAACAATGAGAGATTGATGTAACCCCATTGTCAAACTTCATTAGTAAAGGATCACCAATTTGGAGAGGGCATGTAATTATGAAAGGAGAGGAACTAACTAGTTTAGGTTGAATTGATAAAAGTTGGTTGTCAAAAACTAGGGACTAGTAATGGAGATCCTAATTCAACTACTAATTGCTTGCAATAAGGCAATAGTGGGAATTAGAAGTGGGTTCAAAAAAGGGTTTAGCAAAGGTAAAACATAAACGGAGATGAGTTTAGTGAATACCATACATCTCGGAACATGTTGAAGAGATTGTGATGATGTAAACATTTTGAGATGAAGTCCTGAAATCAAACTATTAAACTAATTGTTGAATTCTTTTCATATTGCATTCATAGATACTTCAATATTGAACAACTTCATCTATATTTTATTAGACACAATAAATTAAATTTTTTATATTTGAAATTACCACAATTTTAAGCAATTTACTAAAAGAAATTCGTCAATTGCACACTTAATGCTCCCAAAGCTACAACAAATTTACTTGCTAACCCCATGATATATGGGCTGAATATTATGGTTAGTTGTGACACAAAAGTCAATTCAACTCATAAGCACAAATGTCACTAGACATATATAAAAAACAATGTTTGTTTTTCAATTTTGCAAAATACTTATGTTGGCTATAGTTAGCAATGCATATTACATGATATGATTATTTGAGTCTTGTAGAGATGAAGATAGACCACAACCACATTATTTTTATGTTTTTCTAAATCACTAAATTGCCTATAATTTCAATCAAGAAACATTACAATGTTTGCCTTAAATAGTAGTGAGTAGTGAAGCACATGGGAAAAATTCACAAAAGATGAACAAAAATCAGCATGCGCAATGAAAGGTAGATATAAAATAAGGTTGATCAATTGTAGCATGGAAGTAGTCCATTCAAAATCCATTTGCTAATGTTAAAATGAGAATTTCATGTGATGTCATTGGTCAAATGATATTCCTAGGTCCTTTTATTTAAATATTTTCATAATTACAAATTATGTTTTTCTCATGTTTATTTCTTGCATGCTAAAGTATATGCCTTGAAGTTTCCATTGCAATAAAAAAAGGTGGAAATTTAATTACAAATTTGTATCCCATATTGATTTGACCCCTTTAAGAATCAAGTTCCTAAACTTTGGAAATTCATAACTAACTTATATTTACTCAATAATTACCCAATAAAAAGATCAAATAGAATACCATCTAAAGTACTTTAGAAAATTATATTCACAAAAAAAAACCTTAAACCTTGTTTGAAAGATGTTCATAACCAAAAAGTTCAAAGAAAATAACCATCGTGACATTTTTGAAACTTTGTGTGAATGTAATGAATAGGAACATCAAAATTCAAAATCTATATGACCTAGTTAATTTATTCAACAAAATTTTTATTAAAAACCTTTCTTTACGTGTTTCCTATATTTTTCCAAAATTTGAAGGGTAAAAATGATGGTGTGATGTTCATTGTGGTACCACCCAATCATATTTTCACCCACTAGCTAATAAAGTCCATTTGAATTCACCCAAACTATACACTTCTATACCAAACATGATAGGAAAAAACAATTGCAATCCAACAAAAAATGCCATATATTTTAAGGACTTTGAAAATAAGGTCCAAATTAAATCACTTAAAAGTCCATATCTATCATTTGGTTAACATTCCTTGAATAAAATTTTGATAATTATGTTTATTAATTTTTAATATACAATATATTTAGGCCATGTGAGATGTTCAAAATAAAAAAGATATACAAAAATGCCTCTAAAAATACAATATATATCTTTCAACTTCAAGTGTCCAATAATATGTTTTTTAGAAACAATTAGTTGCATTAAATTATATGAATGTCTTCTTATTGAAGTTAAAAATCTTAATCCAATTTCAACTTTGACAAATTGATGATTTTATGGCATGTTAGTGGCATGTTAATGCACAACACCTTGTAGTTTTCTACATTGTGATGCAAAAAATGATCTAATTAACCTTGCATTAACCCTCAACATGCCAAAAATTAAAGCTTTGAAACCTTTTGATTTCATTACAACTTTGAAGGTTGAAACAATGCTAGGGGAATTGAACCCAAGTTTCAAAAGAAACTTTGCCCATGTGCAATATTAGTGTCAAGTGTATTTGCAACCTTAAACCCAACCCCAAAGTTCCAACTACAAGTACAATATTAGAAAAATTGCATATTATACAATACAAATAAAACCTTGAAGCATGACCAAATTGCAATTTGAAAAACAAATATAGCAAACAAGTTGTAACTACAACCCATTCTAAGCTCCAATATATATTGTTCCATAATTGACCAATAAACCTACATGTCAAGGATGATGGAATTCAGAAGTGACAAAACATATTTAAACAAAAAAAAATGACCATTGACAAGCTTGTGTGAACAAAAGAAACGAAAGTTAAAACAAACATTGAAATTCCTCACCTGAAGTTGAAATTGGGAATACAAACAAAAATGCAATTCAATGCCTTCTTAGAAAGGGGATAAACCAAAAAGAAAACTAGTTGACTTCAAATTAATTATAAATTCCCTAACATGTCATCTGCCTTTAACAATCCACAAAATGTTAATCCTTTGTGTTCTTTCACTAGGTGATTACCTCTTCAAATGGGAAGTTTTCAAGACATAGAATTGTTGCACATAAAACTAAATGCACAAATCCAAGTGGGTGGTTAGGTGGTTCTTCAATTTATCTTTCATGAATGCCATTATTGAAAAACATTATTCATCTTCCATAGACCCAAGGAGTTGAACAAATGTTATTTTGGCCAACTATATGAATTTTAAGAGCTTGTGCTTGAAGATGGTAAAAGAGTTGATCTTTAACCATAATTTAGCAACAAGGTTTACATAAAAACCTTCCCTTAAAATAGATTCATTATTTATAACCATCATCATCTTTTTTTTAAAAATTGTAAATCCAAAGCATGACCATCAAGGAGAGATTTCATTGAAATCCCATCCTTTCCCATGTTGTGAGAATCACAATAATATGCTGCTTTAATGATATAATGAAATGATGGAGGAAAATATCCTTAACATAATTGGGGTGGTCAACCAAAGATTAAGGTAAATCACACTTAAAGCCAACATCAACTCATAGTTTTAGAATTTGCCATGTAACTCTTGAATGAAAGATTTGGAATAGTCTTGACAACTTTTTTTCACATGAACCAACATAACTTGGAAGCTTAGCTTCAACATTAATTTCATTTCATTTATTACAAGGTAACATGGATTGATACAATATTTAGAACTTGCAAATTCAATCATGAAATAATCAACTTCCTCACCATTTAGGTATGCACACCAACTTGTGGGTAAATGAGCATTTCAAAATCATTGAGTTCATCAAAAGTTGAGTCATTAAATTTTGTGTAGGGATTAGTGTAGAAATGATAAAGCTTCGCTTGGAAACCCTTTACTATGTCAATAAAATCACACATGAAAAAATAAACTTGATCAATGTGTGCACATAGTCCAAAAATGGTAGGATGGCCCATGTAACCCCATAATCAACTCCAAATCACAAAGGAGGTTCAAATTTTCACTAGTAATTTTCTTTTACAACATCGATATTGTGCATCTTTGTTATTAGAAACTAATGTTGTTCCAAGCAAAAGAGTTGATACAAAAATTTGAAATCATAAGCTCCCAAGCAATGGGAGGAGAATCGAACATTTGACCACATGCTTGTTGAAGAATGAGGTGGCAACTTATAGGTAGTGGTTTAGTTAAAGGGACCCACTGGTGTTTGGTAGGAGGCAACATGTTGATCCACCTTGTTTTCACATTTCACAAATTTTTGTTTCCTTTTTTCATGGACACAACATCACACAACTTTTAAAATTTAAGAATTTTTTTGAGCAAATGAGATGAAAACCCATAGAAAGCTTGAATCAAAGCCTCCAAATGAGCCACCAAACCGTGCCAACACCACCAAGTTTGTTATGTGCACAAAGCAATGTGCTCTAATTACAAATGTCTAGTCACTATTTCCTTCATTTAAATGGTCAAACACTAGCCCAAGAACCTTGAAATGCACTATTGCCATCATAGCCCAACGTGATGAGCTTCCTTCCCAAATCAATACTAGACACATCTATGTTCCCACATAAGTGGCCATAACATTGTGCATCAATTGAAACATATGATCAACTTGCACACCCACTTTTTTCACACAAACAAAAAGAGGGTTCCTTTTCCAACCTTGAACAACATACAAATGTAAAGAGATCCAAGAGGTGTTGTCAATTGCAATGACATCATCTACACTAACATTTGAAAAAATTGTTACATTAACAACATTTCAAGTGGATTCCAACAACAATTTGTTCATGCATTCAACAATTTCCCAACTTGCAAAATCATTCCAATGTTTTTAAGGTGCTTGCTTGACCTTAGAGACCATGAACAAGTCTTTCAAACCTTCAAAATTTTCTATGATTGGTTGACCCTTGGATAGAAGATGGTAAATCATAACAAATTAGACAAACTTTTGCATTTTTTCATATAGAAGTTCTTAAACAACCAATTCCAAAATGGAAGGATACTTAGGCTTCTTGTAAATTCTTTCATTACATGCATGCTTTCATTTAAGGTTGAAATAAAAAGGTTCAACTTTGACCTTTCAACTAACAACCTTGGCTTTGTGCCTACCTACTTGCTTTAACAAGTTATCAAGCTTAGTAATTAGGAGTTTTTCCTCGCCTTCAACCTTTGAGCAAATCAAACATCATGTCTAGTGCACATTACCTTTTGCATCTACTACTAATTCAGCCCAAGGAAGACCTGCGACCAAGGTGTCTTTGAAATGACTCAAGCTTTTGTGCTCATGTTTCTTTTTCTTTGTTACAAGTTCTTTTGGAGGTGTAATGATAAGTTGTGACCTTAAAGCACTTAAGTCAAGGATCAACTCAGTTCAAATTTCAACAAATTTAGCATCATCAGCAATGCATTTAGCAATAGGAAAAATAGGCTTGAATTTGAAATTGTTAGAAGCATATCTAACAAAAATGTACTCTACACATGTTGGTGGTCACACAATGCACACTATGAAATTCAAATCTAATTCAAAATCACACACACCCAATGGGCATTCATCAATCATAACAAACAAATCAATGGTAAATTACTGCATTGCAAAATGTGGGAATGCATCCAACTTAAGAATGATTTTTACATATTGATATCCACCTTAAAACAATTATTCACCTGAAGATATAAATACAGTTAAAGCTCAAATATAAACCGGCCAGGTAAGGTAAACCTTGAAATATTTACCAGCCATGTCAAAAAAATATTTACCTTGATATTTGTCTGAGGGTATAGGTAGCCAGGCAAAAGACTTATCTACACAACAACGGTTCCCACCTGTCTTTCTTCTCCTATACAGTAGTCCCAGTTTATTTGCTGGCTTATTCTTCCAAGTAATTTTCTTGTGGGGACTTTTTCTCATCAAAGGTTCATAGAGGGCCATAGCATTCTGAATCAATCTGTGCAAGGTTTTCCCTCTTCACTCCCTAGGTCACAGCTAGCTTAATTCACAATGAACACTCCACACCCATCGATACAAAGCTTGTGCAAATCCATGATTTCACATTGGTAGTACTGTTTGTTGTATTCTCAATCATGGCAGATGGAAAATACCAGTGTTGGGTGGCTACCCGCTCTGGTCCAGGGGAAGAATTGCTGGTTCTGGTTACTAAGAACTGTATCCAAGATGAGACTGATTATCAAATGCAGGATTCCTCTTTTTGCAAGAATTGGACCCAGAACTGGATTCTTAACAAAATAGCGACTGGCGCCAGTGATTAACTGGCAGTTAAACCGGCAATTCCAGTCTCAATTAGGAAGGTCTGGATCCCCAATTCTAATTATGTGTGGAACCAGAACCAAAACCATTTCAATTTATTTTTCAGAATTGAATCTGGAAGTTCTTATAAAGAACCACCTAACATCAAAAAATACTCACAATATTAGTTTTGCCATATTAATTATGAGAGAATTGAACAATTAACCTGCAGACCTGGGTATGAAGATTGTGGGAGGGAGTCACTCTTTGTGTTGATTGGATACCCCTATGTTCACGTCTCAAGAAGGATTTTGCTACTTGTTTATAAATGGGATGAATGGCCAATGTATAACCCATATTTATTAGTAAATATTATGAAATTTGGCAACTAATAATCATATATGCTTACTTACATAAACACTCTTTGTATTTTTAGGGTACCCCTTGGGTTCAAATGGTATTATTTTGCTACACAAAAATTGTAAATGGGATAACTGCTATTATCTACCCTTTTTCATTTATATATATATAGTAGTTTTGGCAATTGATAAATATCTAGACTTACTTATAAATGAATAAAAATCTTTAACTATATTTTCAAAATGGCTCATTTATTCATTATTTATAATATAAAAATTTGTAAGATTATTTTTTAGGCCTAATTTATTTCGTAAATGTCTATAGAATTTACCTCCAAAGGAAAAAAAACAAATACCTTGTTTTGAACTGAATATGTTTGATAAAAATTCTAAGTGACTCCCCCTGGGTTATATTATTACATACATACAGATCAAGATACCAACAAAATACAAACAATTTGTTACCAATTAATTATCTCATGGATGCTCAATCAGTTTAAATACCTTATTGGATTTTCCGATGCGTGGTGAGAGCAGAAAGGTTTGATGTAAACTATGGAATGGTCAAGGCCCTGCCCATTTATATGTTCGGAAGGTGGCGACCAAGCCCACTAGGACCAGTTACATGACACCAAACATAAATGGTGGCAAGGATCAAGACCATTCCATGACATTAATGTCTGGGGTGACAGATTCCTCTATTAAAAAAAATTCATGTTCAACGGACACATTTTGGTCATCATTATTATGTGATCACTATTATGAGTGTGTGATCATCTCATAGGTTCAGATTCTGTCATGTAATGCTCGGTAAAGAAAATCACATAATCTGCAGGAGCCACCCCAATACGTAATGTTGTCTACAAGGTCTAGCTATGGGGCCTAGACTTCCCTGGGAAGCAAAGACCAGTGCAGTTGCTTGTAATTATATGCAGCTGCACAAAGTATAGATTCCTTGAACCCCATTTTTTGGAGATATCTTCAAATTTGGTAGAACACCTAAACTTGGGTACCACCAGTACACTGCAAATTGCACAAGGTGAAGCGGGAAATGCTTTGAGTTTCTTGGTAGTTATGAAATCTTGAGCAAAAGACTTGTTTAAACCTTTGCAGCCTGGATTCTTCAACAAAGCTCCTGGCCACACCATTTGTGCCAATGTTCTTGGAATAAGAGTCACGGTTCAAATGTGCCAAACAGAAGTGTTGTCAAGCTAAATTTATAAGAGTTCTTTAACACAAAAATCATGGCTGCCAGAGGTTCTTCAAGGCAAAAATGGCTGCTCAAGAGTTCTTGATTCAACAAACAAAAGATGGGCGTTAAAACACACAGACACAGGTGACCTAAGCTTTTGAACAAGTGCTAACACCAAGTGTTGAAGCTCTAAAATATACAGCTCTGTGATAATTTCTCAACCCTCTTGTTTCAGTGAAGAAACTAAACTAGAACTCAGCTTGATTTAAGTCTAGAGCGGTGACCAGCAGCAATAACAATGATTGGGGACCTTGAAACAAAAGTCATTCGTGGAAAGCACAACTGATCATGCAACAATAATAGAGAGCAGCATGCATGCAATAAAATTCAGGATTCAAAAAACTGCAGTCTGGACATTTGGGTGAGTGGGTCCTAGGTAAAATGCAGCAAAATCCTCAAGGATCATTGTCTGGACCCAAAGATTGTGAAAGAGCTTGCCGTGTCCTCTGTGATGGGAAAGTTTCCTACCAGCTGTGAGAGTTCAAGCATTTCCAAGACCCTGACGTACAAATGTTCAACTTCTCTGCATGCTTGCCTTACAACCTGACAAGGCCCTGAACAAGTGCTGTGTGCCAGGAGCCTTAAAACACCATGACCAGCTACTAAGGAAAGGCCTGATCATGTTCTAAACTTGACAAGAACTGGTTCCGGGTGAAGATTGTTACTAATCTCATTTGTGTTGAGCTTACATTACAAAGCCAGCAACCCAAAGAAACTGTTGCACCAGAGCTCAAGATACTTGCCAATCGGAGGACTGAGGTAAGACTTCCTCAATGTTCTAGACATCAGATCATAGAAGTCGCAACAACGGAAGCTCAGTAGTACTGGAGGAGTAGCTCTGCACTTCTGGTTGATCCTGCACAGCGGAGGAGCGAGGAGAACAGATCGGAGCTTAAGAGAGACGGACGGACGGACAGGTCTCTACAACCACAATGCTCCCGCTTCCTTCAGTTGTGGAACAAGACTTCCATTGATGTGGGCGGCCATGACGCGATCAAGACCTCCCAACAGCTTTCCTCCAACAAACACCGCTGGTACCGCCTGCGGCTCTCCCACTAGACGCACAAGTGCCTTCTCCAGATCGCCTCCCCCGCTTTGTTCGTCGAGCTCGTACACGGTCGGCCCGACGCCCAGGCTGCAGAAGAGACGTTTCACCACGTGACACATGCAGCACCCGCTCTGACTGAACACCACCACGGCGTTCTCCGCCGCCAGTTTTTCTACTTTCTCCATTGCCATCGCCGTTCGATCTCCTCCGCCGCCGCCCTTCCCGCGAGCGTCAAAATCTTTCTTGCCTCCCAACTTGTGATACGAATGCGTCTGAGTCTGCATGCCGGCGGCCCCTTTGATCCACGGAAACTCTCGGCTGGATTTCCGACAACAAACAAGTCTCTTTTAATCTGATTTATGGTTTCTTGAAACAAACAACAGCAGCTGCTGCACAAGCGGCCTCGACTTCAGGATCTTCCGTTGTTGTTAATCAAGCGGTTTTCAAGAGCTCCTGCAATGAAGACGACAATCAATCATGCACAGGTCAACATTGACATCTTTTGGGGGATGGGTGGGTGGGTTTCTTTCAATGAAAGAGTTGCAGTATCCAGGAGTTCACAACCCTGAGCACAAGACTTGAGAATCTATGAAGTTAGGACTGTCATCTTGAAACCAAGCGTTCACCGACATTCAAGAAATGTCATTGTGCTCTCCACGGGCTGATGATCCTCGCGTGGATCTGCTTCCAAGAACCGTTCTTCAAAATCTCAACTGGTAATAAATCTCGAGCGATGCACTTATATCGGCTGTAAGCAGCTCAAGCAACAATGGGAACATTGACTGCTTGGATGAGAGTAGTGGCTACAGTTTGGAACAAGATGCATGAGATCTACACTGCAAGTTATATATATGCACACCTTTTAAGAAGTTACGATCTGCAGCAGCAGAAACAGCAGTTAATCGATCATTGACATGTATGGCAGGAATGGGGGGAAGCACCCGTTAACAGCAGAGTGATCATGCAATACTGATGCGGCCGACTTCAGAAATCTTGCGAATTCGCTTCTCGAGGCGCAATGATATATCAGCTATTGCATTCATCAATGGACTGTAATCCATACACTGGTGCACTCCCTACTTAGCTTTCTCCTGCTCTCTGTCTGTCTGTCTGTGATCTCCCTTCTACCTTCAAAGTGGAGCCTCGAGATTAGTACCGAAAATGCTAAATATCACCTTGAATTACAATCTCCTGCTGTCTCTCTCAGACTTTCTAATGGGCCAAAAAAACTGGCTAATGGGTTCGCGCTGATTCTGTCTCTCACCCTCTCTCTCCGCTAACAACAACGAAACACCCAAAGATTTCCTTGCTGAGAGTGAACAACCTATGTCGAGACCTCTTTTGCCGAGTGGACTGATTGTGAGAAAAAGCCAGAAGAAGAAACAGAATATATAAGGACTCAGGACTTGGAGGACTCGAAGGAGGATC
>Ga0116229_10006296_pt1 | contig 19131 bp, 10 predicted proteins | sample S1TSphgellanicum_3_FD_87313 | JGI IMG/M metagenome (GOLD analysis project Ga0116229, IMG submission 87313) | Host-associated microbial communities from peat moss isolated from Minnesota, USA - S1T2_Fc - Sphagnum magellanicum MG | ecosystem: Host-associated > Plants > Peat moss > Unclassified... | reverse complement strand
CATCGTTGCATCATCTCCAGCGAACTTTCTACAAGCATGAGATCGAGGAGAAATCTGCTGATTGAGTGTTTGTTTTCTTTTGTCTTTTCTCTTTTGTGCAGATGGCCTTTCTCTCCTGCTGTCAGGCGTGACCGAGACGTGTTTGTGGTCAGCCACCGAAATATGATCCAGAAAGGGATGGTTGTGTGCTGCCAGCGGCAAGATTTAGCGGAAAAAACCGGAGCAGTGGAGACAAATTCCAAAGTGCTCACTTCTGGAGAAACTCTTCATCGAAAGATCAGTAGAAGGTAAACACACACACACACACACACACTTCCTGAACCCGCTTTATTTGCAAAGATTGAGCCGAAGAAGTTCCTGATCGAATGATCTCAAAGGGATAACAAACAGTACACCGCCGCTGCTGAGTACTAACAAACATTGCAACAATGTTAGAAACTTTGCATGAAACATGGACCTTAAACCCTAAAGCTTGAAGGTAAACCCTAAACCCTTCCTGAACCCGTTTTATTTGCAAAGATTGAGCTGAAGAAGTTGTGGATTGAATGATCTCAAAGGGATATGCCAGAGTCAAAACCTCAATGTCAGGTTCCATCAGTGACGACAAACAGAATGCTGCTGCTGCTGAGTGCTAACAAACATTGCAACAATGTTAGAAACTTTGCACTAAGCATGGACCTCATCCAATTTTCAATATGTGTTTTGAGAAAGCAGGTGAAACCCTAAAGCTTGAAGATAAAGTGGTCATTCTTGCTTGGCAAATTTTGCTCCTTGGCATTTTTTGTTTGTTTTGAGTGGATCTTGCTTGGCTTCAACAGCCAGCCTCCAAGGCTGCAATTCCATAGTTCTTCTTCTGTTTCTCTATGTAGTTGATTTGACGTTAGATTCTTTCTTGGTTCTCGAGGATCTTGCAAGAATGTAGAAATTGGTGACAACAGATATGCCCTCATGAGGTTTGTTCTTCCTTCAAGAGTTTGGATGCTCATTGAGTTTTGAAACATTATTGTGTATCCTAGCAGAGGGCAAGTTTTACCCAGGATCTTCATGTGCACAACACTTTGTTTGCACATAGAGCCTAAGCTTATGTTTTGTTCATGGTTTTGAGTTTTGACTCCTTATGTGACCACTTTGCTCATAGGGAAACCTTGTTGTTGAGTACAAGCGGTACCAGTTTGCTACTGGCATTTCTCAATTTCAGGTACTTTTAGAAGGGTGTCTTTTATCATCCTTGTTGTTGTTACTCATGTTGTTTATGCCTCAAAACATACTTCTTTTTCTTCAGTCACTCTAAAATTCCTTGAATTTGTTTCTAAAGCATATATTAGACTTAACCAAAATCCCAGAACCAATAATCATGTTGTTTCCTTTGTTGGGAAGTGTCAAATGGATGAGGGGAGTGGTTCTGCAGTGGCACAAGGCCTGATTACTTGGGAGTTCAGACAAATCCACCATCTTTGGCATTGTGCCCGCTTGCCCCTCCTTGCATCTCCACATCTGAGGAAGCAAATGACCCTGCACACTACGTGCCCCCCTGGTACTACAGGGCTGCACTAATCATTCTTCCTTGATTGAGGCTTGTACTTTTTTTGGAAATAAATACTAAACCCTGATGAGAAGGCTTAAACCTTCCTTGGTTTCTGCTGTAGTTATGCATGTAACATTTGTTGTCTCTCTTGATTCTAGTAAGAACTAGGCAGACATATACCTGCGCTATCCCTTTAGGCAGCTTGTGCAATTGTGATGGATTTCTAATGTGAAACAATGTGGAAGTTCAATGAAAATGTCCTGTCTTTCTCTTGCATCCTTCAGGACATATAATCCAGAAGATGGACGAGGAAGGAAAAATCCTGCATCCAAGGAGAAGGCTATGGCTGAGCTTCTAGAAACCGTAAGTTGATTCTCATACGACATCCTGCATGCAGCATAATTGAGGCACCATGTTGAAGTAGTAAGATCTATCTGTTGTCAATGTGTTGCAGATCCAATCAACCAAGCCTGACAACTTCACACCCCGGATTGTGGAGAAAACTGACGACTATGTCTATGTGGAATATTCCAGCCCTTTCTTAGGGGTGAGTCTTTGACCATTCCTGCTATCAAGTCAGGTTGGTTGCCCTGAGTAAAACCTTAGACCCAAAGAACATTAGAAGTGTTCTAAAACATTATAACTCAAGTATCTAACTCTTAGAAACTTATAACTCTACATTATTTCTAACTCTTCAGAATGTTATAAACTCTTCATTTTGACAACCTGTTGAGTGTCAGTCCATGAAATCCCTTGATGTCACTTCAAATGTTCTCATTTGTGGATCATAGCTTGAGGAAGAAAATTGTTTAAAGGAAAATGGTCTAGATTTTTTTTGATCAAAGCAGTAGCAACTGCTTGCAGGCACTTATGTGTGTAGAACTGGTTGATGTGCACAGTTTGTGGATGATGTGGAGTTTTGGTTCCCCCCTGGTAAACGATCATTGGTAGAGTACAGGTCTGCATCTCGATCAGGGCAGATTGACTTTGGTTTTAATCGCAAAAGAATCAAGGTATGTTGGAACAGATTTCACTTCTGTTCTAGAAGAAAATATCAGTCCTTTGACATGTTCCATCTGTTATTGAGGACTCTGATTTAGTTATTTCACAGTTCCTGAAGACTCTTCTTTCCACTATAAATCTTTGATGATTTGGGCTCATTTTGTACACAGGCCTTACGCAAAGCATTAGAAAGCTATGGATGGGAGTCTATTGGCTTTTGATTTTGACCAACATCAAGTGCAGCAAGTCTGTCAACTTTCATCTCTTCTATTTCATGACTGGAGGTAAGAGCACAGTCTTACCCTTTCATAATTTCTGTGCAACTGATATGTAATTTGTGTCAGATTGCAAGAATTAGCTAGGTTTGGCTTCTCGAATCACTCTTGGTTTGATCTCTGAAAGGATGGAGGGATTAGGTCAGGCAATCATTTCAAATGGCTAGTGCTCAGTCATGAATCCAACAGTGCCACTGAAGTTCAGTGCAAGAAGGCGAGTCACTATATAATCTGAACATCCAGAAACTAATTCTCATTTCATGTTGTGCAGAGTTCAGCCTGCTGTTCATTGATTAGTTTCACCTCAGTCAATATGGATGCTGTACCAAGGTGTTCACATTTAACTAAGCAATACCTTATGTTTACACCACCTTGCAATGACAGTTTTTGCTATGTATGTAGCTGACTTACAAGGAAATCCTGTTTAGAAGGAAATCAATGGATCTTCTCAATCTTCTACAGAGTCCAAGATCAAATTCTATACTACACTTCCTGACATGGTTGTCAGATTTGCCTCTGGCTCACATGGACTCAGAAATTATTGCTGGATTCAATGGCAGATGTTAATATCCTGTGACATTTAGGTTTCTGTGGGGTGACATTTGAGGCCACAACTAATCTTACCTAAGGGTTTACTCAAGCCTCCTGCAACAATTTCTGAAGGAAGATTTTGAATGGCCTTACCTCTCCCCTCAACCTGTTATTTTGGATCATGTATCCTTCAAGCCTCCAAAGAGGCCGATCCCTTTCCTACACACATTCCTGATGGTGCCACAAGTCTTGACGTGCAATGCTGAAAGCAACGTATATGAAAGCAGAGGCATGGAAACCCAGTAAAAGTGGCTGTGGTGAAGCTCACTTCAACAGTTTTGAACTTGGTTGCTTGCAAGATGAGGCTGTCCCCTCTCGACCACATCTTTCAAAGATCCATGAATAGGGTCTTTCAGGGATGTGCTCCTTGGCATCTATTACCATTCCAACCACAAAGGACTTCTCATTTAGGTTGTTGAATAATAATTGCAAGACTAGAGAACTTCAATGCTGCACTTGAACTCACTCTACGCTATCCTGTTAGGTGCATCACTTACCTCACCTAGCAGGGTCACTGGCACCTTACCTGACATAAGAGCCAGGGGCTTGACCATTCCACTGTACATAATCATGAGATGATTGTGCTTGACAAAATTGTATGTTATGAGACACAAAAATTTGCCTTTGGATTGCACTTCAAATTCGGTCCTACAATTTTCAAGTAATGTACCAAGGAGTCAAGGTCCAGGGCATAGGGCTTCTTTCCCTTCAGGTTGTGATGCTTGACAGCAGGGCCTTCCCAGCAGGACCCTATTGGGGTAAAAGTCAAGTAATGGTTCCTGAAATAAAAGCTGGGTGGGATATTTTGGCCAGGGTGAACCAGCACCCATGTTGGTACCTTGACCTTTTACATTGAGGCCATCATAGGTAGATAGGCTGGTGAGCGAGCATTTAAGAACTCAGACAAGGTTGATTCCTTACAAAGTTTTCCTCTGCTTCTGTGAAGCTTAAAGAACATTTGTAGCCCTCCACCTAGCGCTCCCAACATCACAAAAATTGCTACAAAATAAAAATCAATAACTTAAAAATAACTAGCATTTTCATATTTATAAGTAAGGAGGAATTCAAAACAAAGGTTAAAGGGATTTTATGATGCAACCCCAAACTCTTTAAGAGACCCAAATGTGAGTCCTAAAGTGAAAAAAAAAAGAAAAAAAAAATTGGAACATGCTCCCTAACTTGCAACAATTCGGGGGTAGGAAGGCGGGTTGGAGCTCCGGGATGGGACGAAGACGAACTCACAAGCAAGAGTTCAAAATGAAATCAACTTGCACAACCAAGAAAAGAGGGTAGTTAATGCACGTTAAAAAGAAAGTGGTGCAACAAACTTACTAGGGACAACCTCAAACATAAGTTTTACACGACCCACAACCTTTGGGAGGAGGCACCACTCCCCTCCCTATAATATATTATGTGTTTCTCCACAAGGACTACATTCAAATGTCAATTTTCCTCAGGATTCCTAAATGAAAGTCCTAAAACTAGGACTCTTATTGTTTCAACATTTTGGATGTTCATATCTTTTTCAAATCAAGTATGTTTTGAGAATGCAAAGGCAATATCTTATAGCCTTCAAAAATATATTTCCAATTATGTATAGCATGCCCCAATTAGACCTCATTTGACCCTTGATTTCAAGGGGTTTGTGATTGGGAATCAAATTTCCAATTTGCCTCCCACCCTTTCTTTTGATCATAACTTATGCAAATTGGGTTTAAATGAATAATGAAAGGGCACTTTAAGCATTTAAGCTTCAAAAAAATTTAAATGGTGTCTTAAGGGCCCAATTTGATGTTTTTTTGCCTTTCCGACTAATGTTTTAAACATTCGTAATTCTCGCACGAATGTAACTCCCAAAGTGAGAGTGCATTTGGAAGTCATTGGGCTCCATACCTTGCACTTTCCCTCATTTGTGAAAGTTTGTTTCACGCCTAAACACATTTTCTTGGCCTCATGGGCCTTTGCATTCCACATTTAATCAAGAATTTAATGTTAGGGTTATGACATTTTAGACTTGTAAAACTAGAAATATTTGTCCCACCCATGGTTAGTAGGGTTAGGCATTGACTTAATACTTGCCTATGACTTTAAATGAGAAGTCCATCGAACATCTATGCATAAAATTTGTTAGGATAGTTGTAATTTTAATTATGTGTATGTACTTTGGTTATGTGGAATCAAACTTCTTCATCAATCATCTTTATTTATTTTTCAAACCACCTATCCCCCATTCCATTTGCATTATGTACACAACATGCATTGTGTTGTAGGCCCTACTAATATCTTGGTTAACATTAGAAGCCACTTCACATTTCCCAATTTTTTTCATGATGAACATCTTTTCATTTAAATAACTAGGTTCCTTCAAAAAATATCCAAAGTTATTAACCTTGTATTAACCACACATTTGACCTCTTTAAGTGTTAAACATGTAGTTATCTTATGTATATATGTGACTTTTTAAAATATTAAATTTGTAATATCAGATGTATTGATTTGATTTTTAAAATGTTAAATCTAAGTTATTAGATGTATATATTTGACTTCTTAAAGTTTTAAATCATAATCTATAATTATTTTGTTAGATATATGTTACCATGTATTAGTACATATTCGACCTTTGTATGTGTTAAGTTAGAATCAAATAAATGTTAAGTAATTAGTTATCATTAAGCATTTTAATTCCTAATTAGTCAAGTAACTACTTTAGTTAGTAGTTAGTGGTACATATTTTGAATTAATGTTAGATTATTACTTCATGTATTAGTAAGAACCACCTAATTTATTTAAGGAGGTGAGTTTGAATCATTTTGTATTTTTGTTCATTTGTAATAACATTCATAAAATTGTTTTACTATCTTTTGAATTTGAATTTATACATTATGTTTAGTTTGAACATGCATGCATAGGAATAATGAAATTCTTATGTACATGTATTTAAAAAGTGTATATTTTGTCTATGAACAAAAAAATTCATCGTCATGCACACAATACTAACACCAATTTTAATGTAGTCCAATTGGTGCAATATGTTGGCAACATGGTGAGATCCTGGATATTTAAAATTTAGGTAGATGAACAAACCTCGATGAACAACAACCATAATGTTGTTCATTGATTACATTTTTTTGCACCCATTGAACCAAGTTTTGTGTGTACATTGTTCCAAGATTTTTGGATTTTGATGGATGTGTCCGTCATAACCTTACTTTGAGAGAGTGTGAAGATGGAACTCACACTCCCAAAGTTGGGACTTGGGAGTCCTTCGAGACTCCCAAAATTTCAGAATTTGATTACAGGGGCCAAAACACATGGCATTAGGGTGTTATTTATATCATTGGAAAGCTATCAAAGTGTAGATGTCGAAAATGAGCTCTCATGGGCCATTTGGACATCTGCAGCACAAGTTATGGCAAAAAGAAAGGTCGAGAGTCAAACTGACAGTTTGACTCTCGACCACTAAAAGTTGGGAATCGACCCGACCCTGATGCATGCAGGTTGAGTGCGATAGACTATTGGAAAGATCTCAAGGAGAGTTACAAGTTTGCTTTAGACCTCATCTCAATCAGAGGTCTGAGCAAAAAATTATGACGTCGCAAAGTCCCAAGAATTCAAACCAGGATAATTTCAGGACTTCTCTTTGAGAGTCCCGGGACAAAAAGCCATTCGGATGTGAGTGCCGTGGAGAGGCACATAGTATACTATATGGGGGAAGGTGGTGGCTTCCCCCGAGTCCAGGTCGTGATGAGTCTTGTGAGTCCAGAGTTGCATGTGACTCGTCCTAGCACCAAGGGTGCTCCAGAAAGTGAATTAACCAACTTGTTAGTTGGTTTGATGCAGGTTCGAGTAAGTAAGTAAAATTTTTCACTCTTCCTAGTCCCATCCCAGAGCTTCAACACGCCCCTATACCCCTTCTAGTGTTGAAAGCTGGGAACGTGCCCCGAGTTCTTCACAATTCCGCTGTTAAGTAACTTAGACCCAACTTGGGTCTAACTAGGAACTTGGGAGCGCGTCAGTGTCATTAATCAACCCAATGCAACCCTAGAAGTTAGGTATGGTGGTGCCCAACACAAGTTCCTCTCATAAAATGGGCTATCAGATCTCATCTTGAATTCCATGATTGATGTAAAATGCAATGAAAATGACATCACAAATTACACTCTTCAAATGATTCCATAAAAAAATCATATATGCAAACGTTATCATGTTTCATGTCCAAAATAAACTATAGAAGGCACATTATTCAAAGCTCAATTTTAAAAGATGCCATGTTTGAATGTGGTGATCATTTACAAAATATCCACGATCCATTAACCCCTACATTTTCGAATAAAACCCTAATCCAAATTCTAAACCCTACTTTAATCAAAAGTTTAAAACTAAATGCCTAACCCAAACCTTAAACCCAACCTTAATCCAAATTTTTAATTATAACTTTAATTCAAACCCTAAAACTAAAACCCTAATCCAAACCTTAATCCAAAGTTTTAAACTAAAATTTTCATCCAAACCTTAATCCAAAGTTTTAAACTAAAATTTTAATCCAAACCTTAATCCAAAGTCTAAAATTAAAACCCTAACCTTAAAACTAAAACTTGAATCCAATCCTTAATCCAAAATTTGAACTAACCCAAACCTTATAACTAAAACCTTAATCAAAACTTTAATCCAATTTGTCTAAAACTAAGACATAAACCCCTAGAATTGAAACCCTAACATAAATTTTAAAACAAAAATCCTAATATAAACGTTATAACCAAAACCCAACCCTAAAATTAAAACTTCAGTCCAAACCTTATAATCCAAAACCTTAATTTAATTCCTTAATCCAAACTTTGCAATGAAACACATAATCCAAAACCCCAAACCTAAACATTTAAAATCAAATTTTTAGTTTGAAATTAAATTGTGGTGCCCACTTGTAGATCATTCATGGCTAACAAGGATGGACACTAGTGTTATCAATTCGTCAAATTCCACCAATGTGAAATTGGTTAATATTTTGAACAACCTTGGCATTGCTTGCATAGTAGCAAACACATCTTGAATTCTCACACATGGGTCCACTAATTGACCTTCACTTTCTTCCAATTCATTAACATTCAACATGCCAAATGAATTGGCTAGAATAACTACACATGACTTTGCCTATCCATGTCCATGAACAAAGTTCCAACATCTCATCATCACTTGAGGAAGAGGAGCTATAACCATCTCCCATATAATTAAAACCATGACTTGAAAATAAAGCCGTGATCTTCAAGTGGAAATGCCTTTCACAAGTGAAATGAAACAAACAAAAATGTGAAAGTTGTTTCCACTTATACAATCCACTATAAAACAAAGCTTGTGGATTTAAAATAAAGGTCATGGATTAGCTTTTGCACTAGGGTGATAACAAAGGTTTTAAATTCACATTAATTTGTATTGCATTTTTGGGTTCATGGATTAGGAACAAGAATAAAGTTAGCGTTATGAACTATGATTTTGGACTAAAATTATGGTAACATTTGTATACATTTAAATAAGCCTTATGTAGCACCCCAAATAACCGTTCGCCTAAATAACCTTGTAAATGACAATTAAGTATCCTTTACTTTATGTAGGCCCTTACATGATCCTAAAATATCCCCTTTAGGTACCTTTTAAACAACCCTCTAAATTGTACCATATGGATAACCTCAAACAAGGTAAGCCCTTAGTTAATCTTTAAATATCCCCTAGCTAGATTTTAAATAACCCCCTAAATAGCCCCTTCTGTAACCTTATAAGTATTCCCTAGGTATGCCTTAAATTTGAAAGTCCCTAGGTAGTCTCCTTAATAGCCTTTTCGGTAGCCCCTATGTAACCCTATATGTATCCTCTAATTTAGGAAGTATGTAGGTTATTGTATCCTTAATAATCCATCCCTAGTTAACCCCATAATGATTCCCAAAATGATCACAAAACAACTTCCAATATAGCCCCTTAAATATTACCCTAAGTGTACCTTAAATAACCCCATATGTATCCCCTAATATAGGAAGTCTGTAGGTAGTCTCCTTATTAATCCCCTAATTAACCCCTAAAATGACCACAAAACAACCTCCATTATAAGGTAAATAATACCCTAAATGTACTTGAAGTAACCCCCTATGCAACCCCATAAGTAAACCCAAAAAATGTCTCTAGGTAGCCTCTTAAATAATATATAGGTAGCACCAAAAGAACCTCATATGTAACCCCTTGATAGCCCCCTAACTAACTGCAACAAATATTTTCTAAGTTTCCCCTAATTAAACAATCCCTAGGTTGGAACCTAAATAACTCCTTAAGTAGTTTCTAATTGCCCCAAAAGAACTTTCTAAATAACCCCCTAATTAACCTCACAAATATTTTTAAAATCTTCCTTAATTTAAGCAATCTTTAGAATGAACCTAAAATAACCCTTAAAAAGCCCCAAAATAACCCTCAAAATAATCCTCTAGGTAATCCCTAAATGATTTTTATATAACCCTACAAGTAAGTAATCGTTAAGTATCCCCTGATCTAGAAATACCCTAAGTAGCCCTTATACACCTTCTAGGTAATCCTTAAACAATCCATAGGTAGATAGTAGGTAGACCATAGGTAGCTTTTGGGTAGATATGTAGGTGGTGTATGAATACTTTTAGGTAGGTACGTAGCCCATAGATAATTAGGTAGTTGGGCCTTACATATTTCACCCCGGGTCCATCATCAACGACCATGAAAGTAAATTAGCCTATGGTTAGAAAAGTGATCATGGTGCTTAAATTTTGCAAAGTTATCTTGAGTTTTTATGGTTGATCTAATCTTTTAGTGACTTTATGGATAGTTCAAAAAGGGCAAATGAGAAGGACAATCGGGAGGAAAGTGAAGTTGAAACCCAATGTTACTTTATGGATAATTTTATTGTAATTAACAATTGCGATTAACCATATAGTTAATTGAGTTTATTTGTTATGGGTATGTAGGTATCCAAAAATGTTTTTGTTGTTGTTGCACTTATGTGAATGGTTAGCTTATTATGAAATATATGATTGAATTATTACTATTGTTATTAAACGCCACGAAATCATTTTGATGTGAAAGGACACTAATGTATAAGCTAGAAACTGAAATTAAAAGATTTCAAAATAGAAATTTTTGAAGATTGGTGAAATTAAGATTGAATAATTATGATAATGAAATATTTTACAATACACATGTTGTGAGGAATTTCAACAAATCTCTTAACTTGATTTACATTAAAAAATTAAAAAATTAAAACAACTTTGTAAATGAATGTTTTTTAATAAATTCAACAACTTTTCATTAATTAACAAAATTTGCAACAAGCATTGTTTAATAATTTTATTTTATAACCATTCATTTGGCAAACACCATTTCGTTGATTTCTTCTTAAATGTTTTAAATTAAATCAAGAAAATTAGGGAAAACAGAACCTAGGAATTTAAATTTAGGAAAGTTGAAAAATGAATGAATATGCATATGTTGGACATTGGATGAATCTTGGAAAATTAAATAATATATTAATTTAAAAAAATGATGGATATTCAAACCATGGAAATTTGATAATGGATAAAACCAAGGATGTTGGGAAAGATGGAACTTCAGAAGTTTAATGATGATGATAATTAGAGATGGTATAAATGAAACATGTATAGGGTCCATTTTGCACCATAATTCACTTAATAGTTCTTGATTAAAAATTGTATTCAAATGCAATTTAGTCGAATATGAATGTTTTGAGATATAACCCCATACATGTTTTGAAGGAGTTACAATGTTATAAAAAATCAAACACCATCTTTTCTAATTTGAAATCAATTTAACGATTTTTGAAAATTTTAGTCATTTGATGTAATTCCCATGGACAACTCAAAAATATATTATAAGGAGGAAGGTGGTGTCTCCTCCCAAGTCAAGGGTGAAATCAAAGTATGTATGTGACCCAAATTTGTTCCATTTACATTAAACAACTTATATTGTTTGGCTTGTACAAGTGAATTGAATGAAAGGTGCTTGTGAATGTCATTTAGTTTTAAATATTCTCTTCAATTTTTTGTTTTTGCAAAAAATTACAAACCTAATGCACAAAACCTACCACAATAAAAAAATTTCTAAAATACATAAGGTTTAAAATTAAAAAAAAACAAAAAGTAAGCTAAAATTTAAATTTGTTTCAATCCCATCTTGAAGTTTTGGCACACCCTTGGTGTTCCAATACATGGAGTTGGGGAGTGCGACACATGTTTTTATTTTTTAAATTTTTTTCTCATTTTGAAAAATTACTACCAATACCTTGGGACAAGTTGAAAGGTGTGTCACAAAATGTTTATATTTTTGGAGAGAAATATTCTATTGTTATTACATTCATTTCACAATAAAATTTTATGGGACCTATTATTACTCATATCAATTTTCCAACCTTGGAAAAATATTATTAAAGGGTTTAGGAAAAAATTGAATGCCAAGCATGAATCAAATTCCTAAATTTTTTTTTGGTGAAAATACAAGTGATAAATAAATATTGAAATTTTAATTAACATGAATCATATGTTATGCACCCATAAGTTTGTCAAATGCTATCGGTGATAAATAACCTCTCCAATTCTTGGTTTTTGCAACATAATGCAAACCCAATAAATGATAGAAAACTATAACAATAAAGAAATTTCTAAAGTACATAAAGTTTAAAAAGAATTAGGCAAAAGTAGGCCCAATTTAAATTCAACCACCTAGAGACACAACAATCAAAGACAAGAAGGGAATTCTCATCCTATAAATGGATTTTCATTACCTAACCTAATGCCAAAGCCTAAGGAACCATAGAATCATCATCATTTCATGTTGGTGGCTTTGCACTTGAACAATTCCATTAGATTAACAATATCAACTACCTAATATCACAAATTTAAAATTGTTTTGTGGGTTCTTCTACATGTCACTTTACATGGGTTTGACCATCTAGTCATCAAGTTGCATTGATGGGATGGTTACTTTGATCGCCTTGTTTCCATGGATCTAATAAATGATTTTTGCTTAGTCAAAAAAAAAAAAAAAAAAGTTTAAAAAACCTTGGATGTCATGTTGCATTATCATTTTCATGTGCAACTTTAATTATTGCACTACCACATAAAACAATCCAACACACTACATGGTGAAATTGGTGACCTCAAAGCCTTTGAAGAACACATATCCACATCTTTATGTAGAATGCAATGGATGTTGGGAAAATTACATGCTATTGTACAAATGTCATTCAAAATTTTCATTTGAATGGAACTAAAATTTCATAGAAATTCATCTCATACTTGTATTTTGTCATTTGATCATGAGTAATATTGCACAACAATGTGGAGCCCAAGTGAATTATGGAAAAACTAAGCAAATGATGAATCTTGATAAGTTAAACAATGGATGAACATGTTCAAGAAGTGTGATACTGGATGAACCTTAGGAATGGGGAGAATTGGTCAAACCAAAAGGAAATGGGATGATGGATGAACCCATGTAAATTGGATGACAAATGAACCTATGGGAAGTTGGTCAACAGATGAACACGAGAAATGTGTTAGTTGTCCATTTTTATCGGTTTTCACCACAATTTTTGTAACGTTGTTACATTGTTAGCCATTCCATTAATCCCAAGTAACATGTATCAAAGTAACCAAGGCAATGACCAATTTTGCTATTGATCATTTGAACCTTTCTAATTAAGCTATTATCTCTTATAATTTATTCCATTATCATTGTTCCAATTAGTTATCTTCATCTTTGAAGTCATTTAGTTATACCAAATAACATTTATGCACACCAACACACACACATCCACATATCATATCCTTTCCCTTTGTTACTAACATTGTTTTCTTGAAAATATTATATTTACAAAAGTCGTGTAACATAACCACAATGAGTCCTTTCTTTCACATTTCATTCTCTTACATTCAAGTCTTGCCCTTGTTTTTCTATTCATTTGTTTTTTATGTCCGTACAACAACTATGGTGGTTATAACTACATATTTGGTAACCCAAAACAAACTTTGACAATGTCAAAATGTGCTCCCTTAGGAATGCCAACATTTGATTGATATAATATGCAATGGTCCAAAATAGTCTATTACAAAATCTAGTTAGGTGTAATTGGTTCTCCATGTACTTTAGTTATCTTAATTTAACTAGACAAATTCAACTATGACTTACTACTTACTAGTAATTCCTTTGGGTCTAATCAAATTTGATGGAGACCATTTTATCATTTGGGCTTGGAGAAGTTGCCCAATGGATGGATTTAAGAAAGTATGAAAGGTGAAACCCAAAAAATAAAAATTTGGGGAAATTGGACATGTTCCATATCATGTTCATTTTAATTTTGGAATTCCATATTTCAACTTCATAATTAAGATCATCAATAAGTTGTCCAACTTTTTAGATTCTTTTAGGTACCTCCATTTTCATCCATTGTCCAACATTGTTAACTTTCCTTCTTATCTTCATTTTCATTTATTGTCAAAATTTGCAAAGGAGTTTTTTTAGCCATTTTGCAAAAGTTAGTATCATGACATTATTTCATTGGAGAAAAAATCAATTTAAGCATAACTAAATTCAAAGCTTATCACAATATTAAATACATTAAAAAAATGTCTTATTAAACACATTATGTAAATGCCATTGATCCTTGCAAACATTAAACTCAATACATTTATTTAATTTTTGTTGTGTAAATTCCACAAGCTTTAGTTGTACCCTAATTCAACATTTTTCATACCAAGATCCAACATGAATTTAATCACAATTTAAGATGTTAACACATCTATATAATCAAAAAATGATGTTTGTTTGTGTTGTTCAAATTTGCCTACAAAAACCCTAATATGTCCCTTATAGACTTACATACCTCTCTACAAAGTTTTCCAAAAACAAAATGGTGAACAATTAATTATTTTTCTTCCCACTTATTTTTCCTTAGGAATAGGTCATGGACATTTCTTGTTTCTTCAAAATCATTTATCCTTTGTAGTGGTGGTTGATAATTATTTGTTTTCTTCAAGTTCATTCTATTTTGGATATTATTATTATTGTTGTTGTTGTTGTAATACCTAAACATAGTTGGTAATAATTAAATTATTGTATAAATTTTTGATTTTTTGAAAATAATTGTTGTTAAAATTTCAAAATTTCAAGCTCCACATTGGTGAAAGTTTTGGAAACCTATAGTTTATAATCTTTGGTCACTAACATGTTCTTCATCTTTTGCCTTTTTGTTGTTGTAATTGTACATTTTTCATTTGAATAATAATATGGTGTCAAGTTTTGATGGAAAATAAGATATTGTGGATGCAAATGTTTGGTGTCCATATCATTGTGAAAATGTCAAAATTAGACATTAGACAAGTTCAAAAATGTATTTCATTCAAAATCATGACTTATTAAAACTTTCACCCATTGTCAACAACACAAATTCTCCACACATTCTAATGCAATCCATTATAGTTTAAAGTATGCAAAATCAAGTAACATAAAAACAAATAATAATAATAATAATAAATCAAAAAATGTAATACATGGTTGTTATATATCAAAATGGATAAAAATGATTGTTATCATCATTCATGCTAAAAATATTATATGCCAAAATGCATTTCATAAATAAATAAATAATTTGGCACCCCACTATTGAATCCGTTAAGGTGCTATTGTATTCCATTTTCCTTCTAAGCTCCCTTTCCTTTGCCTTTTATTGACCTATATATACCCTTTTGCAAACTTCATGAATTTTTGTTTATAGTGAAAAATTATTTATTTTCTTCCAATTTTTTTTCCTTTGCAATGGGGGGCATGGTTATATATATATATATTCCCCTTCAACTTTTTCCTATTGAAATGGTGGGGTTTTCCCCCATTTTCCTTTCCTTCCCAACTAATGCATTCTATCTTTTCATGTACCCAAAAAAAAATCATTTGTAGGAAGATTTAACCAAATATCATTATAAACAAGACATGAAATCAACATTTTTAATTACACTTCTATATTTTGGCTACATACTACATTCAAATGTAAAATGTGATGATTTATAAAAATTGGGCAATTTTTCCACTTTTGTTGTTTTGAATTTTAGTGATTGGAACCCCCAAAAAGGTTTTTCATTTGCATAGTTTTAAATTTGATTTTTGTGACCAAAGTTTTCCAATAACAAACATGCTTTTCCAATATTTTTATTTTTGGAAATGGATGAACAAGATGTTTATTTATTTATCTTCAACCTCTTTTTTTGGAATGGGCAAACATTTTGTTTCATTTTTTCCCTTCCAACCTCCATTCTCTCTCTCAAAGGTGAACCATTATTTTCCTTTTCCTCTTCCAACCTTTTTTGTTTTGGAACACGTGGACAATTTTTTGAGATCTTCAACTTCTCTATAGTTAAGTGAATATGATTCTATTTCATATGACCACATTTTTCTATGGAAATGGATGAACAATTTTTTTTCCCTTGAACCTCCCTTTCCTTTTGAAAGGGTGGGCATTGGGTTATGTTTTCCAACTTTCTCTCCTCTAAAATGGTTGGACTTTTTTTTCCGACCTCCAACTACTTCACTTATGGAGTTGGTGGACAATGTTCAATTTTTCATTCCAATCATTATCTCTTTTGGAATTGATAAACATTTTTTTCAATGTTTAACCACCTTTGTGATAAAGATGAATGAACCTTTTCCAAAAATCCTCCTTTTAAGGCCCTACATTAGGCATGTTAATTTATGCATATGATCTAATCAAATTTCATTTGACTTTGAAATGTCCTTTTACCATTCACACCCATGAAAATAATAGGCATCCCAACTAATATATTATAAAACATGTGTTGAATTTCCATGAGGAGATATTTAAACTAAAATTATCTAATCAAAATCATGCATCTATTGGTTAAAAATTCATTCATATACATTCAATTTATGGTTTCCTTCAACTTTATTAAAAACCTTTCAATTTTAATAGATTCATTGAAGTAAGGTGCAAATAACCCATTTTTGTTTAATTTTTTTAACACAATAATGATGGATATGAATGTCACTATCCCATTTCAAAACATGTATGCAAATTGTAAGTATTAAAAAATGAAATTGTTGAAAGAAAGCACAAAAATGAAAATAAAGCATTTGGTTGAATCTAAAATTGAAAATCATTGTCAAATCAAACAAAATGGTCAATTATAATTTAAATATTTTGTGAATATTCATATCCAAGCCAAAGTTGAAGTTCTTAACCATTAAGCTTTAACCGTATGGGTAAAACAATAAAACATATGTGAATTGATACCATTAGTTGAGGTCATTGGCTTTGGGAAATGATATTGCACACCCAACATTCAAATTTGGGTCTAAAAGTATGTTTCTAAAGGTTTGGATATAAATATTTAAAATAAATTAAAATGCACCAAACATAATGTGTTTGCACTTGCCATCTCAAAAGCTCAATCACAATTGTGTTTTAATACATGTTATACATGTATTAAAAATTGTGTAACATATATTTTATCATAGATGCGCCTGTTGGTTTGAATTATAGACCATTTTTTTTGAATTCATAAACAAATCATTTCAACTAAAGTCACAATTTCCTTTTTTGATTTTAGTATAGAGGTTTCCAATAGTGAATTAACAAATTGAATTAATTTCCAAGTCTTGCATTAGATTCGTGAACCTTCTAGTCATCAATGATTAGCATCTTTAATCATCCAAAGTGTCAAGCGTTTAGAGGGGACGACACATAGCTAGTCATCCATGAACAATTACACATAAGGTCTTTATGAATGTTGTTCATCATTTGTCTTCACAACAAAAGAAAGAAAGAAAAGAAATCCATTATTTCCTTGTGCAAATTTTAGTTTAGTTACGATTAATGTGCTATCAAGTATTGTTATGTATATTACAAATATTGTAGTCGAAAGTATAATCAAAATTAAAAATTAAAGAAAAATAATTTAGATATCATGGCATGGCCCTTGCATACTTTATACCCATGAATAACTACCTAATGGCTAGGTATCATAGGTACACTACTCAGGTAAACTACCTATATAAGTGGCTACCTATCATAGGTAAGTAAATATGAAATGTAACTGGTTCCTATGTAAATAATCAAAGCTACTTGGTAGGTGCTTTACTAGGTAAATTGATACATGTGAATGGTTGGTACATAACTAACCACTGTGGTTAAACATGGGACCATAACACAATGAAAAATATGTTTTCTATCCACACACCATCATCCATCTTGCATATTTTGGACTTCCAGGTGTTGGTTCCCATTGGCCTTGCCATTTTCATTATTAAAAAGTATGTTAAGGCAGAAAGAAGAATTATGGAAACTCAAATATTTCACCATGCAAAAATATACCTAATCTTCGAAAAATCCTCCAAAAGAAACCAAAATCCTTTAGATTATTATAACTCTATAACTAATCTCAAGTTTCAACACAAGCCAAAATATCATCCATAAATGCCCAAGAAAATGTAAGATATAATATTATTATCAGTGGTTTTGTTTTTTTAGGAATTTTTGTTCAAACAAAAAGGGTCACTATCCCGTCCGAAGATTTAGCCAAATCTGGCTATAAAACCTAGGAAATAAAAATCTTCCATCATGTTTCTTGCATTTTTGGCTACACGCTGAAAAAATAAAAATAAAATAAAAATCTGATGATTTTCACTATTTTTTTTCCCTCACTTCTGGCTATTGAAAACCTTCAAAACTTTTTCATTTCCAAAAATTTTGAATTTTTTTTTATATTTTTGGGAAAATCTCATGGACTAAGTTTTTGCTTAACTTAATTGTGAAAACTTGCGTTTTTACAATGGAGCGAAAAAAGCTCAATTTTATCAATTTTTGTTTTAAAAATTTTTTTTTTTGGCCTTTCAAGAATGTGTCTATAGGTATATACCTAGATTTTAAATACAAATTCACACAAAATTGACCATGTGTGATGTGTTTAGGGTTTAGGCAAATTGCCACATGAGTATAACAACTAACTACCTACCTCACACGTAGCCTGAAAGAAAAGGAAAAAAATAAAAAAGGGGTCCATGACATGACAGATGGTGACATTGGGGGCCTTTCTTCACAAACTAAACAACTTCTTTAAATATTTGGTACAAGTGAAAAGCACAACAAAAATCTTTGAACATTTTGTGTGTCGTTACATAACACAATCAAATCTTTCATGTATTGCAACACAACACGATTGAAACATTTGGTGCAATTTTGTGACACAACTCCATTGAACAAACATCTTTGACCGTTGCAACACAACACAATTGAAACATTTGGTGCAATTTTGTGACACAACTCCATTGAACAAACATCTTTGGCCATTGCAACACAACACAATTGAAACATTTCATATATCATGACTACTAATGTTGGCTAGTTATTTCATTTTCATAAAAAAAAAACAAGAGTACATTGTTTCATAACCGGTTGGTCAAGTAGGTTTAAAATATATATTTTTGGACCACATAGGATGGTATAATATAATAAAGCCTTGGTGATTTTCAATTTCATTATCATTATAATACCCAAGTAATCAATTTATTTGATTATTTATTTGATAATAATTGCTGATTATGCATAAGGGTGAACTTTCAAATATTTATTTTGAGAATCATGGGTTATAATATTACATAGTTAGGGTAGGTGATAAGGGTTTTTATAAAAAAATATTTTCATTAATTTTT
>Ga0116229_10006289_pt1 | contig 19164 bp, 6 predicted proteins | sample S1TSphgellanicum_3_FD_87313 | JGI IMG/M metagenome (GOLD analysis project Ga0116229, IMG submission 87313) | Host-associated microbial communities from peat moss isolated from Minnesota, USA - S1T2_Fc - Sphagnum magellanicum MG | ecosystem: Host-associated > Plants > Peat moss > Unclassified... | reverse complement strand
TCGTTTTTTAATTTGGAAAAAATGTCATAGATTATATTAAATTTTATTTTAAAATATTGATTAAAATAAACTATATCTCAAAAAATGAACATGTTGATTTTAAACATATTTATTTGCAAATCATCTTTTGAAAAATAATTTCAAGACATTATTGTTGATATGTATTAATTGGTGAGATTCAAATTGCATAGATTTTCATTTTAAATTTAATATTTTATTCTTCAAAAATTATAGATGTGTACATCTTGGGAAAATATTCATTCCTAGAATTCAACCAAAAATTTTCGTCAAAAAAACCAAATTGGTGGGGTGGGGGGGCGGGAAGACCCTTTGTCATTTTGGACAAGTTGATTTGAACATGGCTAGTGTGACTGGGGTGGTCTTTTTGACTGGTAGAATAAGGACAATTTGATTGGCCATTTTGACTGATGAATATTGAACCATTTGATTGGTCAAATGATTTAATAATTTATTTTAATATTATTATAAAAACAATTTGAAGGAAAATGGGTAAATAGGTAGGTCATAGAAATGTAGGTAGGTAGGTGGTAACCTAACCTAGCCTAGCCTAGCCTAGCCTAGCTACCTTAACCCCCTAAGCATATACATAAATTATAAGTATTAAGAATTGAACCCTTGACCTCCCCAATGATAAACCAAATCTTTAACCAATGGACTACACCATCAAAAGATGTTCAACTTTTGTCAAGTTTTTTATTTCACATGTTTATTTCAACACATCATTATGAGACTATGATATATGTAGGTAGGTATGTTGTAGGAGGTAAGTGGGTGGGTGGGTGGGTAGGTAAATAAATAAATAGGTAAGGAGGTAGGTGGGTGGGTGGGTAGGTAAGTAATTAGGTAGGTAGGTAATTAATAGGTACCATGGGTGGATGGGTAAGCCGATAGGTGGGTGGTTGGTAAATAAATAAATAGGTAGGTAATAATTAATAGGTGGGCGGGTGCGCGAGTTGATAAGTCAAGAAGTATGTAGGTGGGTGGGTGGGTGGGTAGTGAGTAGGTTATAGTAGGTAGGTAAATAGGTGGGTGGGTGGGTACGTAGGTGAAAAGGTTGCAGTATGTAAGTAAATAAATAGGTGGGTAGGTAGGTTGTAATAGGTAGGTAAATACGAAGGTAGGTAAGTAAGTAAGTTGTAATAAATAGGTATATAAATAGGTCGGTAAGTAAGTACAAGTTGTAATAGGTAGGTAAGTAGGTAAGTAAGTAGGTTGTAGGTAGGTAAGTAGGTCGATAGGTAGGTAGGTAGGTTATAGTAGGTAGGTCAGTAGGTCGATAGGTAGGTAGGTAGGAAGGTTGTAGAATATGGTAAATAAGTAGGTAGGATGCCCCATTTGACTATAATAACATTGGCCATCTTGACTAAATGTTCTACTTGACTAAAACCCCATTGGCCATTTTTACCAAAGGTGTTATTTATTAATGTTCAACTTAACTAAATGTTCCAATTATCTGGACGTCATTGGCCATTTTGACCAAGGTGGTCAAGTTTTTGTCCAATTTGACTAGATGTTCAAGTTAACAAATAATCAAATAAGTTATTTCAACCAAGTTGATTGGTCAAAAAATACACATGACATTCAAGCCCCTAGCCTCTAGTCAAAATATATATGTTCACTAGTCAAAAAAGACCGATTAATCAACTTGGACCATTTGAAAAACAAAGAATTCTAGTAGTGTATTGAAGACTGAAATTTAAATTTTTTTATTTGGATAGTTCATGACATTGTCCAATGTTTAACACATGGCCCTTTGTTTAGCTTATGGAAAGTGCCCACCTACAAAGATAATTATTTAGTTATTTAGTTGGCCAAAAATACATTTGTAGGTTAAGCAACACACGTTGGGGATTCACCTTTAAAATTTGCAATTTTTTGTATATTTGTAACACATGTTAAAGTTATTGCATTACTTGTTGCAAACCAATCTATTGGCATTTGCCACATGGGTGTTCATGTTAGAGTTGTAGGACACAGTAGTTGTTGGATCAATTGAATAAATACTATAAACATTCGCACATATTGATTACTTATGACCAACATTTTGTGTGTATTGATTGGATGTCACCAACATATGTGTGTATTGACTTGGTGCCATTGCCAAATTCTATGGATGTTGATTGGGTGCTAGTATTGTTGGCAATATTGTATAGGGTATGCATAACCAAGATTAGGCTAATGCCAATCTTGAAACCTTGACACACCTACAACTAAGATTTGGGAACATTAAATGGAACCATTGCAACATTTACTTTTACATCATTTGAAGGTCTTGAAAAATTAGTAACAAAGTTTTGAACAATTTGGATGTAATAAGTTATGAATTAAAATTTGAATCTCACTAGTATGTTCATCTAGCCATTATAAACATCATGATTACATTAAACAAATAACCAAACCTACAACATTTCTAATCGTATGTTGGTTTGAAATAATAAACAGCCAAACCTATAACATTTATAATTGTATGTCGGTTTGAAACAACTGGTTTTGGAATGTCATTACTATTAACAACCTTAATAGCCATGAGCTTCCATTTTCTTGTAACCCCATCTTTAATCATTGTCCCCTCATCACTAAAGTTAATTCATCTTGGTGTGAAAAGGTAGGAAAATCTATAATTACTTTCAATTTTTTTACTATGGCCACAAAGGATTAATGATCCAAAAAAGGGGTGCAATTCACTAGCTTAAATCACTATGGGACTTTAAAAGTGAAATACATGAAACCCCACCCTAGTCATTCCAGCTTGCCTAAAATTATGTCACTATATAAGGTCATTATGTAATCATCATGTTTCACTACAAATTAACATAATTCATTATTATTTGAAGTAGTTAATTATAATAAATAGGTTCTTTTTTTGTTGTTGTTTTAAATACTTATGCTATTATACCCTAGGTTATTGTAGGCTATTGTACCCCATGTAATTTTAAGTTATTCTACCCTACGTTATTTTCGACTATTTTTTGTTATTCCACCCTAAGTTATTTTAGGTTATCTACCTTCATTTTTAAAATTTATTATAAAGTATTCCACCTTTGACTATTATAGGTTATTCTTAATTATTATAGGCTAATCCATTATAAGTTATTTTAGGTAATTTAAATTAATTTTAACTAAAATTATTATCAATTATTCCACCTTAGACTATTTTAAGTTTTTTACCCTAGCTTATTTTTTACTATTTTAAGCTATTCCATTTTAAATTACTTTAAGTTATTTTATCAAAGGTTATTTTTAACTATTTAAAAATATACCCTAGGCTTTATTTTAATATTTTAAATTATTCTACCTTGAGCTATATTTTAATCTATTATAGCCTTAAACAATTTAAAGTTACATAACATAAAATAACCTACATAACATAATCTAACTTAATTTGGAATAACCTAGAATAACTTAGGGTGGAATAACCAATAATAATTTGGAACAACCTAAGGAGGAATAACTTGAAATAACTAAAAAGAGCTTAGGGTAAAATAATTTGAAATAATTTAAAGATGAATAACCTAAAATAACATTAAATAATTTAAAATAGCTCACTTCAAAACAATTGTAAATAACCAAAAATAATTCAAGGTTGAATAACCCAAAATAACCTAGGGTGGAGTAGTTTTAAATTTCCAAAAATGGCCTAAAGTGGAAGAGCCTAAAATAACCAATAATGGTTTAACATTGAATATCCTAAGATAGCTTAAGGTGGAATAATTTAGAATAGCCAAAGTTAACCTAGGCTGGAATAACCAAGAATCACCTAGGGTGGAGTAGTTTTAAATATCCACAAATGGCCTAAAGTGGAAGAGCCTAAAATAACCAATAATAGTTTAACATTGAATATCCTAAGATAACTTAAGGTGGAATAGTTTAAAATAGCCAAAATTAACCTAGGCTGGAATAACCTAAAATAATTTAAAATCTAAGGAATATGTTAGAATACCTTAGAATAAATTAATTTCAACATTTGGGACTTGTGAATCCCTAAACCACTAAAGGATTATTTAAGCATTTTTTCCATTTGTGATATCTATGATGCCGCGTGTGAATAAAATTATCTACCATTAGAAAACTAGTGACCTACAATTGCAATGATCATCTAATAATTAGATGTATTGTGTTTGATTACACCAATGTGTCATGGTTCTATTTGATATATTTTTTCATTTGCATGTGCAAATATTCATTATTAATCATACATTGGGGACTTATTTTTGCCACTTGTCATGATTATATTAATCACAACAATGTCTCTTTGGGTTTTGCAACTTCTCTTGTGATGTGTCACTAAAGGAAATCTTATCATTTGCAACCACCTCATGTGTGACTAGGTGCACTTAAATGTTGCCTACAACTGTGAATAGTTGTTTATGCAACTACTTTTCAAGTTTGGATGATTTTTCATTTTCTCTTCATTAGGTTGTGACTATGACTTGTTCCATCCTTCCTATGTGCTGATTTTTCATGGTGTCTTTATATTTTTTATAATACCATATATATATTTAATTGCACACACAACCAAAATAATCACATTACAACAATGTTGTCATATTGTCTACAAGTCTGTCAAGATGTGGTGCATTTGTTTGGACACTAACACAACCCCATGTCACATCAAAATAGGTTCAATTGAAGTCAAAGCAAGGTCGAGTTGCTCAAGGGCTATTAGGGGTGATTGAAACCACATCAATTGGTCATCACAAACCATGTGGCAATTGAAATTATTTAACTATCAATAAAAAAAACATTCGAACAACAACCAAAAACTTTTTGAACAACATTATTTTATTAACTGATTTAGGCAAAAAAATTTGCACTAGGAAATAAGACATTTTATTCACTAAATCAATGATGGAAATTGAATCATCATCCATCAAGTGATAAAAAAATTTGGGTGGTGAGAAAAAAAATTCAATCGCCAAATTTTAAATCACCCAATTTGGTGACTGAATTTTTTTAGTGACCCAAGCTAGAGACCAAATTTTCTTTTGGGGGTAGTGATAGATAATGTTTTAGCCACTAGTTCAATGGTGGAAATCAAACCACTATTGATTAGACAAATGAAAATTTTTAAACAACACCCAAAATTTTTACGAACAATGACCAATTTTTTTTTTCAAGTGGCAACCAAAAAATTTCGATCATTCAATTTAGCAACCGAAATTTTTTAGTTGCCTAGTTTAGTGACAAAATTGGTTTAACCAAAAAAATTCAATCACCAAAAAAAAGGCCAACATTCATCAAAAAAAACAAATTTGACATATGTGGACAAATGTTAATGTCACAAGAAATGAAATTTGGGTGCATCATGTTTGTTTTGAAACCCTACATTACAATTGCATTTAATCCTTAAGCTACCTAAGTAACTACCTACTAAATGTTGAATACCTACCTATTCTAAATAACTACCTAGTACATAACTATCTAACATATAATCAGTAAGTAATTAATATTTATTAAGTACCTAATTAATAGGTAATAATATTTACCAAGTGCATAATATATTATCTAATAACTAATTATTAGGTATACACTAGGCATCTAGGTACGTAGTTCTTACTAGGTAGGTACTTAGGTTATGTAGGTGGGTGAAAATAAATTAATAAAAGTCAATGGTGTCCCCTTAAGCAGTTTTTTAATCTAAGATGTTGTCAAAATATTTTCAAAATATTCTAAAAAACTCTTCAAAAAATATTTTTAAACTAGTAATTTTTTTTGTATTATTATATTAAGGTTTATGAAATTCTTAAGCATCGATATGTGACATGTGTCATGTAATGCATGGCCTTTGGGATGCCATGTATCAAATTTTCATTGATGGACTTTGTAGTTGCATCACAATTGTAAGTATATATAGTTGCATGGACACATCTAGATATAAGATTTATGTATGTGTATTTTGCATTGCAAAATACTTTTGGTGGTGCCTTGTCCTTTGTTGTTAAGTCAAATTTTAATTGTAAATGTTGTTTATAAATAAAGCTAATTGCAAAAGACCAATCATAAATGATAGTTTTTCTTCTACTATGTGTTAATCCATTATTAGATAACTAAGGACCTATAGTTGCAATGTTCATTTAATAGTCAAACATCTATTATGTTTTGTTGCACCCATCTGTCAAATTTTTATTTCATATTTCTTCATTTGGAAGTGCAAAGTATTAGTTGTGCAATTGGGATTAATTGTTATTGCTTGTTATAGTTATATTGAGCACAATAACAAATCTTTGGGTTTTGTAATTATTTTGCGATGTCATGTGTCAATTTATTATTTGATAACTAGGGACCTAAAGTTGTAACATTCATCTAATAATTACATGTATTGTGTTTTGTTGCACCCACAAGTCATGATGTTAACTATAGTCACAACCAGTGTTGTGCATGTAAATGGTTTGGGACTTACACTTTGTGCAAGTGTAAGTGTATAATATTCATTTATATTCGTATAAGTGTAAGTGTAAAAATAAATACATTTATATGATTAAAAATACAAAATCTGATTTAAAAAGTAAATATATAACAATGTAAAGAATGTGTTTTTACTTGAGGAGGGGAAATTTCATAATGTTTTTGAAGATAAACCAACTAAATGGCCCATTGGAAGAAAAAAAACCATCAAAATATACACCCACAACTAATTCATATGACTTTGCAAGAAGGTTTGGTCATTAAAGTTTATTTATAAAATAAGGAAAACAACATTAGAACCTTGAGTTTGATCATAAATAGGGTGAAATTCAAAAAAATAAAAAATAAAAAATTCAAGGGTGGGAGGACTTCTATTTTTGTGGTGAACTTTCTCACCTTATTTTTATTTATTTTTAACACCTCCACTATTATTGCATATATTTTCACTACTCTTACTTGTAAAGTTGTTATAATTATTTTTGAACCTTGTGCATTAAATGCTAATTTTCAGCATTTCATTCCCAGATTTAATAAATTTCCTTATATTCTAAATACCCTTAAAAGAAGGGTTTGGGGTGAAAAGAGGCCCAAAGACATGGTGAGTTTACAAATAATTTTAATATTTACACTTACACTTACACACCCCAAAACATTTATATGAGGCCATGTAAATGTATTTGACAAATATTTATACTAATCTCATGTAAATGTAAGTGTGTATATATATATATATATTGCAACATGATAAGTTTAAGTGTAAAAAAATTGGACGTGCAAGCATAAATGATTTACACTTACACTAGATTTACACACCATATATGCCTATTTACATTTATACGCACAACATTGGTCACAACATTATTCTTAGCACATGACATGCCATGTCATCATCACTAAAAATTGAGTCACTATTAGTTACAAATCTCAATGGCACTTTTGACTAATTAATTTAATGTTATAAATATCACTAAACAAGGTCTCATGTCCATACCAACTCATGTTGACTTGTGTTTAAATCGACCATTTTTATGACTATCATTTCAACTATCTTTTGTGGCATGTGATAAAATGACTTGTAATCACATAGAATCGCAAAATGGTTTTTAATTGTACATTCAACTATATGATTTGTGATTACTATTTATTTCAATGAAGATGAAAATAATTTTCATATCATCCAAAATTATAAATGGCATCCAAAATATAAATGAAATTTTTTTTGGTGATTGGTAATGTGATTTACAAGTGACTAAACAACATCTAGCATCTTGTTCAACTTGAATTATGACTATATATCATAGTTGCAAATGTACATGTGTTGATAATAAGCTACTACATGCAAGATGTCATGTTATACTTACACAACCTAAATTGCTTAGTAACCTAAGCAACCCCTAGGTAACATTAGGTAGCCTAAATAGCATAATCAAGCCCTAGGAGCCCCTGAGGTAGGTTAATAATCTTTTTTAATGAATATTTGGTTTTGTTTCATATTACATAAAACATAGTTGATGCAATGCTAGGTGTAGGGCTAGATCAATTTTTTACTATTAGAACCTATTTATTATAATCTAAGCTAGGTAGTTTAGTGCTCACTCTAAGCCAAAGTGTCTAACCTAAGCAACTTATAGGTTGAAATGTCTAACATAAGCCACTTAAGTTTCCTAGCCCATGGTTTTAACCTAGGTGACTTAGGCTAGATAGGCTACGCCACCTAACTTAGGTAGGCCACGTGGTGCCATTTGTTCAATGTGGAACTTGCCAGGCGCCAACATTATAGTGGTAACAAAATTGAAGCATCCGCACATTTTTATTGTAAAATTAATTGCAAATGATTATGCCACGTAAGCATATGCGACTAGAAATTTTTGTTGTAAAACCAGTCATAAATGAGTATGTGTTGTTGATTAGATCATGAATATTAGATGAAAATTTTGTCTTAGTCTTCAATGCAATGACCGTTTCAACTAGGTTATATCATGTCTTTTTGTGATTAAAATTTTATGTGACTTATCCAAGGCAATGAAAGGAATTTGTAGGACTGCATGTGGCATTTACAACTAAATAAATAAATCATTTACAAATGAAAAAATCATTAATACGCAAATTTTTTACAATGTATATATTAACACAAATTGAAAGATAATTGGATTTTTGCCCCAAAACCAACAAGTTCTCATATCGACTATAGTTGCAAAACCATGATGTCACATGGCATGTTGATATCCTTTGCCATTACTTTGTGATTTATGTTACTAAGTAATATAAATGTAGTAAAAAAAGACAACATCATTTTTGGGTCTTATTGAAAGGATGCAATATGCTACAATGCCATGTTCCAATTTTCTAAAAGTTTAGGTCTTCATAGTAAATAACTTATGGCACTTTAAAAACTTCAAATACAAGCTTTTGTTTGGTGATAGAACTAACGTGTGATTACAAGTTAGGATGGTTCATTTTGAACAAATGCAACATTCCAAATAGTCCATATTTTAAAACTAAAATGGTAAAAACATTGAAAAATCAATATTAAGTGGGGATTACATGATGATTAATGAACTAATAAAATCAAGAAGAATAAATAACCAAACTAGAAAACTCTTTGACATCCATGTTAGAAAAAAAGGGTTGAAATAAGGACTTTTGAAAATAATGTCCAAATTTTGGTCATTCAAAAGTCCATAACTATTTGTTGGTTAAGGTTTTTGTCATAATTTTTTTCAATCCATGTTTTTTTTATATAATGTATCATACACTAGACGCCCCTATAAGATATCTTGAGATGAAATGATAATGAACATTTTATTTCATGGAAATGTAAATTCTAGACCACATTCCATATATCCTGATTGAAGATTCCATTAGTATTGAGTTTCATTGTTATGTATGTATTTTATGCAAGTCAACAATTTTAATCCATAATTTTTTTTATCACATTAATGATTTCATTATACATTTTTGGAATTTGAATAAATTACACTTTATAAAGATGTCCATTGTGATGCAAAAAAAAATCCAACCTAACTTGTACTACCTTTTATTCCAACTTTGTAACAGAGGTCCCTTGTGGAATCTAAATGTGTTATTTTGGATTTAGTTGTGGAAAAACAAAACATCAATATAATAAATAAAAGAAATAATGCCTATGGATTATATAGGCACTTTCAAGTTACATGGGCATTGAACCTTCCTTGGGCAAAGTCTATTTTAAGTTTTAGTGGAAAAATTATTCAATCCCAATCCAAAGTGTGTGCACTTGGATCAAAGGCAAAGATAAGTTATTGGTTCCTAAACTTGATTATCTATTTTAATCATGTAGGTTATTGTAAGGCTTTGTTAACCATCATGCTAGGGGTAAAAATGAAGGAACATTATTTCTTGAAAATCAACATTCATGTTGCCAATAAGAAGTTGTATTTTGCTAAGGGTCCTAAAACACTACATAGGTTGTTTGTGATGTAATTATTGATAAGAAAAAAAAGTTGTTTAATTTTTTTTTTGGTATTTTTCATGTGTTGTAATCATAGTCTTTGCAATATAGAGGTTATTTGTGTAATAGAATGTTTTTAATAATCCCAAAAAACATTAATCTCATGGGGCTGAATGGGAGATGGTAGATTTTATGTTGTGAACACATGTTAAAATAAACTCAAAGTGTGTTGGGTAGGGCAAGTTTTGTTTCTTTAAGTGTAGATGAGATTATTATCGTTCATAACCAATCATGGATCTCAATTCCTACGTATGTGATGCAAGCATAGATACTTGTTGCAACCCTAACATTAGCACTACAAGAATTCATGATTTTTAAAAATTGGAAGAATAAACCAAAAGTAACCTATCTTCACATTTGTCAAGTATTTACTGCAATATAATATTTTTTTGTATTTTATTATGTGTTGTTGGAACCCATTTCAATGTGAAAAAAATTCCAATTTTTTCATGTTTAAAAGGTTTATCCCCATGGTGTGGATCTAGAGTTTCATCTTTCATGTTTCAAGAAAACTCACTTCCAAATTACATGAACTTGAATTCAAAACACAACAAGAATTTTAAACAATCATTAATTTTTCATGTTTTCATGTGTGTGATTTTTTCACTTTGGGTGCTAATCTAGTAGCACACAACACACTTGGTCAATATGACAAATTTGTTATTTTGGACAAGTCATTTTGAACATGTCAAACTTGATTAATGGTCTTTTTTCTCAATCAAATGGTGGATCTTTTAATTTAAAATTGGACAACACTATTTGGGCAAAAAATACTTACAATGTGTGATTATTTAAAATTAATTATTGGTGAATAATTCATTATTCTCCAAAGGTAGGTAGGTAGGTCATAGGTATGTAGGTAGATAGGTAGGTATATTATGTCACATATACTTATTTTCTTAAAATCATGACCCAAATATGCAATTAACAAATAGGTAGTAAATACTTACCTACCAACTCTTACCTATGTACATATAGGTACATACATCTATACATAAAATACATACAATATGTATATATTCTTATAAGTACAAGATATATAATGGTGCTATCAAGAATTGAACCATGGTCTCCATGGCCTCAAGCCAATGTTTTTGTTAATCAATCAACACATGACTTTGTAACATAACATGTGTCAAAACATGAATATAACATGTTTACTCTAAATCATCTTACAAATCCAAATTTTTCCATTTGTATGTTTTGTTAAAATGAAGCAAATTTAAATGTATTCTTGAAAAGTTTCCAAAGGTCTACATATATAACATACAAACTTGTATAAAATTTCAAGTCATTTGAAGGAAAATGCGATTTAAATTTTTAACTAAATAAAAACTAAGTCATGTTTTATTTATTTAATTAATTAAAAATCTAACTTTTCATTGCTAGCCAATGTTTGGACGTTTGGCTATGGACTTATAAAAGTGACCATGTAGTCAAAAAGGTCACCTTAGTCAAATAAACCAATTGAAAGATATAACAACTAAGGCTTTTAATCAAATTGACGAACGTTTTTAGTGAAAGTGGATAAGGCAGTCAAGTTGGATAAGCTTGAAAATTGATGAATTTTTGTAGTGTGGGTTCACAACCAAGGCTAAAATGTTACAGTAAATGAATCCAAGAGCAGAATTAGGATGCAAGGTGAAAGTAACATATTCACAAGACCCATATGAAGTGGGAAGCCCCTAAGAGTTAAAGGGATGCCTCGTTAGGACTCGTAAATCTAACTCCCATTTCAAAAGTTGGGTTTTTACGGAAGTTCAAAATGTTTAAATGGCAAATTGGGGTCTCAAAGTCTCTTGGAATCAAATAAATTTTATTTCTTTGGAAATATCTCAAAGATATTTATAAAAATACATGATTTCATATTCAATATAGGCTTTTCTAGGGCCCTATTTTCAAGGAATTATGATGCTCTAAAAATTCAAGGATCCATTTTCGGAATCCATTTTGCAACTCATTGGGAAAATGCCATTCTAATGTGGCCATGTGGAAAACTCTACATTATACTATAGGGGGAGGTGATGTCTTCTTCCCAAGTTTGGGCCATGTGAACATAAAATGAATGTACAAGCTTGAATCCATGACCCAATTTGGCCCCAATTGTAATAATCACCTTCTTCTCTTGGTTTGTGCATTTTCACATGTTCATAAGCTCAAATTGAGGAATTCATCCTAATCCCATCTTAAAGTTTATGCACACTATTCTTGTCTCAATTCATGGAGTTAAAAACTTTTAAGTTTTTCATAACACATTTTATCAAAAGTTTATCTTGATACCTTGTGACATGCTTTTAGGAATTGTGTCAATCCTCCTCATATTGTGCGCAAGGTGTTGTTGAGGGTGGAAATGTAGACAAATTCACCCTTGTGATAGCCCAATCCCTTTTGTTAGGGTGGCCACTTGTTGCATGTTGTATGAAAGACCTCAAATATAAAGGTATTTTTTATATAAAATAATTATTTACACTGAAATTAATTATAAATTCTACTTCCTAATGAATTAGTTGCACCTTATTTTTTTGCACACCAATGGGCAACAACATGGTGTATTAAACCAAAATGGATATCACAAACATTGTTTTTTCAAGTGATGAAGTTTAATACAAGCCTACATGACAATTGCATTGAATATGTTATGGTTTGGATTCAAATACACATGGTAGCTTATATATGTAGTAAAATGCACAATTTTTTTTTGTAATAAAAATTGGTTGCATAGTGTTTTTTGAACTTTTAAAGCAAAATATGTGTCATGTAACAAATTATGTGGACTATTTTTCACTAAAAAAAATTATTTCCTAAATTTTAATCACATGAGTTGATCAAACATATTACATATTACACACAAAAATCGAAATTCAAGATAAATTATTTTATTTTATTTTCATGTGCACTCTAAATTGAAATATCTTAAAATTTTCATAATGCACAAAAAAATGAAGAATTGGGAAAAACTATATAGGAACAATATATTTGTATTATGAATATGAAGAATGGTGGGAAACCAATAATCACATTCAATAAGGCCCAAAGCAAGATGAACATCTAAATAATTTTCCTATTTAAACATAATTATGATTGGAAAAATAAATAAACAAATGAAATGTAGAAAAAAGTTCACATTGATATTAACCTTTATAATAGACTTATATAGGAAGAAAACAAATTACAGACCAAAGTGATTGAAAAAAATTTAGAAAGTTTTATGAACTTTCAAAAATGAATATAACGTGAACGTTGGAATTGTGAGAAGTTTAACAAAGGGATTCAAAAAAATTGTGTATTCCTATGTGGACTTTGCATGTGTCATTTTTTGGTCCACCACATCATGCTTTAACCAAATTTGGAAAAGATTGCAAGTGACTTCAAGTCCCTTATTTAGCAAGGAGCTTCAACCAACCAAGACATAATTTAAAGGCTCATTTGCTTTGTTGCAATGGAGCTTCTATTCTCCAAGGTTGTCGCACTTGAATGACACCACAATTGAAGGAGAAGAATTTTCCTCAAATGATAGGCTAACATCAAATGGCCCATAGAATAAATCTTGTTATGCAAACTTTGTCTAATCTACCAATGGTGATTAAATCAAAAGATCTATTCCAATCATTGTATTTGTACTTCTCAAGGTCCTCCAAGTGACATGTATAATGCATTAAGTTTGTTCAAATCATGGAAATGGAAGGACTAAAGATCTTGAGAAATGTCAAGACATGATGGGCATCAATGTTGTAGCCTTTGAAACATTCTTGGTAGAATAAAAACTAACATTGATCGTTGAAGTGTCACAAGACAACCTTTTAATTGTTCAAACAAGGTTGAATTATGATATCCTTTGTGATTTTTTCACATTGTTCCAACCTTGATAAATGTTTGCTACCACCATTGGCAATCAATGTTGTGATTAAGTTTGCTTGCTTGGAAGGTTTGTTTTCATTTTAAATTTTGCGTAATAGTTTTGAAGATCAAGTTGACCTCTTATGATGTACATTGATCCCATGACTAGGTATGAATGTGACCATTTCTAAATGTTTTGTGATGTCATGGAAAACACCTTTATTAAAATTGCCCAAGATTAAGTTGTTAATATCAACTTCGGAATAGAAAACCGTGTTTTTCTCCATGTTGATCAAAATTGTCAAACTCATTTGAAAAAAATTTGGAAATCCTAGAGTTGTTAGGGCCAATCAATTAATGTGAAGGGATGTTTTCATAATTTCCATTGGACATGTGATGGGTCAATGTTCTATTATAACTAACATGTTTAATGAGAGACATGCTTCCTAAGTTTTGAGTTGACAAATGACCTTGGCATTTGGTATTCACAAATTTGGATGCATCCTAAACTATTAATTTTTCTTTGTTGTTACATCTTGGTGTTACCAAGAAATATTATTGTCAATCAAAGAATGTGAACTTGGGGATGTCATTATTTATATAGTTTATGAAGCATGTGAAATCATTGAAAGATATCTACCAAAATGTAGCCACTTTATTTACGACTACATGCAATTGTGTGTTGTTTGTGACTATTTTTGGAACTATGTACCAATTTTGACAATTTTTGATCATTTTGCAACTATTTTTCAATTACACTATGACTATTGGTTTTTTCATCATTTCATGTGAATGGATTTTAGAGTTTTATTCATCCACCAATAAGCTTGTATGTCTCATTAGTCGCATTAGTAACCAACATTTGGTTGCAATTAGTTTGTCAACTTAGCCCCTAGCAATATACTAGGGCATATTATGAGTGTATTAGGGGTATATTTATAGGAATGTACATTCAAGTTATATTGGAGGGTTTCTAGGGTTTAATAAGTAGTATAGATAGGTAGGTAGTTAATAAAATAAGCCTAGGATGGGTAGTTAGGTAAGTATGTAAGCCTAGGTAGGTGAACATTATTTATAAAGTTTGTGAAATTAAAATGGATAACCAAAGAAATAAGATAATTAATTTTTTAATTGCAATTTTGGATTAGAAATTATGCAATCAATTGGGGCAACATTTGAACACAACTATTCACATGTTTACACAATAATTCATTACTCATAAAATGTTCCTTATCAAATGCCAATACAAGCTAGAAAGATCAAAAGGTGTGGATTGGTGCTACCACCTAAAAGCTTTTATTCATTCCATTTTCATGTCCTAGATCACATTATGTTTGTTCTACAATTGGGACAAGCATGGTCATTGGTGAATTCATGATTATTTATAAAATAAAAAATTTACTTACATTTGGGTGTGGCAAGTGGGACTTTGAGTTGCATTAGGTAAATTCTAAAATTAAACTAGAGTTTAGCTCCCCTTTGAAGTATTTTCTTCATGTTTTGATTATTTATTTGTTGTATGAATCTATGTGCAATTCCATTTTCTTTCATTTAAAATTTAGATTATACTACTTTTAATGATTCAACTAGAACCAAATTAAGCTTTTTTAGTATAGATCCAATGTATCCATGTTTGACATTGGTGTTTTTTTTTTTTTTGTGGGTGCCAATTGGACCCACTTTGAGTGAATGAGGTTTTCAAGAAAGGAGTCAACAAGTGACTAAAAAACCGCCTATTCTTAGTCCAAAATACATCAAAAGCCACTTACGCATAAAGGAGGAAAATTGTGTTGCTAATTGTGCATATATTAAAAGATTACAAAAAACCATTGTGGCTTTTAATACTTGGGTCATAGGCAAGTTGACAATTAGTATAATTTGAATTTATATTGAGGAATAATGACATCAAGTTCATAAATTAAACATGAATGTGTACATTAGAAGAATTTTTTTCATTTGCAATTAATTTTTGTAACTAAAAATTGTTTTTGCAATTGAAAAGTAGTTGCAAATGACATTTTTGGTTGTAAAAATTGGTTATAAATGACAAATTTCCTTCTAATGGTATCTCCTCACTATTAGTTTTTTGGTTATAAATAACATTTTTTAGTTGCAAAAATTGGTTATAAATCAAAAAAATTCTTCTAGTGGTATCATTGGGTTTAGGGTTAAGTTTAACCCAATATCATTGTTAAGTTTAATGTTTCTTTTCAAGGGTGGATATGTTCTAAATAAAGTTAAATCAAATGGTAAATAACGAATCATTCTTCTTTTTGGCAATGGGACATGAATGATAATTGGGAACGTTAGTTTAAAAAACTAATATAATTGAATTAATATTTTGTAGAATAAATTAATTTTCAACTAAAACTATGTGTTTAAGAATTATTTACATGGGTAGATGCAAGCTACAATGACTCAAAAACAACAAAAGTCCTAGTCCCAAAAATTAACACTCAAATGGGAAAAAAAACACGTTAAAAACCAATGTTGAGGGGGCCATATGTGATGATTAATCAATTAATAAAGTCCATATGAAAGGCTTCCCATTTAGGAAATTCTTTATTACACATGTTAAGGGGGAAAAAATATCAATCTAACAAAAAATGACCAAGATTGGGACTTTTGAAAATAAGGGTCAAATTTAGTCATTCAAAAGTCCATAATTATTTGTTGGTTAATCTTTTTGTTGTAAATTTTTTTCAATCCATATTTGTTTTTCCATCATGTATCATATATTGAGTCTCTATTAAAAAAATATTGAAATGAAATCATAACAAAAAATGCATTTGAATGCTAATTCAAAACCCACATTATAATCCATATGTCCACTTTAAAAGCCCATTACTATACATGGTTGGAGTATGTTTGGTTGATAATAATCATTAGTTGATTGAAAAAGTAGAATATTTTGAAGATTTGAATGTTGATGGTGATGAGCGCATGTAATCAACTTTCTAATTTTTCCTTGTTTTTTTTTTCAACAAAAATGATTTTCTTTGTTGTTGTTTTCATTTTGCTATCACTAATATTTCCAAGTATTTGCAACAAGTTTTCTCACTAGAAAGCTTGGAAAGAACTTGGCTTAAAGAAAGTCAATTTTGCAGAAGTTGGATATTATAGGATGACAAGCTATTGGGTTTTTATATGGTTTTTTTGCATGGGATTATTGGGGTGGTGTTTGGGGTGTTGGTGAAGTAGGCAACTTGTGTTGCAGTGGGCAAAGTTCTTTTGAGAACTGGGGTTCAACTCCCCCACAAGTTACTACAATTTATAGTTTAGGAATGTACTTTAGGCGAGTGGAATTTTTTTTTGATCATATTGATTTTGTATATGTTTAACCTCTGTATGTATCCGTAGTGAAATTCATATCCACGAAAAAATCTAAATTAACCCAAAATCCATATCAAATAGATTTTCAATATGCATAACATTTGCATGTATCCGTAATTTGTTTGAATTTTATGACCGGCAAATTCATATCCACCGAACAATCTAAATAAAAATCCATATCCACCTCTAAATAGATTGCTGAATTTTTTTTAATGCATATCCGTCTATTATATATTTTACATAAAATACCTTATTGATATCCTGGAATTAACCCTGAAATGTGGTATCCAGCCAACACTGGTTTCAACCATGGTACAGAGTGTAGTGCTGGGTCAACCCAAGGTAGTAAGGCCAGCGAGGCAGAGTTAGCAGCAAGGTTTGCAGGGTAGGATACCAAGGGTGGACCCTGGGTAATGTAACTCAGTTGTGCTTCATCCACAGAGGAAAATCATCCGATGGATGGTGGTGCACTGGTGGGAAAATAGGTGACATCATCCGTAAATACAGAACTCTGGTAACTGTAACAAGAGGAATGGATGAGATTCAGTTATTCATCCATCCATCCAGCCAGCGTCGGTGACTGGGGGTCGGTGACTGGGGGGGCCTGTCTCATCAGCCGGTATGGTCCAAAGTAGGTATGTGGGGACAAAAGATACCTACTGGGAATCTCCCCAAGTAGGTAGGTATCTCTCAAGTTCTGGCCTTTATGAGACACAAGAGACACACATGTGTCGGAACAGCTAACGCCTGGTCGCCACCTTCCCCAACTGAAAGTGGAAACTTTTGTGGGATCCCGGGGGCACAGCGCCACGTGCAGAAATAGTGACGTGGGCCCTTCCTGGCCGTAGCTGGAGCCCAAGACCAGCCAACCCCATACCTTATCTGGTAGTGGACGTTGTGCCACTCGGAGGCCGACAGTGACAGGCGGCAATGATGGGAGGGAAAATCGCAATCTGATTTGCGGGGATCGCGCGGTGCTCCCCTTTCGCCGACAGAAACTGTGTTGTCAATGATTGGAATTTGGAATTAGGGTTCAGTAAGCACTTGAGAGCTTTTTTTTTTTTTTTTGTCAATTTTGGTGTTGTAGCCAAAATGACGATGATCCACATGAAGATGATTGAGCCAATTTTGGCTATAAGATAAATATGAAAGTAAAATATCTTAAAACATCCTTCTCTATACTATATTTTTGGCTACTTACTTGAACCACATATATAGAGATCTGGCGATTTTTCTTAAACTTTGCTCGAAGTATGGCTATTGAAAATCTCAACAAAAAGCACATGATTTTAGCACTTTTTTTTTTCTTTTTTAATATTTATTTTTGGGTATATTTTTGGGTATTTTTACATCTTTGCCAAATAATATTAATAAATAACAATAATAATAGAAAATAATAACTTGTTCTAAATTTAGTGCAGTTGCCCTCCTTCACTTCCTTCCTCCTCTTAGGCCCCTTATTTTGGGAATGCTCTCATCCTTGGGCTTTTTTACAGTATGCTTAAATTTCAACTAATAAGGTACTTGGGAGAAAGGTTTGCCAGGTTTACATAATTAAATCCTAAGTAGTTTTGCCTAAATTCGACTACCGTAGTACATGAATGGTTTTGGCAGAAATTGAATTATTTTTCGTTTTGCCGAAATTTTGAAAAATAATTATAAATTTAAGAGTCTTGAAGTTTTTGAGTGTCGAGTTTGAACTGCAGACCTTAAAAAATTCAAGAGCTTAAGATGGAGACCGACTAGACACATATGTGTTTATTATTATTATTTATAACCATTATCTGCTGAAAATTTCAGAATTTAAAAACCAAGTGCCGAAGTTAAGATTTAAAATTTAATTAATTATTCAGCAGATTGTTACCAAATCCTATGGGGGAGTATGTATGGTACTTGCTCTACGAAATCCTTAGGTTTTTTGGGCAAATTTTGGCTAATTGGTGACAAGTAAAATCCAGTGAGATTCATTCAAAGGATTTTTGTGAAAAAAATGTGCCAAAATCACCATATTCGGAGGAAAATATATCTAGAAATTACTGTATGCAGAGAAATAGGTTCCAGCAGGTCACAAAAATATA
>Ga0116229_10006287_pt1 | contig 19166 bp, 16 predicted proteins | sample S1TSphgellanicum_3_FD_87313 | JGI IMG/M metagenome (GOLD analysis project Ga0116229, IMG submission 87313) | Host-associated microbial communities from peat moss isolated from Minnesota, USA - S1T2_Fc - Sphagnum magellanicum MG | ecosystem: Host-associated > Plants > Peat moss > Unclassified... | reverse complement strand
GTGTGTGTGTGTGTAAATAGTTGGTTTCTGGAGGTCCGATCTAAAGGTGGTTTTAGACAGCTCCCCAGCTCTCGGGTCCAGCTCAGGACTTATTTGTCCCGGAAGAACATAGAGAGACCAGATAGGTAGAGAGTGGGAAGAGATTGACATAAAGCTTTTCAAGTCCGTAATTGGGTACTAGTGATGAGAGCTTTCTGATCTCATTGTGGGTTTCTTTGTCTCTGCGGACTCCTTCTGAGTATGACATGATTCAATAGAGATTAGGCGCAGGAGGAGTGCTCCAGCAGTTTCTATAAAGAGTGAGAAGTGGAGAAACCCATTTGGAGCAGAACTGTTAAAAGAGCCAACCAATCAGTACAGTGATCCATCCCAACAACACGGACTCCGGAGGAATCGAAGGAAACATGTCGATCCTGGGAACTACAGCAATGAACACAAACTGCAGCAATGGACCCAACTACCCAATCGCCGATTGCAGTGACCCGAAAGATGTGGTCTGCTCTGATGACGAAGATCAAGAGGACGAAGCAGCAGCAGACGACGACGAGTTTCTTGAACTCATGGCACTAGGACCCAAGTTACCCCTCAAAGAGCAGCTGGAGAAAGACAAGGAAGATGAAAGCCTGAGGAGATGGAAAGAGCAGCTCCTCGGATCCGCTTCAAGCTGCCTCCTGGATCATGCTGAAGGAGGAGGAGATCATGGTCTTTTGGAGCCTGAGGTGAAGGTTCTCAGGTTAGGAATCTGGGCTCAAGGAAGAGAGGAATTGGAGCTTCCACTTCCCCTCACCACCACCACCACCAACAACAACAAGGCCAGGGGTTACACTTTCTCTCTCAAAGAAGGTTGTCACTACCAGCTCAAATTTGTGTTCACTGTGAGGAACAACATCGTGTCGGGTCTCACTTGTATCAACAATGTGTGGAAAGCAGCTGGCGGCGTGAACAGCTTCTTCATGGTCCACCACACACGCTCCATGCTTGGTACCTTTGCACCTCAACAGGAGCCTTATGTTCACATCATGCCACCACAGGTCACTCCTTCTGGACTCTTGGCACGAGGTTCCTACACTGCCAGGAAAAGGTTTGTTGATGATGATGGTACAGTCTACCTTGATGTCAATTACTCCTTTGAAATTCGCAAGGATTGGTAAAGTTCTCATCAGCTGTCAGCTCACAGATGATCAGTTCCAGGCTGCAAGCCATCTATCTAGCCAGTGTTACATACAGCTCCACGTGAAGCTAAAGCATCTGATGCATGCATGAGGGTGCAACAAGCTTTTTGCCTCTTGAAGAGCTGCCTGGATTTCAAGCTATGCTCCTTGGATTGTGCTTCTTTGTCATTAGAAATGGGTACAAGAGCATTCCAAACTCTAGACTCTCCCTCAAGCTATGCTCCTTCAATGCTAAACTTTGTTATTGGAAATAGGTACAAGAGCATTCTAAGCCTCTAGACCTCTCTCAAGCTATGCTCCTGGAATGCTGAAATTTGTTTTGGAAACAGGTACACAATCATTTGAAGCTCTAGACCCTCTCTCATGCCATTATCCTTGAATGCTGAACTTTGTTTTGGAAATGGATACAAGAGCATTTGAAGCTCTCTCTCTCTCTCTCTCTCCATGCAGATCTGCTCTCAAGTTTGCAGAATTCTTCATTGTGGTTGTTTGTTCTGACTTCAATTTGGAGTTCTCAAGAGAAAGAAGTGCCATAGCTTCTTCTGAACTTTTGTTGTTGTGCATGAGCTTTCGGAGCCTTTTTGTTTGTTTGTGCATAGGCTTGTGAGCTTTTTTTCATTCCTCAAGCAGATTCATTCATTTTCTGGAATTGGCAAAATTGCATAGTAACTAGTTTGAACTTTTCCAAAATTGTTTTTTCAACACTTGAGATTTATGTCTGCAAGCCAACAGTTAGAAAAAACTACTACAGAAAACACATAATGTCCAGAAAATTAGAATCAGTTAGAAAAAAGTAGAAATTTGACCATTTTCAATGCTAAACCAGAGGACAAAAGATTTGGAATCCAGAGGCACTACTATCAAGGGCCATGTATTTTTTGAGATGTGGATCAGACCTTCCTCTTCTTCTTTGTCTTCTTGTTTTTCTGGAGTTTGTATGTATGGTGGTGATTTGCATACCCATGATCAATGTGGGCCAAAATGTGTAAATCAATTTGCAGATCACACATTTGCACATAGCTCTCTCTCTCTCTCTCTCACACAGTATTTTGAAACCTCATTTTGATATCCACCCAATGGAGAGAATTACTATTTTTTTTGGAGTTGCTGTGAGCTGTTGCTAGGGTTAAAGTCAGGCTGTCCAGCTGGTTGTTTCTCTTGAATTTCTTTCTGTGGAAGTTGGTTGGTGGTGATGGCGGGCTTGAACACAGCTTTGGAAGTCTGAGTACATTAGCAATGGAGAAGAAACAAGAGTCTCACAAAGTTCAAAGACTTTTCCTATCAGGTCCTTCCTCTTATAAGTTCTCTGGTTAGTGAGTAATTTTGAGAGTGGCCTTTTTATTGAGGTTGGTCTTTTGTTGGGTTGAATCTACTGCCAAGCAACTTTGAGCAAAGTTTCTCACTAGCAAAATTAGAAGTTGTGTAATTTTTCTTACTCTACTATACTTCTTTTTTTTTGTATACTACTGCAAAATCTTGTTGGAGCATTGTTTGTCAGAATTTTATAAAAAAAGAACATTCTGCTCAACAAATAAGTTGTGTAGGTGTTACCTTTGGATATTGAAACCTAGACTTCTTGTTGCAACGTGAATGTTCCATGGCCTGACACTATTGAAGCTAACAAATTCACACACATAAAACATGCACACAATCAGCACACAGTAAAATGGAGGCATGGTTTACTGTGATCTTTTTCATTTTTCCTGGTGTCTTCAATGGACTTGGATTCCTGTGTTGTTTGAAGATGAGTTTGACGTTGTAACCTGAAAGATGAGACGCTAGAAACACACCTTGAGGTTTATAAATCCCAAGGTACAAAAAGGGTGGGTTCCAACAACAAATAAATCTTACCAAAAATGTTATTGTTCTGCACAAAATGTACCTGACAAGTGACATATACAGAATAAGCTCCTGAAATGGGATTCTCAACAACATACAGTGGGTCAAAAATTGTAGGGGAAAACCAAGAGTGAAGTGATTCAGACTACCAACCTCAAATGATGCCCTTCTTCTGGGTACTCCTCTTTAGCTGTCTTTGCAGGTTACTGCTATATGAGGGGCTAAGTGGACAAGGGCTGCATCTTCTGCCAGCAAATTGAGGAAGCTCGAAAACCAACACTATTGTTGTTATGTTCATTTCAGTGAAATAAAAACTAATGTGACAAGCAGTTTCACTCTGCCATGACTACACATTGATGAAGAATGTTGTATGATCATATATCCTTATGAGCATTGTTCACAAGGTATCAGACCATCACCTTCATCATGGACGTAAGTGATGACTACCATGACTGCCTAGACATGAAGAATGAGTGTGGTCACAAGTGTCATTCACAAAAGAATGTGTGATCATAACCCTAGAGTGTTGCTCATAAAGTATCAGACCATCACCTCTGCCAGGAATAGCTGTGACTAGCTGCCATGACTGCCCATTGACTTGATCATGTAGAATAACTGCCATAAATCATGTGTCAAGGTCATCTTCTTTCCATGCTGAGCTTTCAAGGAGCCGGAGTGGTGAGGGTTTTGTGGAGTTACTTCTCTCTGTGTGGTTATTGCACCTACTACACATACAGATATAATAGCAATCTTAAGTTGTTTGACCACCAAATGAGGAACTCATCAGACACCACATTGTTTGTCAAGTTTAGGACAGGTTGCATCTCAGTGGGTTGCATGCATGCAATTCTCATCTTCACTTTGTAAGCCTGAAAATGTGGTGAGATTTTTGCAGAAGAGGTTCTTCGGAAAGCTCTTTCACATGGGTGTATGTTTTGGTGAGTCAGTAGCAAGAGCTGATTACCATGATTTAAAACCATGACAGGAGTTTTTATCTTGAGAGTTTGTTGAAAGGGATCAGATGCGAAACAAGAGAAGAGACAAATGCCAAATCAAGGATGATGAAAAGAGTTTTTCATCACCACAGAAACACACAAAAGCAAGCAAGAAAAAAACAGACCGGCAGGAAGAAGGGCAAGCAAATCTCTTTTATCCCATATTAATGCTCCACACTGAGGAATATATAAACTTGATCAATCATCTCTAACTTACATATCTTTCTCGGCCTTTTGGCTAAGATCAAGTGTAGTATCTGTTCTTATCTGTTTGATATCTGATATGAGGCTCATTGAGCCTCATGATATTAATCTAATTTTTCTTGGGGCTGGGCTGTCTGGTAGCTTGCTGCCTGGTTCTGCATGTGTTGCCTTGGATTTGCATTTGGAAATAAGAGAGTTCATACTGTTTTCATGATAATTACACATGTGGGAGTTTCTAGTGTTTACATTATAATTGCAAATCTGGGAGTTTCTAGTGTTTTTATGATAATTGCAAATGTGTGAGGTTTTGTATTGTTTCCAAGATAATTGCAAATATGTGAGATTTTACCTTATGAATTTTAAGGTTGCAAAATTGCAACTGCTCAATGAGAAATGTAAATTGGAGATTTGATTTGAACTTTTTAGCCTCATGTTGACAAAAGCTCTTCTCTTTTGCAATTTCACAACATCGGGTTAATGTAGAGTTTTTTATGAAGGGTTTTTATCGTCTTGAACACAAATAGAAGGTAGTTCCAGTTGCAGAGATTTTCCAGTTCAGCTCCCAGCTTTCCACATTTTTGGAGAATCATGGTTATATATGAAACACCATTCTTCAGTTTTCGAGAACCAGGTTTATGTATCTTATAGAACCACTGGCTCACTGCCAGTCATATGATTTTCTTAAGTTTTCTTAAGAAAATCAGTTTTTTGGGTTGATTTTGATCAGATTTAGTCAAGTGATCAAGTCCATGTCACCATCACACATTGTTCAACTGATGTTAACCCCACACAGGAAGAGCAGAGAGTGGGAAAGATCAATTCAGAAAAACAAGAAAGAAATCTTGTGAAATAGAGGTAAACCCAGAAATGGGTAACAAATGAATCCTAACACTCAAGTTTCCACTGGATTCCAGGATGCAATTTCACAACTTCTGCAACTGTTTATCAGCTTCAGACTCATCGACAAGAACAGAGACCAGCAGACCCAAGTCACCCTCATGATTATTCTGTCTTTGAACAGCAATGTTGCTAGCATACAGCAAACTGACAGACCAACCATTGCACAATACTCTATTTATGCAATGCGCTGGGATGCTTCCTTAGCAATAATCCGCTCTCTAGCTTTTGTCTTAGCTTGTGACTTCACTCCCATTATGCCCCCACCCCACTGTCTGCGGAACTCATCAAATCGGTCATTGAAGTTGGCCTGCACACAGTCACAACCAAGAACATGTGGGTACTCAAATTCAGGAAACCCTCCTAAAGGAAAGTGGATTTTGAGGTGTGTTGCAGGATGGAGACAACATACTGTGCAAAATCAACTAGCTAGAACTGGTTGTTTGAAAACTGTACTAAATGCTAATGCTCGATTAACAGACTAAAGTTTCACATCATTGTCCTCCTCAGGTACTTTTGGTGACAAAAGTGATAACTATGTCCACAGTGCAGATACCCTGAGCATAGAATGGAAGCTAAAAGAGTTGAAAAGGCAGACAAAAAGCATTGTAGAAAGAGAGCAGGAAATAGAAGAAAAAAGAACCTTCACAGCCTCCACGATCTTGGAAAAGTCATGTTTGTCTTCATTCTTCACAGATGTCAAACAGAGTGCTGTTGCAGTTCTGCTGTGCACAATCTGCATCAGTGGAAAAACTCACCACAGTCAAAAACTATATAGTGCTCAATGACGACATCCCCCCCCCCCCACACACACACACTTGCACACTTGCATTATTGTTCAGAATAAAGAGAATTGCAAAAAAATTGTATTGAAATTGCTGCCTGATTGCTGACAAGTAGCAAGCAAAAAAATAGGGGAATGGTAGGGCTAGCTTACAGATCCAAGGCGTGACTTGCCCTTCACAATGGCATAGGGAACTCCCATCTTTCGGCAGAGGGCTGGGAGCCAAACAACAAGCTCAATTGGGTCTACATCATGAGCTATCACAACTAACTGTGCCTTCCCCTGCTCATGACCAACGAACCAACCATGAGTTGTAAGTCTGCCTCCTTTGTGAAGATAGTTAGAAAACACACCTAACTGCAAAAATCAAAGCTAAAAACTTTGAAGAATCCAAAATCCAGGAATACAAAACCCATTGTTAAGTCTGAACTACAGCTTGGGGGTGGGGGTGAACAACAGGTTGCAAACCTGTTCAATCAGGTAGGTCACATGATTGAGTCCATACTTCACAACAATTGGCTTCTTCATCTCCACTGTTTTACCATCAGCTTCTGCCTTGGCCTTGTTGAGAAGGCGTTCCCTTTTGGCAGCCTTATCCTCTGGCCGGTACTTCAACAGCAACTTGAACAAGCTTGTTGCTGTTCCCATCATTCCATCCCTTCCCCTCATCATATACTGACAAATGAAGCAAACAGTTTTAGTGCATGCCAGGTTGCCTCAGCTGAAAAAATCAGAGATAGAGAAAGACACTACACGAGAATGTGGATTTTCACACAAACGGAACATGTGCGATCACCTAATGTCACATTGCCAAATATTGTACATTCTAATGGATGAAACCGAAAAGTGTGCCTCACACATGTGTCCTGAGCTGTGGCATTTTGTATGAGAAAAAGCACATTTTCTTGTAGTGTAAAATTTCCGTTTCCTTTTCCCAATACAGAGTTTTCACAGAAGCAGTCGCTCTCACCAAGATTTTTGTCAAGGGTTTTGGTGAATTGGTTCAGCGCAGGTGGAACCTTGAGACGTTGGTTCAGCACCCGGCGTTGTCTCTGTATCCTCACATACTTGGGCCACTTCACAAATCGGTGCAAATCCCTCTTTGGAGGCAGAGCCCCTCCAATCCCGAACTGCTTCGGCCGTTTCTCGAACAAGGGGTTGGCAACCTTCACCGCTTTCTCAGGTGCCTGAAGCAATTCATTCAATACACGGCTGAGACATCCAGAAACACCCTCGAGAAAGTCCTAAACTGTTCTTCCCAGAAAAGCCCATTGCCAAGCCAAAACCATGAAACGCACCTTTTTCTTCTCCGTCGTCACCGGGATGGCGGTCTTCAGAGTGCCCTTCTTAGGAGCCTGCAGCAGCCAAGAGGGAAACACATCAATCCTTCCCTTAACAAACAGCCGAAAAGCGAAGAAACGAAATCCAGAGGCAAGCGAAATCTGGCAAGGGGGCCCAACATCCTCACCATGTTCACGAGCTCGCATCCGCTGAAGGAGCGGAGGTCCTGTCGTAAAGCTTGCGCAAGAGAAACTCTTCTTCCATCGCCAGCCTCCTTTCTCTTCCGAAAAGCCTCTAACCCTAACCCTAACGGTGTCCCGTGGCACAGCGTACCTGTCGAGAATAGAGCCGGGCAGGGTAGTCGAAAATCTTCCGGGCTGCACTGAAAATTCTATGTCAGACTTTTTCCATCAAACTCTAAACCCACACACTTTTTGAAAAAATTGTATGTCTTAGTTACAAGAGAGAATATGTTAGCAATTTTTTTTAAATATATATTTATTAGCAAATGGATTTATATCATAAATTTTTTATCTCATGATTTGATAATGAAAATTGTGCAAAAATCATTTTTTTTACATATGGATGTCATTTGTTCAAAACACGCATGATGCATGTATAAATATTTTAAAATACTTTATCCTACTTATACATGCATCATACATATTTTAAACACACACAACATCCATATGCAAAAAACACAAATTCATAAAATAATAAATTTCATATGAATTTTGAACAAACCAATGAAATTGGTAAATTTGTGATATATGTGTAAGACATAGCTAAACTCTTTTTTTTGCAAATTATATTTTTTATTTGTTTTAATTATTTAATAAAGAAATAATAAGATTCAAATTGCAAGTCAAAACACAATTAATATTTTATTTCATTTCAACACCATCACATGTGCCATGTTTTTATTCAATGACAAAGCATTCATGCTTCCACCACTAAACTTCCATAATTCAAAGACATTAGGTGAAGAAGGTGATGCAACTCCACTAGCTAGTAGTCATAGGATATGGATTAATAATATTTTATAATTCAATTGTAATCAAATCAAACTTCAAATGCTAAAAAAAAAAATGGTCATTTTCCATAGACCTTACAACATTGCATTACATTGTTAATATAAAACGTAAATGTCAACATAATTTCACTACTACAAAACGTGGGTGTGGTTCACTAGTCCTCATTCACTAGACTAGTGAATTCACTATTTCTTCATTGGTCCCTCTTCAGTACAACCAATGAATTCACTCAAAATTCAATGAAATCACTTGACGTACAAGGACACCTTTTGTTGTAATGTTTGTATGGCCTATTCCCAAGGTATTACTTCAAGATAATGCATTGGTTAACCCTTGAAATTTCAAAACCTTATAATTTTTTTTCAATTTAGTTACAATTACATGTTCTACAAAAATACAATGTCAAACATGTTGGTTTTTCTCTTCAACCACTAGCATGAACAAAATAAAGGTCATCTTTAAATCACGTTAAACCACTAAAATGTCTATGTATGAATCTTTCCCCTCAAGGATCATACACTATACAAAATACTTATAAAAAAATCATCACATCAAGTAAGAATATTACTTGAAGGTTAGTTTTGGTAATCTTCTAAAAAGATTTTTCAAAATTGCAAATGTATTATAACAACATTCATCCCTTCATTGAAATGTTTATAAAAAAACAAGTCAAATACAGTTTGGTAAACATTTTCATGTTTGTGAAAAATTGTTGTTGCCTGGGGCATATTAGATGACCTTCATCATCTGTTGTGTAAGGTTTGATGTCCTTTCACCACAATTGATTTGAAACAAGTTTTCCATTTGTCACATTTTAAATGCATCAAATGAAATCATCATTCATGAACCCTAGAGATGCCCGCAAAAAACATTTTAAAACTTCTTTTAATAATTCACTCATAGTTCATGGTACCATTCACAATGTGAATATGAGTAATATAGATGGCACCATGTACTACTAGAGGGCCACAAAACTCCAAGTGAATCTTGCTGTCATTGGTGCCAAACTTTCCATCTAACCGTTGATTTTAGTTTGAAACACATGATTCACCAAAAAAACATAAATTTTTTAAGGACAAAATGAATTATACACTTTCTTACAATAAGATCTCATTACAATGCAAACACCCAACACAATTGTACAAGTTTGTAAAGAAAACACACATAATACATGTTCATGCTTACATGTATTGCACATTTGTAGCTTGTGTGTTTCTTTTCCATAAGTTGTTTTAGTTTTATAATCACCCAATCAACAAAATATCAAGTTATTCTAAAATGTTTAATCCACCTAGAAGGTTTTGTAATGTGTCATCAAGAAATGAAAAAACTAAGTTGTATTAAGTTTTCTCCTAATCTTTGAGCTATTTATTGAATAATGAATTCTAGATACAAGACATTTGATACTAATGCAAAAGAACAAAATTCAACAAAGTTTGGGGAAAGCCATATTCTTTGAAGTATCTTCATCATTATTAAGTATTCAAAAAAATGCAATGTTGTGTGTTCAATTTTGTTTCATAACAAAACAAAAGTGATTCATGCATTTGAAACAACATCTAAATTAAATGTGATAGTAAAACAAATTTGAGGGAGTTTATATTACATGAACTTGAATGACAAAAACAAATTATAACAAAGTAATTGGTCAAATGATGCAAGATCTGAAAAATACATAGAACATTTTAAACATTTAAAAAAACTTCAAACATTAAAAAATGAACAAATGAACATAGAATACCTACAAAGTAGAACAATTGTGGATAACACAAAAAATATTGTCAAGGCCTTATACACCATAATCAATAGCAATAAAAATGAAAAAAAGTTCAATTGAAATCAACATAAAACAAACATGAGTTAAACAAACAATGAATATGAGCAAAAGCATTTGAAGACTTGCAAAACACATAATGATTGGGAACAAAACCAAATTGAAGCATATAATGATCTTGAACAAAACCAAATTCAATAAATACAAGACACAAAACAATTGTGAACAAAACAAAATTGAAGTTTTGCACACCATAATATCAAAGTTTCATCGTTGCCACCATCAACAATTCATTGTAAGCCATTTGGAGCCTTTATTGCTAAAAAAAAGTTGTGTAAAAGGTAGTAGGTAAGTGAAGTAGATACATAAATAGGGTTTTAGGTGGCTAAAGTATGAATGGTAATAGATGGGGTAAGTAGGGGTTAGGTTCATAACATAATTATGTTTGTAATAAGTAGAGATATGCAAATAAATTGTTAAATCTTTTATGTGAATTGTCCTTTAGGTTAATAACATCATTATTACACAACATGTCCCCATTCCATTATGCATTCCACCCAACATTCACTCAACATTGTATGGGAAACTACAATACATGCCCCCCATTCACCATGCAATGCACCCAACATTCACACAACATTGAACATGAAATTCAATGTTGGGTGGATATTAGGTGGAATGCATAGTGAAATGGGGACAACCCTTTTCACTCAATGTTGAATGAATGTTTGGTGGAATGCATAGTGGAATGGTGACATGTTTTGTAGTAGCACATACATGTTTAATTTATTGAAATTGCAACCTTTAACATTGATTTGTTTTATTATCACATGAATTGGTTAAACTCCATTTTTTTTAATTCCATAATTTTAATTATACAATCAATATTTATATTGGGTACTTTTGTTATTTCATATCATGCTTGCAATAATGTTTTTAATTCTATTTTGATAGTTATGTACATGTCATATTTTAATAAATTCATTTCAAACAACTTTTATATTATAGTTCTAATAGTAGCCAAATTTGGTATTGTATGTCAAGTTAGATCAATATTGTGTTCAATGATTGGTCAAAGTTAATTCATAACCATTTGTAACATTTGTCTCATTGGCTTTGTCCCAAACGTGAAATAGAAACAATGTAAGGATTGTTATCAAATGACGACTATAAGGGGTGATGAGTAATGAAAGTAGGTTAAATAGATAAGTTAGGAATGCAATCATTCAATCATGACCCACATTTGCCCCTTTTTTACAAGAATTTTTTTTAAAAATATTTTTAAAAATACTATTATACTAAGGTTTATATATTTCTAAAATTTCAAAATAGGTAGGTAGGTAGGTGTTAAAATTTAGCAAAAATAGATAGATATGAATCATTTCACACCACAAAAAACACTAATTATAACTATTTTAAAAATGGTTTTGGGTATTTTGTATTCATCAAATGAATTTCAAAAATTTCAAGATGTGTATATCAATATATTGCAAATAATATTGTATAAAAAAACTCAATTTGAATTTTTTAAAAACATTGGATACACAAAATTAAATAGTTGTTTCAATTGTTTTGGTACATGCTAGCAAAACTACACCCTCAAATGTTATTGAATGTTAGTGTTATTGTCATATGATTTGAAAAATGCCATTCCAAAAAAATTAACTTTGGACCTTTAATTACTGGTAGAACACATGCCACATGCAAAGCTCCCAATTTTAAACCCCTTATTAATGAAGGTGTGAATTTTAAGTTTGAAAATACAAATAAGTGGTACATGTGTTTTATGGGGTGTAATAATGATGTTTGGGAAAAATAGTAATGAAATTTGGAATTTTAAAAAATAGTAACAAAAAGGGGAATTGAGATGGTGGCTATGAGGTGCATGGTTTAAACCTTGTCTAGAGGGCTAAAATCTTCAACGATCATCACTAGACAATTGTTTAGACATATTAATCAATTCATACCCAACTTCTACTTGGGCTTTTGTTATTTTTCTTCCTCCTATGGTTTAGGAGAATAGAAAAAACAACACCCACATAGAACCATTTGAAAAGGCTCCCCTACCCCTATGCTTTTACATTTATTTTCTTCTCAAGTGGGGAATGAAAGACCATACATGGAAAAAAAAACCCATTAACTTTTTCCTTATGGTCTACATGAATTGAAAAAACAACATGCATAGATAACCATTTGAGGAAACTCCCCCCCATGCCTTTACGATTATTTTCTTTTCAAGTGGAGAATGCAAGACCATGCATGGAAAAAAAAATCATTAGCTTTTTCTTAATGGTTTACATGAATTGAAAAAACAACATGCATAGATAACCATTTGAGGAAGCTACCCATGCCATTACAATTTTTTCTTTTCAAGTGGGGAATGAAAGATCATATTTGAAGAAATTAATGAAAACTCAACGGCCTTCTCCTTATGGTCTAGATGAATAGAAAAAATAACACACATATAACCATTTGAGATAGTTTTTCCCCATGCCTTTTACAATGTTTTTGTTTTCAAATGGGGAATGAAAGACCATACATTAGAAAAAATAATAAAAATAAGTGACTTGCTATGAAAATATATTTTGTAGACTAGCAAAATGGCCTACTACTAAAGAAACCCAACATATCACCAAAGTGGCTTGTTGCTAAAAGAAATTGCAATAGACCATCAAAGGGCCTACTACAGGGAAAAATATGCAACAAAGCGTTAAAGTGATCTACTATAGAAAAAAAAATGCGACAAACCACCAAAGTGGCATGCTAAAAAAATGGCCACCAAAAGGGTCTATTAGAAAACACATTATTTTGTTTCCATAATCATCAAGTTGAACTCACACCTTCTTTGCTATTATGATTCTTTTTATATGAATTTTTCAAAAAAAATTCTTTGTTGATTTCCAAACTTTTTCACTTCGGTTTTTAGGGGCAATTTCATTTCAACATTATGATCTTGTTTTGTCACTTCATTTTTTTGTTTTCAAATCATACATGGTGAGTTTTGTTTCTCTTAATTTTCATCATGTTTATTATTTCAAGGAATGAGGGCATGATGGTAGTCATAGTGGATGACTTGGATTTTGGAATTTGAGATGTTGCATTTGAGGGGAAGGTATTCAATAATTATGGCACCTATTAGCATATTGTCAACAAAAGCATGGAAGATCTTGGTTATGTTTACTTACATTGTGATTTGTCGAATATGAATATTTTGACTATCGTGACTTTGAGAATGTAATCATCTTTCATAAAAACGCATGAACATGTTTTTAAAATGTATTTGAAGGGGGGAAACTTTGGGATATAATCAAAATCCAAGAAGTGTTTTGAAAAAGGTGACATGTTTGTTGTCATAGTAGTTAAATATATAATAGTTGTTTCATTGATAATCAATTGGAATTGGTCCCAATGTTTTTTCACATAGATTCCATAAGATAATTCAAAACTTTCATTTAGAGTTAAGGGTTTTTGTCACCCTTGTTGTCATTGGTATTGCATAAGGGGAAGAAAAGATAATAAGAATGAAAAATAATTAACAATTGTAGATGAAAAAGGAGAATATGATCACCTTATGGAAGCATACAACACAGGTCAATGTGATATGGTCTTGATGAAAAAAAAATGATACTAATATTGAAAGGAGATTAATATTTGAAAGTAGAATACTACACAATTTTTAACAAAGTTGTTGATGAAAGTGTTTGACCTCACCTTCTTCAATTACACAACAAATTCACAAGTATTTGACATGTAGTAAAAAAGGTAAGACAACATATTTTACATCTATGTATTGATTTTTTTCCTTATATCAAATTTAGTTCACAATTTGTTTGGTCAAAAATTTCATAATTGTGTTTTGATTTATGTGATTAGAATATTGTCCATAATTAGACATGTTGCACCTCCATTTCAGAAAATATGTGAAAATTGTTGAGTAGTAAATGGTATCATGTTATGACTAACAATATTTGTTCATTGCAAATGGTTTAAAATCAAAAATTGAAAAAATAAATTTTCTTTGTGCTTTTATTGCAACTAACAATGAACATGTGTTGCTAACAATTGAAGGTAAATGGATGGAGGCAATTGTGCATATGACAAATTCTAAATTGTTCATTTGCCTTCATTTAAAAGAAGTTCAAATTCTCAACAAAATCTACATTTGTGGTAAATTTTGGTTGACCCATTCATATTGGTTTTTAAAAATGCATTCAAGAATCAATTATTATAACACAATCCACCTTGGATGACATAAATTTGCTTATGGCCCCTTGGTAGTTGTTTATGATTCTATCCACATTAGAAAGTTGCACAATGATGTTGAACAAAATGTAAAATGTAGTATTGATTTTGAAGAACAAAAATAAATCTTTGTTTAGATGATTATAAATAAATAAAAATTGGTGGTCAAGTTTCAAGTTGAGCAATTCTTATATGGAAATTGGTTTTGCAATGATAGATCTCATGTTCACATTTACCAATGTGAACATTACTTGTATGCAAATCAAAATTTCCATGTAATCATTTATGTTCAAGTTTCAATTTGAAAAAAAGTCTTTTCAATGTAAACAATTCTCATATCATAATATATGCTTAGCTTTCATAAGAAAAATTGTCAAATAAAAATCAAATTTTCCATGCCAATAATTATCATATCCTCATATGTGTTTGAGTTTTTAATGTGAGCAACATTATTTTTATATTTAAAAAATTCTTATTGAAAAATAATTAAAGAAAAAAACATTTTATACAAAACATATACACATACATTTATACATATTATTTATATATTTGATTTTTTATTTAAAATTTTAATTTTACTATTTCTTCACATTGCATATCAATGAAGCAATTTGCACTCCATTATTAAATAACACATAAATTTGTAAACTTTACATTCATTTCATTTAAATTCATAGTAGTGGCAACAATTACATTATATCTTTTCATTGCACATTCATCATTTTAGTGAATTTCACATTCAACAAGTTTTTGTTTGGTTTCAACATATAAATATGAAATAGGCAATTGTCTCTTTGATTCTATATCTTATTTATTAAATATTTGAATTATTATTAACAAAATTAAAATATGACATTAAAAAATGTCTAATGTTTTATTTTTAAAAAGCCCAACAATGTTGCATTTAAGAGTTGAATCATGATGTTTTATCTAGTTTACATCAAGGTGCAATCTTAAATGAATATCATATGTGGAAAAAATGTCACAAAATGCTACAATGGGATTTTTATGGGTTAAATATTTATGAAGACCAATTTGCATATGGAATAAAACAAAGAATGTTTTGATATAAAATAGATTTTGAATTTACCCCTACAGATGATTATGAATTTCAACATTTTGAACCAATTGAATATGTGAATAATGTACCATGGTTTTCACTTTCTTTGCAACAAAATGATCATAAAATAAACATAAAATTTGATCAATTTTCAAATCATTCACAATCAATGACACAACAATCTTGTATTTCATTTTCACAAAAAAATTAGGAATGAAAAATTTGATTAAGTAGTGATGATTTTTTAAAAAAGAATTATAATTCACCATTAGATAGTGTTATTTCATTACTCAATATTTCCTATGATAAATATAATACTAAATAATAAGTTTTAAATCATATTCAATACACGTGAAATAAATTTTAAAAACTACAAATACCATTGTAACTAATATTTTAATTGTGTCAATTACAATGTCCATTCCAACAACCCAACAAAATATAATTAATATTCAACACAACTTTCCATTCATCCATCCTAATATATATATATAATTTTATTTTTTTTGATTGGACATTTTATGAAAAAAATATTTTTTGTCTATTGCACACATGTCCAAATTTACCTTAATTTACAAAAGCATATAATCTCATTCACAAATTCCCAAATATTGAAAAAACAAGATAAAAAATTATCAACCACATGAAATACATATAGAATATAAAATCATTGCAGTTCATCATAGATGACAAAGTTTTATCAACACATATAAATGCAATGGAAATGGAAGAATTAGTTGAGGTAAACATGATGTACAATAAAATAAGATAACATATTATGTTGGAAAAAATGAATATGGACACATGAATCCATATGCATTGATAATTACAAGAAATAAATTCAAGATGTTCCCATAATTCCACATTTTTGTTGTGAAAGATTATGTTTTTGAAAACAACTTTTGTTAAATAAATCAAAAGTTGTTAGGAAATGTTTGTGAAAATATGGTCATGTTTGCTTTATGAGATTAAATCAAAATGCCATTATATAAAATTTGAATGTTACCATTCACCATCAATGGGAAATTTTGTTTATTTTACATATAAATTTAAAATTTCAAACACATAATTGATAACTCATCATATGATCATTTTGATTCTAATAATGAAAAAAAACATTATACACTAACAAACTCAATGATACATTTTTTTAAAATGCTCCAAAAAAAATGGATTATGAAAATACTATATATTTAATTACTTTAAATCAAAACTTTCATCCTTGAGGTTTACTTAGAAATAAACACTCAAAGGAACTTTATTTTTTAACTTTATTTTATGGTCATTCTTGACAATTTTATGAAATTTTGTTATATTAACAAATAGCTTAGTGGGAATTACTTCATAAATTTGAAATTTTTTTGAATGATATTTCAAACTTTTTTTTCAAAATTGTTAAGGTCTCCATCCAAAAAGCCATAAGTTTTGTTTGGGTATCAAACAAAAAGGAAAACTATGTGGTAAAACATTAAAAGTTTCCTAAGTGCAAGATAAATCTGACTTGGATGAAATTTCCAAAAAATAAACAAGAGCTATTAAATTTCAAGGATAAATTCAAATTAAATTGCAATTCAATGGACACCTCACAAAAGCTATATTTTAATTGGATCATATATGAGGGAATGTCCTCAGAAACGAATGTAAATCTAATGTAATTGAAGCATATGTGTTAGATTTTCATAAATCATTTTATATTGCATTCAAACCACAAAAAACATTTCCAACGTATAACAAGAAATTATTAATGTTGCCACCTTTTCAAAGCATAATGTATGTGATTACATGAGTTTGTGTACATGCTACATTTCCTTTTTGGTTACCCCTTATTGATCCCTAGATGCAAAAGGCAACTCATGACCTCATTTTTATTTATTTATTATTTTTAAAATGAATTTTGTGCAATTTTTTTTTTTTTCATTTGGCAACCATAAGAAAAAAATAAAATTAAGATATTTTTTTACCCAGGCAAATCCACCAACCACAACAACAAAACACCATTCATTGGAAACCTTAAACCCAAAATGTGACCCAAAAAAAAAAAAAAAATTGTCAAATCCTCAAACTTGTGAGTGAAGCATCTTGGAATCAAAACAAAATGTAAGAATTAAGTGGGAAGATTCTTAAACTCTTTTCATTTAGAGTCTATTCATTTGTTATTACAATTCAAGGGAGGACTCATATGGCTTTAAATAGCATGGAACTAAATCCCTTCATCCTAACACTACAAATTCTTAAATCATTTAACTTGAATTCATAATAATGGAAACATTTAGTTGCATGTCCTTGTAAATTTTAATGTAAAACATTATTTTAAAACAAAACTTCTTGTGGTAGAGCTGCTTGGCTTGATGGTAGTTTAAATTTTTACCCCACATTGGATCCACCTCTTTTTATGTTCATATTTTGTTAGTTGGTCAACCTGAAAAATGACCTTTGACATCCATTTGTTGTGTTTGTTGCTCTTTATCACAAAGGCATTTTGAACTCATTTTGAGTGGGTGTAGAGGACATGGAATCAAGCTAGGGTTGAACACATAATGCAAATGTCTATTGAATTGTTGCACCTCTTGAACAATGTTATTTCAAATCGCCCCATAATGTTTAGATTATCACATTTAAAAAAAAAATGTTTAGTTAGTTAATACTAACTTGCCTCTCAAAATTGTTTTGTTTTTTTTTTTTTTTGCCTTATTCCATAGAGGCATTATGAGAATTCATTTTGTTGGGTATATGGGTTAGGGAATTAGGCTAAGGACTGAATGGATCATACAATTGTTCATTAAATTGTTACGTTTTTTGAACCATTACTCCAAATTGCCCCATTATGTTTAGAATTCAAACTACCACATTTCTTTAAGAAAAAAATTGCTAGTTAGTCCTTCATTAATTCCTCAAATCAACAAAATTTTAACCAGTTAGTTGAAGTTCAAAACAATATATAACATAATACCTTGACAACTTTAACAACACATGTTTGTTGTTGAATAAATAATAATTTTCACAATTCCATTTTCAAAAAAAGTGAAATATATTCTTGAACGTTTCCAAAATAATCTCTATTTTTCATTCACAATTTTTATGAATTAAAAAATAAATTTAACAATTTTGCAAATAATATAATTAGTGTCCAAGCTACCGAGGTACCAACAACAAAAATGGCAATGTAGTTAGATGTTGAACAAATCAGGGTCTTTGAGTCCAATTTTAACATTTCCTGGGTTAAATATCGCCTCTTCTAAGAGGCTTCGCTCAAGAAGGCGAACCTACTTACCCATGCAATAATGCTGGTAAGTGCTTCCACATTCTTTTTGGGGGGTGAAATTTTGCCAAATTTTCAACCTGAATTTTTTTTGATTTTGAAATAAGCAAAGGATTTTTCAAGGGAAGAAAAAAAAAAACCAAAATTCACCAGATTGATTTTGAAGAAAAAGTAAAATTCAAATTATCATAAAAATATGATAATTTCTAATAGTTAGCCAAGAATATAAAAAGATTTTGATTTTTGATTTTTTACTTTCATATTTAGTATGTAACCAAATCTGGCCAAATCATCTTATGGACAATCGCCATTTTAGCTACATCACAAAATTGCAAAAAAAAAAGAAAAAAAAAGACACCATGAGCCCTGTTTTAGACAAGGGAGTCAGGGCCCAAAAAACTTGGGGCCAACTTTGAGGATTTTTGGCTTGTTGTTTGGCCCCAACTTACTAGTAAATGCTGGAACATTGGCTCCAAGGGTTGTAAATTGGCTTCTCAAATTCATTGGATCCCTTTTTTGAGCCTTTGGGCCAATACAAGGCCATAAAGTTCAGCATTTATTAGTAACTTGAGCAATTATTTTTTCTATTGATTCCTAGTGTAAAGCTCTGGGGCTGATTTCAACT
>Ga0116229_10006286_pt1 | contig 19168 bp, 19 predicted proteins | sample S1TSphgellanicum_3_FD_87313 | JGI IMG/M metagenome (GOLD analysis project Ga0116229, IMG submission 87313) | Host-associated microbial communities from peat moss isolated from Minnesota, USA - S1T2_Fc - Sphagnum magellanicum MG | ecosystem: Host-associated > Plants > Peat moss > Unclassified... | reverse complement strand
TGCGTGTTTCCGTGGATTGGTTCGATGCCGATCGCGCAGATCAAGGCGCCGGAATTGCTGGCATGTATGCGTCGAGTCGAATCTCGCGGCAAGCTGGGCACGGCACACCGCGCCCTGCAAGTCTGCGGCCGCGTGTTTCGATATGCCGTGGCGACCGGCCGTGCCGAGCGCGATCCGTCGGGTGACCTTCGGGGCGCGTTGCCGCCAGTCAAGGAGAAGCACCACGCTTCGTTCACCGATCCCAATAGTCTCGCCGGATTATTGCGGGCAATCGACTCATATGACGGTTCGAACGTGGTTCGAAGCGCACTGCGTTTGGCGCCGATGGTATTCGTGCGGCCGGGCGAGTTGCGCGCCGCCGAGTGGAAGGAATTCGACCTCGACGCCGCGGAGTGGCGCATCAGCGCCGAACGAATGAAGATGCGCGCGCAACATATCGTGCCGCTGTCGCGGCAAGCGCTTGCGATTCTGCGCGACCTGCAGCCGGTGACGGGCACCGGCCGTTTCGTATTCCCGAGTCCAAGGACCACGAAGAGACCGTTGTCCGACAACGGCATGCTCGCGGCCCTGCGGCGGATGGGGTATGAGCAAGGCGTGCTCACCGTGCATGGATTCCGGTCGACGGCATCGACGTTGCTCAATGAGCAAGGTTGGAATCCGGATGCGATCGAGCGGCAGCTCGCTCACTCGGAGCGGGACGGCGTGCGAGCGGCATACAATTACGCGGAGTACCTTCCGGAGCGGCGCAAGATGATGCAGGCGTTGTCGGATTATCTCGATACATTGAAAACGGGCGCCACCACGGCAACACCGTGACCGACCAATACAAATGGGACCGCAATGGACAGGCGTAAGCGGCAACCCCGATGCATCGTGATCGCGGGCCCAAACGGTGCCGGCAAAACGACGTTCGCGCGTCGCTATCTTCCGAACAACGCTCGCGTCATTCACTTCGTGAACGCCGATCTCATCGCCGCCGGTCTATCGCCATTGAAGCCGGAGCTGGCGTCCATTGCGGCAGCCCGCACGGTCTTGGCGGAGATCGACCGTCTCGCTACGGCACGTGCGGAATTCGCCTTCGAGAGCACGCTGAGCGGCCGGACCTACGTCCGGCGACTCGAGTCCTGGCGACGCGCCGGATATCGTGTTGAAATCGTGTACTTAAAGCTGAAGTCTCCGCAGCTCGCGTTGCGCCGCGTCGCTGCACGCGTCCGCCAGGGTGGACACCATGTCGCTCGTGCCGACGTCCTGCGGAGATACGCGCGAGGCTGGAGGAACTTTGAAATGATCTATCGACCGCTGGCGGACTCGTGGGCAATCTACGAGAATTCAGGCGAGGCACCACAACTATTGGAGCAATCGTCGTGAAAGCGACGACCCGAGTCAAAAAGCCAGAAAGTTTCGCGGCGGGTGTGGGGCGTGCTCTGCGACTCGCGGCCAAGGATGCGAGGAAGACGGCTCGAATGCACGGCACGCCGATCTATGTGTGGGAAAACGGCAAAGTCGTCGCGAAGAAGCCGTAAAGAATTTTCGATCAGACCGAATGCCTGAGGCTCGTGCGGCTCTCAGCGATCCGCATGGCGACCCACGTTCGCACTTCGCTCTCGATCCGACCTACCGCACGCACACCGATCTTGATGCGATTCGGAAATCGCTGCTCGGCTTCGAGCTGATAGATCATTGAACGCTTCAACCCGGTAACCGCGCAGACCTGCGGAAGGCGAAGAATCTGGAGCGCCATGTCAGCCGATGCGATTTGGAGGCTCATAGCCTGGGCCTCCCTCGGTTGTGACATTTGTGCGCCTTGGGTGCGGCGGAGTGCAATGGATTGAGGGTAAGTATGTTTTTGATCATAGACGACCAATCAGTGTGGTAGCGGTCGTTCGGGGTTAAGTTGTCACCTGTCGCGTATCATGCGCGAAATGTCACCAGGACTTGCACTGCGTTGCGCGGGGAATTAAGCGAAACATGGCCAGACACTCACGGCGGCGCGGATCTGGATTTTTGGGCAATGATGCCTTCGATGGCGCTTCGGCTGATCAACGTCGGGCGAGGTTTGTTGTTGTTGTGGCTGGGTGATGTGTTTCGCTGCATTTTGAGTGACATGCAGGATAGCTGCGCGCCAAGTTTTGTCTAACATTGTGAACCATGGGTGCAACAGAGCTTCTCGCGACACGAGTCACACCTGACATTAAGAAGAGGGTCACGGGGGTCGTTCGAGAGGAGTTCTTAACGGAGTCGATCTGGCTTCGGCGACTGGTGCTGCGCGAGCTACAGGTCGTCGCGTCCGAAGATGGTGCGCATCGTCGCACGGACGAGCGCGCTACCCTTTCGATTGGTTCGTTCTCCAATAAGCGCGCCCCCGGTTCGATTTTGTCCGTCAGGCTAAAGGCAGAGGACCGCTTGGTGCTTCAGGAGCGCGCAGCAGCGCGCGGAATGGCCTCAGCCACATATGTATCTGTGCTCGTGCGGTCTCACCTTCGATCTCTGACTCCCTTGCCTAAGGACGAGCTCGGCGCTCTTAAGCGCGCCGTCGGCGAGCTGGGTGTAGTCGGCCGTAATCTGAATCAGCTCGCTCGAGCGGCAAACCAGGGGTCTCGAGTCGGCGGTGTGGCTCAGGAGGACTTCTGGGCGATCCTCAAGATCTGCGAGGCCTTGCGCGACCACACGAAAGGTCTCCTTAAATCGAACGCCGCGAGTTGGGCGACTGGCCATGCCGAACCTGCGGATTAGCCTCGAAGGGCGGCCGCTTCTCGACATCGGAAGCTACGCTCGCCGTGGGCCTGGGCGTCGGGATCACTTGTCAGCGGAGGAAATCGCGCACGTTGGCCGCACACTGCGGCGCACGCCCGAAGTTATGGTCAAAGTCCTTTCGAAAGACAGCAACAAGTTGCGCTCCGTCGCCCGGCATCTCAACTACATTGGCCGTCGCGGAGAACTCGAGCTCGAAACCGTTACTGGAGAGCGGATGCAGGGTCCAAACGCCGGTCAGCGACTGGTCGAGGATTGGGATCTCGACTTGGACCAGCATCGACGGCACTCGTTACTAACCCCCGGGGCCGGTCGTGCCCCGAAACTCGTCCATAAGATCATGCTGTCCATGCCGCCCGGGACGCCAGCGAAAGGGGTGCTATAGGCTAGCCGCCACTTTGCGCGAGATGAGTTCGCATTGAAACATCGCTACGCACTCGCGCTTCATACCGATGAACCGCATCCGCATGTGCACCTCGTCCTCAAGGCGGTCAGCGAACGGGGTGTACGGCTCAACATCCGCAAGGCGACCCTGCGCGAGTGGCGGCGGGAGTTCGCTCGGCATCTGAGGGCTCAGGGAGTTGCAGCGAACGCGACGGAGCGTGCAGTCAGAGGTGATAATCGTACGTACAAAAGAGATGGGATATATCGCGCCAATGAACGGGGAGCGTCAACTCACATGGAAGCGCGCACGGCCGCCGTTGCCGAGGAGCTGCGCAGTGGAAAGTTCCGGCACGATCCGGGGCGAGAAACCATGAAGGAGACCCGGAACGAAGTTCTACGAGGCTGGCGGGTCATGCGGGAAATTCTCGTTCAGGAGGGTCAGCCTCAGCTCGCTGATACAGTGGCGCACTTCGCAGATAAGATGCCCGCAATTAGAACCGAAAAGCAGCAGCTGGCTCAAGCGGTCGGATCATCCCCACGCGATTGCACAAGGCACGAGAGGCCCATAACACGCTGAATTCATGGGAAACGACGGAAAAAGGAACCGCCCGTGCGATAATGTTTCAATAATGCTCAGGTCGCATCGAAAAACAATATTCGAAGCCTTAGGACGCAATCCGATTCATCCATTTCCTGCGCGGATGGCACCGGGTATCGCCTTGGACGCGCTCGGAGAGAGCCGGGAGCCGCTGCGTGTGCTCGATCCGATGGCCGGGTCCGGGACCGTCCTGGCCGTTGCGCGGGCGAAGGGGCATCGCGCCTTTGGCGTCGATCTAGATCCCTTGGCGGTACTGCTGGCGGGTGTGTGGACCAGAACGGTGGATGCCGAGCGGGTCATCGACAAGGCAGAGGACGTGTTGAGTCGAGCGCGCACGCGGGTTCAACAGCTGGCCGTAAGGCAAGCCTATCCACCGCACGCGGATGAGGAGACGCGCAAATTCATCCGCTATTGGTTCGACGATTACGCGCGCCGCCAACTTGCTGCTCTCGCGACCGCAGTTGCGAGGACTCACGATTCGGCCGTTCGGCAGGCGCTCTGGTGCGGCTTTTCCCGCCTCATTATCACAAAGCAGGCTGGTGCCTCTTTGGCGCTGGATCTTTCACACAGTCGTCCGCACAAGAAATTTGAGCGGGCACCCATCAAACCGTTCAGCCGCTTCGCAGCCGCTGTAGAGTTGGTCGTGTCCAACTGTCCACAAAGCGGGTCAGACCCAGTCGGGCCGTTGGCAGTCGTCAAGCAGGGGGATGCCAGGCACTTGCCGATGACGAACGGCTCGATCGATCTTGTTCTAACGTCACCGCCCTACCTCAACGCGATCGACTACCTGAGGTGCAGCAAGTTCTCTCTTGTGTGGATGGGGTACTCGGTCGCTGAGCTCCGGCAAATTCGGGCCGAAAGTGTTGGCACAGAGGCTTCCGCCAAGCAAGCACTTGATGCCGAATGGGTGCAGGGCTTGATCCGCCAGCTTCGCATAAAGCCTCAGCTCTCTGCTCGCCATCATGCGCTCCTGTCCACGTACGCATGGGACATGGGTCATGCCATTGCCGAGGTGTCGCGCGTCTTAAGGCGCGGTGGAAGGGCAGTGTATGTAGTCGGCGATTCAATGATCCGAGGGACTTTCGTCCGCAACTCTGAAATCGTAGCCGCGGCGGCGGACTATCATGGGCTCTCGCTGGTATCCAGGCAGTCGCGCAACCTTCCCGCAAATCGCCGTTACCTGCCCCCGCCCAGCCACGCACGTGCCAACGCGATGTTGAGTGGTCGTATGCGGCGCGAAGTTGTAGTTCAGTTCAGGAAACCCTAAAAGCCAAATCTGGGTGACGGGGCAACTGTAGAATCTCAAGCCTTCGTCCTACTCCACCAGCAGCCGCTTGCAAGGCGCCGGATCGATCGCGACCATCAGCGGTCGGGTGAAGCTTGCGAAGGAGACGAGAGCTTGGCCAGGCGCTAATCGTGCAACACGATTCCAAAGGCTGACGTCGATGCTGCCTATGGATTTCTGCATGCGGTGGATCACCGTGCTATCGGAAATCTTGTGAATGATGAAATTATTGAGCAATCCCAAGACTTCGTTTGGCAGATGCTGGGGTAACTGGGTAACGAAGACGAGTCCAAGCCAGCGTTTGCGGCCGCGCTTTGCAATGCGTGCAACCTGCTGGAATAGCACGGGCATCTGAGCGACACGTTCGGACGAAAGAAATTCGTGCGCTTCTTCAATAATGATTAGCGCGGGTACAACTTCCTGTCCGCCGCTGGCCGCCAGCTTGTAGCGCGCCTCCTGTGTCTCCTGCAAGCCCCGAAGGATGTCCGCGATCACCAGATTGTTAAGGTGGGGCGAGTCCGTATCCGACAGGTCGATGACCGAGACACGACCTGCCTGCAGCATGTTCTTGAAGTTGATGGAACTGACGCCGCCCACATCGAAAATCTTCAGGCGCCGTAGCCGATGGAGCCGAGCAGCCAGCGCGCGCCAACTTACTTCATGCGTGCTCTTCTGCGAGTGGACCCGCTGCAGGACCATGGCAGGATTTCCACGGAACTCTGAAAAGAGGGCGATGCCCGGGTCGGCCGCGCCCTCGGATTCTCGTGCGCTCTCGCCGATCGCGTCCATCGCCGAACCCTTTGACTTGCGGCCGGAGCCAGAGGCGCTCTTTTGTTCAGCCTTGCCCGCGTCACTCAACGTGTAGAGATAAGCATTCACCACATCGAGCACGTGTTGTAAGGTCATCTTCGGGTAGCCGGTGGTCAGCTCATCGACCTCCAGGGACTCCCGCTCTTCCAAGTCATCACCCCGGCGCGGAAATATGCCGAAGTCTCGAAGCAAGAGCTTTGCGATGTCGTAGGCACGATAAAACCTCTCTTGTTGCGCATCGCTCAACTCAAGGATTTCAGCAATCGCATACGGTGAGAGGCTGGAAAAGTGCAGGGTGAACTCCAGTCGATTTTTGTGGCTGGGGTTCGTGGTTTCGCGGCCGACGAGATGATAGATGTGAAGATCGCGCACGCCCTCCGCCTTCATGCCTCGACGGCGCAATGCTTCGAGCATTGCGGGATGATCAGTCGGCTTGTCAACATGCGTGTACTCGCCCTCGACATCAAACACGACGGTGGCTATGCCGGCTTGCTGAAAGCGATGAATGGAGGTCGCCACGGTGGTGGACTTCCCGCCGCCGGTCGTGCCGACGATGCCGACATGTCGTGGCAGCACGGCCTTATCTTTTGAGCTGATGCGGGCCTCCATGTTGTCGTAGCCGACCACCTGACCCAGCAATAAGTCCCCGCCGACTCCCAGCACCGTCTGGCTCTCAGCCTCGTCGAGCAGGTAGACGGGGCTCTTCGGTCGCGGGCGGTAGCGTGGGGGAACGAGTCTGCCGTTGCTCTCCTCTCCCAGAATCTCGACCTCACAACGGCCGTGGTAGTCGAACGTGTACTGGACCTTCTTGCCTTGAACCACAACGCCAATGGCCATCGAGGAATTGGGCGGCACGGCATCTGCTTCGGAGAAGGGCCCTTTGACGACCACGCCGAGGTAGCTGCGCTTGTCGTCCCGCGACTTGATGCGCAGGAGCGTCTGCGAGGCAAGCTTTTGGAGATCGTCTCGGGCCAGCAACATCGTGATGAGATTGTCCTCACTCGAACCGGTATCAAAATGTGTGAAGCCGACCGCATCCGCAAGCTCCGGATCGAGGGCGCCCATGCGTGCGCGGCCGACCTCGGCGAGTGCATCGAGGCCGTTGAGCACACCTTCAGGGGTATCCCGGATCAGTTCATCGCGGCCATTGGGCTCGCGCGGGGTAGGATTATTGGTGCTCTCAGACATGGGTATCTCCTACTATCGTCGGGTCTCACGCTCGCCGTAGTACCTCATGGGAACTCCGGCTTGTGAGTACGCGTCGTGAATCAGGCCAAGGAATCCGGCGGCGCCGAACGCACTCTTGCAGGTGACATCGGCGACGTCGATCAGCATCGGAAAACCGCGAGCGGGGCGCAGGATGCTGTCGGCGATCGCGATGCGCGCGGCCGTGTGCACGTGCTCACGGTGAGCGTAGAACATGTATGGGGGTGAGTGGTCGGATGCACAGTAGAGGCCATACATCACATGGGGGCCGCAGTCCCGCACGAATTGTCGGGCATTCTCTTTATGCTCCGCGGCGTAGTGGCCCTTCTCAACGATGCGCTCGATCACGCCCTCGAGTGAATTGAGAATGACATACTCGCCCGGGAGTAGGGCATTGCCGATCGTCAAAAGACCGCGCTCACCCGGCGCGCTCGGGATGAAGACGAATTGCTTCAGCTCCATGATCAACTTTCGCAGGACATCGAGTGAGGCCTCGAGCAACCGCATGTTTCCCGACCCTGTCAGCAGTTCGTATGGGGCAGGAGTCCCATGGCCGATGCGCCAAGGTGAGGTAGCTTTGTCGAGGAGGATTTTGCGCTCCGCATACGTCATGATTCCGCGTCGAGCGAGCTCACTCAATCCATCTTTCTGGTCAACTCCTGAGCGTGCATCTCGACGGTCGATCACCTCGAGGGCTGCACGAAAGGGATCCGAGGTCCGGCCGGCAACCTCCTTCCGGTAGACGCGCTGCGCAAAGGTTGCCGATGTGCCGCCGTAACTGACTACGGCGATTCCGATCTGAGTGATGCCGAGCGGCAGCGTATCGTGCGAGGAGGACGTTCCATCGACAGCCTCGACCAGTCCCGGGAACAGAAGGCCCTCGTGGACCTTCTCGATTTCTTCTGGTCGGGCGAGATATACACCGGCGTCCTTGTGAGCGCCTGGTGCACGACCTATCTTGGGTAGGACTTCACGTCGGACGATGTCACGGATCGACTCCTCGCGCTCAACCGCCGTGGCAATTTCCTCACGTAGGCGCGCGACCGCTCCTTCCCAATCAATGCCCGTGGCCCAGGTATCGACGTCGAGCGTGCGGGCAAGGTCCTCACCAAATGCCTCCTCGTACTCCTTGTCGCCGAGGAGCGTGTCCTTTTCATCGGTTTCGGGCAACGGACTTGTGGGGCGCCCTGCCTCGCGTTTAGCGATTGTCGCTTTCTCCGGGCGGCTCATCGCGCCTCCCCGAGGAGCCTTTCGCTCAACTTCGGACGCGGCCGGCTTCTGCTCAGGAGTAGGGTTGCGTAGGCTCGCGCCGCGGTCAACGGAAGACCAAATTCCTGCGATAGAAGGGCCACGGCGCTCGCATGTTGGTCTGGGCTTTGCACTGCCGACTCGCGTAGTAGTTTAAGAGCCGTCTTGGTAGGTGCGAGCAGTTCAAGAGCGAGCCTGTCCGCCCGTTGTTCCCGCTCTTCAACGTTCCAGCTGCAAATGGCGCCTTTCTGACCGCGATCCATGAGATGAAAGTGGACGCCAAGCGGCACCCGATTGAGAACTGAGGAGATCGACTCTTCGTGGGTGGGAGCACGTTGACCATCCAGTACCGGCCGGATCATCTCGCCGAACGCATCGAGCGCTTTTTGGCGCGGCCGAACATGATCCTCGAGGAAATGTGCGGTCTCGTGTGCCGCCGTGAGCTGCTGCTCGGCCGCATCGTCTTCGGAGTCCAAGAACACGATGCCCTGACCGGCGCGAGCTACGAGCGCCCCGTGCAGGCGGCGAGGTGGTCCACCGGATACATCGAAGATCCGTCGTCGGGTAAGCCAGTCTTGCAGGGTACGCGTCGTCAGTCCCCCGAGCGCCACAAACGTCAACGGCAGGCGAAGCGGTATCAGACCGATCAGGTCTCGAGGGAACCTTCCAGGTAGCACAAGACCATGATCTTCGATTTCCCGATCGCGCGGTCTCACGATTTGTCCTCGTCTTCGCGATCTCGAGCGGCGAGGAACATGCCCGCTGAGGTGGTATGTCCAGAGTCCGCCAGGGCGGTGACAGCGTTTGCCCGACGGATGAGGCCCGCGAGCCGCTTCACGTCCAACGAGAATCGCGAGGCGATCTGCTCCACATCCTCGGCGAACCGTTCTGCGCCGGGGCATTTGCAGATGGAGAGCCATTGGACGGTCGCTGTGTCGCACTTTAGTTCCGCGGCGAACTCGTGGCTGGAGATTCCCTCGAGCTCCGCGAGATGTGACAAGTTCCAGCCGATCGTCCACGTCTCGCGCTCAGCGCGGCGTGCAGCAGATTCGAGCCAATTCTCCTTATTCGTCACGCAATTTCTCTCCGAGGCGTTCCAATATCTTCATGAGCCGATCTCGGTGCCGTTTTACCGCCCGCTGACGCTCCAAGGCCGTTGTAGCCTCGATTCCGAGGGCTTCGGCGAGCGCTTCCGTTGAGCGCTCCCCATCTAGAATCAAAGCAAGGGCTAATCGGTCTTGCTCGTTCTCGACAACCTGTTCGATTTTCCCCCACAACTTCCCCGCTTCAACAGACCGTTCCATCTTCTCATTCGGAGCGGATTCGCGAACTTCGACAAAAGAGCTGAACTCCTGCTCGCGCCGAACCTCGGCGGATCGCGACCGAATCCGATCAACCACTTTATGTTTAGCGATTTGAGTGAGGAAGGTACAGAGGCGTCCTCGGTTCGGATTGTAAGCGGTGGGGGAGCGGAGATAGTCGAAGAGCGCGTCAATCGAGGAGTCCCTGGCGTTTTCGCTGTCGCACCGCAAATCGTGGCGTAGTGCGCTCATCAGCGGTTCAACGAAGTGCGCGAATAGATCCGCCGGCGCAACGGGATCGCCGGCGAGAATCCGCTGATGGAGGGTGATTTCGGCCTCAGAATTAGGGAACTGCATTTCCTTGTCCGCCGCGTCGCGCGTCCTTTCAGCGCCTGGAATCCGAATCGTCGTGCGAGAGTATCCCTCGCCGGGGCTCAAACTCCGGGCTCAGCGTCTCAGTTCTATTTGCGCGGATTCGATGGGCCATCCCCGCGCCATCACTCCAGCGACGTATAATCGCCTGTGTTATTTCAAGATTGATAATTTATTAACTAATTGATAATTAATGGATTATAATATGATCCCAAAACGATACGTAGTACTTGACGATGTGTTGGGATCGACATATAGTACTGGCGGTGCGGATCATTGCCAAAAGCACCCTCAGGACCTTCTGGTTGGCTTACCCCGAAGCTGAGGAGCCGCTATTGGCTTGGTACCGCGAAGTGGAGAAGGCAGATTGGAGCGAACCATCCCAGGTGAAGGAGCAGTTCAGAAGCGCGAGCTTTCCAAAGGGCAATCGCGTGGTTTTCAACATCAAGGGGAACGATTACCGGTTGGTCGTGCGGATCAACTACCCCTATCGGGTCCTCTACGTGCGGTTCATTGGCACGCATGCGCAGTACGACCAGATCGACGTGAAGGAGGTGTGACATGAGTGAGATTCGAGCGATCCGGAGCGAGGCGGACTACAAGGCCGCACTGACTCGCATCGACGAACTCATGGACGCAGAGTTCGATACTCCCGAGGGTGGTGAACTCGACATCCTGACCGATCTCGTCGAGCTCTACGAGAACAAGCACGTGCCCATGGGCTATCCGACGCCGCTGGGGGCTATCCGCTTTCGGATGGAGCAGTCGGGGTTGTCAGCACGCGACTTAATCCCCTTCATTGGAACTCGCGCCAAGGTGTCTGAGGTGCTCTCTGGCAAGCGCCCACTGACGATGCAAATCGCGCGTGCACTTCACGCGAACCTGGGTATCCCAGCGGATGTACTTTTGCAGCAGCCGGGTGGGCAGTTGCCCTCCGGGCTTGATGGTGTGGAATGGGAACGCTTTCCACTTGCTGAGATGGCTAAGCGCGGATGGATCGAAAAGCGGCGCAACCCGACTGCTCATGCCGAGGAGCTGATCCGGGATCTGATTCGCAGGGCCGGTGGCGAGCACGTATTGCCAGCTGCGTTCTACCGCAAGAACGATCACGCTCGACTTAACGCCAAGACCGATCCTTACTCGCTCAAAGCCTGGTGCTTGGCGGTCCTGGCGCACGCCAACTCAGAGCCACTCCCCGTTCCCTACAAGCCCGGGGCGGTTGACCTGGCATTCCTGTGCAAAGTCGCGAAGCTGAGTTGGTCCAATGATGGGCCACGTCTGGCGCAGGAGTTCCTAACAGAGCACGGGGTCCATCTCGTCTGTCTAGAGCATCTTCCGCGCACCCATCTTGATGGCGCGGCACTTCAGCTCGCCGACGGTACCCCTGTCGTCGGTTTGACATTGAGGTACGACCGTCTGGACAACTTCTGGTTCTGTCTGTTGCATGAACTTGCCCACGTGGGCCGGCATCTCGCCGATACGCGAGGTGACGGGTTTGTCGACGACTTGAGTCTTCGGGATGTCAAAGGTGCGCCGCGTGATGAAAAAGAGAACCAAGCTGACGAATGGGCGGAGCAGGCGCTCATCCCGTCAGATGTCTGGAATACGAGTAGGGTTAAAGAGATCCCTTCGTCACTTGCTGTCATGGAATTGGCGCAGAGGCTCGGCATTCATCCGGCGATCGTTGCCGGACGTGTTCGACACGAGAGCGGTAACTATCGCCTGCTCTCGCACTTCGTCGGCACCGGCACCGTGCGCAGGCAGTTACTCAAGGACCCCCCGTGAGAAACCTGGCTGAGGGCTTTCCATCGATTAACCAGTATCAAGGGAGTGAGATATAGCAGCTTTAGGAGAACTTTTCTTCTATCGTCGCGATCAGGTCGGCCTCGACGATGTACTTCGCCACCAGGTCGAACTCTTACGCGGGAAAGTGGATGCTCTTCCGGCGAGCTGTTTTCGGCCAAATCCGACGAAGAAATCGCGCAGCATCTCGCTAAAGAGAACGCCGTTGAGCCGCTGAGTGTCGACTTTGCAGTGGCGAAGCCCAACGTCCAGGAAACTCAAGTCGAGGTCCAGTATCAGTTTGGCTTCAATCGCGGTCCCGTACGAGTGTCGGGGCTGTTGGCCACAAAGTCTGTACCTTTCAAAGGCGACGCTGCGCTGTGGCACCTTCGCACCAATCCCTACACGATGAACCCGCCGCACGGCGATGTGCGCGGCAACATGTTGGTCATCGGTATTGCCGTGCATGCGCAGCAGGCAGACAAAGCCGCGCGTTACATTGAGCGCACGATCGGACAAATTCCCGAGTATGTTGAGCGGCAGGCGGCCCAGATTGCGCAGCACAACGCATCACTCGCCCCGGCGTCGATGCAATCGATCAGGGCTCGCCGCCCGCGCCTCGGGTCCGCGTCGGACTTGATAAAGAAGCTCGGTGGCTAGCGGGTCATGCCGTTTCGGGGCTCTTTGTCGGCATCGACCGGTACCAGTCAACCGACATCAACGAACTTTCGTGCGCTCGCCGGGACGCTGTAGCGCTCGAAGCGCTTTCGCACCTTGAACCGCTGTCTCGACAACGCGATCGCGGGTTCCGCCGGCAACGAACGCCGAGACGCCGACATTCCGCGTCGGCAGTAAATTTGAGAATGGAATAGCTGGAATCCGCCCGGGTTCCTCCCTGGCCACCAGTTCTCTCAATAAAAACAATAATATATCGTCATTGTTATTCATAGTAATTTGGGACAATCATGAAACGCAAAGGCGGTGCGCGATCTTGAGCGCTAACCACCTGAGGTGTCGATCAGAGCCAGATCCATTATCAATATCTCTGCCACGCCCTCCTCATGGACCACGACCCCGCGCTCTGCCATCGCGCTCGTGAGTCCTGGGTCCCACAGTGCGGCCGCGTTCTTGCCCTCGCGCAGAGCGATCCCGTGTTGCGTGCTCGCCGCCAGATAGTCCGACGTGCCGAATCGCCAGGGCTGCGCCCCGAATTCCCGCATCACGAAATTGCCGATGAGGAGGCCGCCCCGATCGAAGTCACCGTGATAGCGGAGCCGGGCGCCGGCTGCGGCGAGTTGCGCCAGCAGCGTCTGTTGCGCGGCGGACGGCATCCCGTCGGTACAGACCAGCGGCGCGCAGCGTGCTCCCAATCGGTCGGCGGCGATTGCGACGATGTTGGGATTCTCGCAGACGAACACGTCGCGGCCGGATACCTGCCAGTCGGGTGGCCGGCGTAACAGCCGGCGTAGCGACCAGTGCAGGGGCTCGCCGGCTGCATGATCGACGTCGTTTCCGCGGACCGGGAGGTTGAGGCACAGGGCCGGCAGTGAAAGCTCGTTGACGGTCACCCCGAGCCGAGCCCAGCGTTCGCGCGCCGACTCTTCCGCGTCTTGGAGTCCAGCCGCTTCGACGGTGTCGATCGCCCGGTCATTGGCGCAGGCTCGCAACACGAGGGTGGCCACGGGGCGTGCGTTATCCAGCCCATGCGAGTCGCCCAAGACCTCGGCGGCGAGCTGCGCGCGCGAGGTGCCGCGAGCCGGCAGACGGGAGATGACGCGGGCGGCCTCTGACAGCAGCACTGCCGCACGCTCGGGATCGCTTCCCGAGAGGCGCTTGAGCAGGGCCGCACCGGTCACCTCCGCGACCAATGCGACGAGCCGTGGCTCTTCCGCGGTCGACAAGGCCTGATCCCAGGATTGCTGCCTCGCGGCTCGATCGGCGCGGCGATCCGACAACGGTCCGTCGAGAAATTCCAGGGCCTGGCGCAGGCTGGCGGCGATTCCTGCATGTTCAAGCGCGGCGTCGAGTTCGGAACGGCGTAGGCGCATCGAGCCCGCGGCAGCGGGTCGTCGACCGAGTAAACCCGCGAGCGCGCGGCGCTCGTGGCCGGCAAGATCCGTCAAGGTAAATTCGTCGCTCTGCGTGCCGCGCTCATAACGGGCGCGTAGCCGCAGTCGCAGCGGCGCGAGTTCCTCGGCGCCGAGCACCCGCCGTAGTCGCTCGCCGTCGATCGGGTCCGTGCTCATGCACTCGGAACCGGAGGCTCCGGAAATCGACGCACCGGATCCGCTTCGGCGCGACGCTCCCGGCCGTCCCACGACCAGCGCGATACGAAGACGGCGTCCATGCCGTCGCGACGCACGATCTGACAAATGTTGAGGCCGGGGATCTCGGCATAGCAGCCCCACTCGCGCTCGCTGGTCATGACGAAGTCGAGATCGAACTCGCGGATCAAGCCCATGCAGCTGGCGCGTGCCTCATCGTCGATGCCGGCGAAGGCTTCGTCGAGCAGCACGAGCCGCGGTGCGTGTTCATGGGAACTCCCATAATGACTGCTCGCGGCCGCGAACAGCGGCACCGTCAGACCGAGCGCTCGCTCGCCGCTCGAGGCGGGGCCCGACAGCGGCTTCCACTGCCGGTCTTGGTTGCGTTCGACGGTGAAACGATGCCAGCGGCGGTAGTCCAAGGCACGCGCCAGGCTGTCATAGAGCGTGCCACCCTGGTCGCGCTCTCGCTCGCCCTCGATGCGGGCCTGCAAGAACTCGCCCAGCAGCCGCCGGTCGTCGCTGGACCAGGCCTCGGAACTGGTGTTGAGCAAACGCTTGCGGGCCACACTCAAGCCGGCAACCGCGTTCTCATCATTATCGGGCAAGGGGTCCCAGACCAGGCGGTAGCGCATGCCGGTGGAGGTGGGCCGTTTGTACAGTTCGGCGTTGATCGCGACGACGCGTTCCTCGGTGTCGCGAATCATGCGCTGCAAGTTGGCCGCGATCTCCTTTTCGAGGTGTTCCTCGAGCAAGGCGCGCTCCTGCGCGGAGAGGATCATTCGTTGCTCGGCAAGTTCCGCGTCGAGGCGTTGTTCGAGCGCGTCGGGGCGCTCCGGCTTTTGCTGATAGACGATGCGCACGATCAGCCCGTGGTCGCTGGGTTCCGCGGTGGCGGAGTGTCCCTGCGTGGACATCGTGCTTTGCAATTCCGTGAAATCGTTGCCGATCGCGCGCTGCATGCGCTCCCAGTCCGGCTCGTCGGCCGGAACGTCGGCGAGCGCCTGTTCAGCGCGTCTTGCGACCGCCAACGCGGCCTCGATGGCCCAGACTGCGGCGGTGTCGGGCAGTGTCAGATCCGGCACCGCGATTCCGACGAAACCGGTGTGCTCGGCATAGGCTTGAAGCCCCTCGGTGGCCGATTTGCGGGCTTGAGTTCGTTCCTCGAGTTTTTGGCGCAAGTCCGCGTGTTTTTGCTCGGCCGTGCCGCGCTGGCCGGCCACGATCACGAGCTGCGCGCGCGCGTCTTTGAGCGCACGTTCATGTTGCGCCTGGACCTCTCGGGTGACCTCGATCTCGCGCAACAACTCGCTGACCTGCTTGCCGACCGTTGCTTCCAGCGTGGCCGCCGTTTCGACCGCGGCGCTCAGGAGTGTCTGCTTTTCGCGATGCGCGTCGATGGCGCTGTCCAAGGACTTCCGCGCATCGGCTTCGCGTCGGGATTGGTCGGCGAAATCCTCCAGAGCGCTCTTGTGCTGACGTAGCGAGTTTGCCAATTCGCCGATCGCCTGCCGATAGTCTCCGAGGAGTGTTTCGATCGCGGCGACGTCCTCGGCATCGTCGGGTAGCCGCAGATCGCGTGCGTCCAAAGCGAGCGCATCACGCGCGCGGCCCAAGGCGTGATCGGCCGCAGCGAGCTTGGCTTCCGCCTCACCCAGTAGGTCCTGCGCGCGGCGGCGCTGCTGTTCGGCCGCATTGTTTTCGGCATGCCACCGAAGCAATCCCTCGTCCGAGGGCGCGCCGGCGTATTCGCTGCGTGCCGCCTCGCGAGCGGAAACGAGTTCCGCCCAAGCCGACTCGTGTGCACCCAGTGCCGACAGGAGTTCGTCCAAGCGGGTGGCAATGGCCTCGAGGCGTACAAGGCGCGCCGCTGCGCGCGCCGCGTGACCGATATACCGCGCTTCGGGTTTCAGCCACGCGCCGCGGACGTTGCCGAGGCGATATTCGCCGCCCGGCGATACCCAGGTTTCGGCGGTCGCGGGCTCGGCTGCGGCGCAGGCGACCGAGCGCAACAGCGCGGTCAAGGTGGAGGCGTCGATGAGCGCGCCGCTGCCCACCGCGGGAATGGTGGGTATCAGCCAGTCCGCGAGAGACTCCGGGCAGGGCTGCCGGACCGTCAAGAGGATCTCGTGCGTTTGGGCAGCCATCACGACACCGTCGGGCAGCACCCAGGCGTCGAGGATTCCGCTGGCTTCGAGGGCTGACTCCAAGCCCGCGCGGGCGCGATCGTCCACGTGGGGCGCAAAGTCGACCAGCTGCCACAGCGGCGCTCCGGCGACTTTCGCGCGCATCGTCGCATCGCGCGTGTAGGGCACGGGCGGCGCCTGGTCCTCGCCCGCCTCGAGACGCGAGCGCTCGGCCTGCAACTCGGTTTGCTCGAGCAGCAACAGCCGCCGCTGTTCGGCCAGCGCGGCCGCGCGCGCGGCGAAATCCTGTTCGAGACCTTGCAGCGCGCGATCGAGCGCGGCGCGCAGGGGATTACCGCCGCTCAGCGTGGTCTGCCACAGTTCGAACTCCTCGAGGAGGCCATCCCGATCAGGAATCCGTAAGGCCTGCGCGACATCGACGTATTGACGCCAGTCGGCAAGGAGTTGCGAGCTGCCCGTCGACAATTGCTCCATGGCGTTCCGTGCGGCCGTGGAGGCGGCTTCGAACGCTTCCGCATGGACGATCCGCGCGTCCTGGGCACGAGCACGACTCTGCGCGGCGGACTCCACTTCGCGCAGGCGTTTGCGTACGACGGCAATCTCCTCGCGCCGACGTGACTCGGCCTCGCGTCCACGCTGCACGAGAGCGGCCACGGCCGCCTCGGGAAGGTCCCGGATGCCGTCGGGCAGTGCCACGTCCTGTATGGCTCGCGCGTGCGCATCGGACAAGCCGGTGTCTTGAGCCAACCGGGCGGCGGCCGATGCTGCGTCTTGCAGCCGTGAACGGCTGCTGTCCGCTTGCCCGAGTCGGCGATGGGTGGCGTCCTCTTCGCGCGTGAGCTGCGCCCGGGCCGAGGCTTCGCGCCGCGCCGCTTCATCGGCGAGTCCGCGACACTCGACGGCACGGTCGCGAACGCCGGCGAGGCGAGCGGCATCGCGCATGACGGGGTCGGCGCGCAGCACGTTCAAGCGGGCCTCGTCGGCCGCGAGCTGTTCATCCAAGTCCTGTTGCAGGGATTGGTAGCGGCTGACGCGGGCGCGCGCTTCGTCCAGTGCCGTTTGCGCCGCATTGACGTCGCGGCTCGCATTGTCGAAATCGGTTTGCGCCTGGCGCAGGGTGCGTGCGCGACGTCGAGTGGCGACTTGCGCATAGCGCCGATAGCGGGCGCCGAAGGCTCCGATGGCTTTGCGCATGGCCTCGATTTCCGCCAGATCGCGACGCAGATCGGCGAGTTCGCTCATGGCTTCGGCCACATCCTCGAGGGCCGCACGATCGAGCGGACGCAGCGCATGGGTTAAGGCATCGGAAAGACGCCCCTCATCCGGATCCTTGGACAGTTGCGGCTGACGCAATTGGATCAAGGTGTCGACCAGCGCGTCGTAGCGCTCGGTCCCGAGCCGAAACAGCTTCTCGTCCACGGCTCGACGGTAGGACTGGGCGCTCGGAAACACCTGGCCATGCGTGCCGATGGCCTCGATCAAGCGCTCGCGCGACAGCGCGGTTTTCTCCGCGGTCGTGAGCCATAGCCCTTCGCCGACGCGTTGGTTCGTGATGAAGAACCAGGGTTCGGTCGCGGGACGACCCGCCACGGCGCGCAGGCCACAGCCCAAGGTCAGCGTCAGTACGTTCCCCGCACTGTCGAGTCGCCCGAACTCGATCCAGGTATAGCCGATACGACGCTCGTAGCGCTTGTTCATCAGCAAGTTCCAATCCATGCGCTTGCTGCGATCGCCGTCCGGCTCGACGCGGGAGGCGTTCAGGTTGGCATCCAACAAAAAGGGCAGCGTCAGAGACAGCACCTTGGATTTGCCCGTGCCGTTATTGCCTCGGAGCATCAAGCGGCCGTCGCGGAACCAGAATTCTTCGACGTCATAATGATAGAGCTCCACGAGGCCGAGACGCAGGGGCTGCCAACGGGATCGGGCGGGGGAGGGCAGCGCAATCGTGGGAGCGGCGTCAATCATGGAGCGCCTCGGCAATGGCGTAGCGATGCAGCGCAGGGAGTGCCTGGACGCCGTGCTCGAGGCGGCGAACCAGGCGCAGGGCCGCGAGGCGATTCATGGCTTCTGTCGCGAGTGCCGTTTCGGCGCCCGCCTCGCGCGCATCTTTGCGCCAAAAGCGACCGTAGCGGTCGGCGGCAGCGCGTAGGTAAGCGGCGAGCTCAGGCAGCGCATGGATGCGCTCAGGCGTGGCTCGCGCCGTGCGCGCGAGATGTTCCGCCACCAGCAGCGTTGCATGCGCCTCCGTGCCCACAGCCGGCAGCTGCTGGTCCGAGAGCTCGCCATCGGCATCGACTAGCGCGAGGCCTTCGGCGCGCAGTTCGGCGCTGAGCCCGGCGGCTTGCGCGAGACGATAGGCCATGGGACCGCGCTGGCTGACCAAATACTCGCGTTCCTCCTCGGTCAAGTCGTCGTGATAGACCACGGGATCGTCGAGCAAGCGTCGCGCCAGCCGATGGCGCAGAGCCATGCGCCTTCCCTCCGGACTGTCAGGTACGTACTCATCCACGAGCGCGGCGAGCCGGCCGTTGAAGTCGAGGTCGGCCTGCGTCATCGCAATGAGACTGGCACCGCGCGTGCTTGCGGGCAATCGGGCCAGTACCCGGCGGTGAACGTCGTACAGGACATCGCCGGACTGATTCACAAAGCCCTCCTCATCGCCCGCGACACGCATGAGCACGCCGCGTTCCAGCAAGAAGCGGCACACCCCGACCAGCGCCCGCCGCTCACGAGCGCCCTCGAGCGAGAACGTGAATCCGCAGCTTGCAAGATCGGAGTCCGCCGCGGCTTCCAGCAGACGTTCACCCAAGGCGCGCAGCGTGATCTGGGATTCGGCGCGTTCGAGCACCGCACAGGCGAGGCACAGCAGCACGTATCGATCCTGGTCGAAGTCCGGGAGGCCGCGCGTCGCATCGTCGATGGCGGCGGCCCGCTTGTAGAGGCGGGCACATTGACGCTCCACCTGCAGATTCCATCCTGTCTCCCGCCCAAACCAGTCCCTTAAGTAAGCGGCATGGCGG
>Ga0116229_10006284_pt1 | contig 19170 bp, 7 predicted proteins | sample S1TSphgellanicum_3_FD_87313 | JGI IMG/M metagenome (GOLD analysis project Ga0116229, IMG submission 87313) | Host-associated microbial communities from peat moss isolated from Minnesota, USA - S1T2_Fc - Sphagnum magellanicum MG | ecosystem: Host-associated > Plants > Peat moss > Unclassified... | reverse complement strand
TAGATTTGTTGGAATGAATCTTGGGCATTATCTTTGAATGCACATATTTCAATAATGAATCTTGCACATATTTGCAAATTGGTTAGGATTTCCCCTTGATTTATGTTGAACCTTGTTGACATGTAGCACCTTCATTAAACATTTTTTGTGGCCACCTTGAATTGTTGTGACTTGAAGGAATTTTTTAGGTATAATTATGATTTCCCCTTGATTTTTATTGAGCCCAGGAGCTTCATTGGACATATTTTTGCGGCCATAGTGATTTGTTGTGAATTGTAGGAACTTTGTGGATGTTATAGTGACTTTCCCTTGACTTCCATTGAACCATGTTGATATATGGTAGCTTCATTGGACATTTGTTTTGGCCTTAATGATTTGTTATGTGATTTGTAGGAATTCTAATGATGTCCTAATGACTAATAACCATAGGTGTGATTTGTATGGGGACATCTAGTCAAGATTATAATGATGTTTTAATGACTATTTGCTAAATTCTCAAAGGTGATTTATAGTTGTGAAAAAGGTTGCAAATGACACATTGTTGCATGTAATTGCAAAATGACTAATTGTAAAATAAATAGTTTCTTTTAGTGTATGCATAGGAAACATTATTCAATCTATTCCTATCCCATAACTAACTAACCATGGTGGTTAATTCTGTATAAAACATGCACATGTATCTATCAATGTATCGTGTTTCTTTGATTTTTTTATAAAACTAACAATTTTAGGTAGTTGACCTTTCAAAAAAATTATAATTAACTAGTTTTAATTTTAAAGTTTTTGAGATTTTCTAAAAACTAATCACTTTCAATTTTTCATTTTTCCTTGTTTTTTAGCCATTGGCCAATTTTGGGGGCTCTGAATATCCAAAGTGGGGTTCTGCATGTCAATTTTTTGAACATAATATAGTTAGGAATTTGACCTGATTTTTTAGGCAAACCTAATCCAATTGCATTTCATGAATTGTTAAGTTTTAAAGGTAATTTTTAGTTCAGGCTTTTCAAATAAAATTAGTTCATTACATGAATAAGTTATGAAGCAAAAGCCTTTGACCAATTGAGTTTTTTTAATTATCAATTTGACTAATGCTAGTTATTTAAGTCAACAACAAAGGCAAGAAACAAGTATTTGAACTTTCCTTCAATGAACACAATACGAAACCATTTGAAAAAAAACCATGTTTCGAGTTTCAATGAAATAATGACTAATTACAATTTTAAAAATTTACAATTTACATCATAAAAATATTAAAATTAGCCATTTTTTAAAAATAACTCAACCATGCCATAGAAATGAACACTCAATGAAAGTAGTTATTAAAAAATTACAAGTCATAGATCCCCTTGAAATTAACATTGTATGGGAATATAACAAAATGACTAACCATGCATGAAGCATAAAAGCCTAAGGTCCAAAAAAAATTTCATTTTCATTAAAATGCTCAATTTGAATGGGCTTAAAATAGAACCCACACACACTTTTTTTCACACTTAATTTTCCTTCCTAGATTTTTTTGGCCTATGATAGATTCTTTGATGTCAACATGAGCAAACTTTATTGGTGCATAGGGTAATTTGTGAGACACCTTGTCATCTAAAATGGCATATTGACATACTTTTGATAACTAGTGCATATTTAGAACAAAAGCTATCAAATGGTTGAACTTGCATGTCGAGGTGATCACATGACAAAATTGAGTTGAGAGTCGTTGCACAAGTTTGCAAATTAAAGCCTTCATCCTTAACATAGGTCATAATATTTTATGTGAGTATAAATTTTTTTGGATTTTTTTCAACTTCATAATCATGGTAGCCCTATTCACATCATGAGCTTCAAACAACCCAACAATGACATGTTTAAGCTTTTAGTTGGTGGACAAAAAATTAACAACCATTGCAAAAACATCATTAGTTCTTTTCGACATCCAAATATTGAAAATGCATGTGGTTGACCAACATTCAACCAAGGCAAGTTGCACATATTTTGTCAAAGTGATCTTTTTCACTAATGTAGGAAGAATGTTTTTAGTGAAAACTTCCTACATGGAAAGTTCACTCTACGGCACAATTGACAAACCAATACGCAAAACCAAACATTTTCAACATTTCTCAATGGTAAAAAACCTTTGATGATAAACAACATGATATCTTCTAAGAACACCTTCGACATTTCTTAGTTGGTTTTCAATCAATAAGAACTCAAGAATGATAATGTATCTCTTTTATATATTTTAAAAGTAAATCAACATGATATTGCTCCACATGTTTTTTCATGATTGATATGCCATTAACTTTGTGATAAGTAATGAGTCTTTGTGACATCTTGTGGGCAAGGCTAGAACCTTAAGGTCAACTATTTCACTATGACAAACAATGCATCACATAACTTGGCTCTACATGGAATCAATAAGATGATTGTTGTTCACCTTGAAAAATGCCCAAGTGGCCAAAGTCATTTAATGAGATTTTAAAAACTTTTGTTGCTTCTTCAAGTTTTTTAATAACACCTCCTCCATTAGAAAATTCATAGAGATGGCATTAGATGGGACCTCCTACTATAGAAAGTTCATGATGTTAGGGGCTTCCTACTTTAGAACATTCAAGATGCTAAAGTTGTTACCATATCCTGCCAAACACCCAACAACACACACATTAGATGGTCACAAATATGAGAGAATGGCGATCCAAACACACAATTGGTTATAGTGAATGTGAAGTGCAAGCCTACAACAACTTGTAGCACATAACAAAGCTTGAGCTTTCTAACAAGAAGAAGAAAGAAAAATTGTTATGCATCATAAGTTTGAACTTTCTCACTAAAGGAAAAAAAAGGAAAGAAAAACAACAATTAGAAGAAAACAATTCAATGACACAACAAGAAACCAAAAATATGGAGATTGACAAAAGATTTTCTCGTATTTGTTTTCATCGAACTTGGAGCAAGGCGGTTCCAAAGCAGAGAACTGCTGGTGATATAGCCATTATATCACCAGTCTGAAAACCAGCAAAGAACCAATGGTCCCTAGAGAATCGCCCAACACTGATATATACCTACCTAATGCGTAGGAAGTGTATTCCATACTTACCTAGTAACCGATTATGTTCTCTACCTGCTTAACCTGTGATACTTACCATCTCACATACATAGTTTATGTAGGTAGTTTGAGGTGAAAGGAGGCTTTTAGTATGATGAACCAAGGTGGGACCTTTCCAAAAATCTCACATACTGTGCAGTACTTAGAAGTTCCTGACTGGGAAACCTCCTGGCACAGAACAATTTGGAATATCTATATTGAACATATGGAAATACATGGTTCATATTTTTCTCGCTCTTAGTACTCTCACCCCTGGGAACTTGAAGAACTTAGGGAAATAAGAGATGTGATAATTGTCACTTGGGGGGAGGCCTACCACTTTTCACTACTCCAGATGCATCTGTAGATCTACTACTCAAATTTGCAACCTTGGATACATAACCCTAGGTGCACCTTCAGCTTGGGAATTTTATGGAAATGCATAGCAAGTGGACCTTCCAAAGCTGAAGGTCAGCTACTCCATGGAAAGGTGCCTTAAAACTTAGTTGTGATTCATCCACAATATGATCATAATGGGTTTCCCACAAGGAGATGGGGGGCACATGTGGGTGCTGGGTTACATAATCCATACACATATTAAACCATTTGGTCATGTTCACAAAGCCCCTAATGACAATAATATATATACATGCCAGGTTTACACTTCACATGCATACGATACAACACTGGTAAAAAGAGAAAACCCCAGATTTTTTAGGGGGTGCTTCATTGCTTCTAGACATTACAGATATCCCATGATCGATCATAAGATAAAATGAGGGTCACTAGTCCAGATATAAGATTTAGCAGATTAAATATACACACTAATTAGGAGCCTCAGTCAAGAAGATGAAGGTACAGGACTCAAGTGCAATAAGTGCTGGTTCATCCTGGCCAAATATAAATCAAATCAAATCTTTGGAAGAGTTGCTCAAGTTCTTGAAATATTATTGGTCAATGAGTTAAGTGGATGATAAGAACATCATCTTCAGTCCTAACCCAAGGTAGATTCCATAGGCTGACTTATTAAAAAGTATTAGGGACCCAAGTGTTTGGAAGGGTTGCTGAAACTCTTTGCAAACTTAGTTAAAACATGAGATATCTTCCAAGAGTAGTACAAATTTTGGCACAAGACTTGGGATGAGAATGCTCTTTTTGGCCACAAATCTGTGGTTGCCAAGAAATCTTGGCAGAAAACTTGGGATTTTCGGGGATGCTTTGGTTGGGCACCAAATCTGAAGGTGCGACAGTTGGGTGGGATTTGTCTCATTGCAACAAAATTTTAAAAGTTTCCCAAGTTAACAAAGGTGTGGGGCTGCGGTGTTCTTCATGGTTAAAGTTAAACATTGTTATTGTTAGGTTGTTCCTATGAGGTTTTGTACCAATCAGGGAATCTGATGCTTCAGAGAGCCACAACCCCAGAAAGTAAAAAAACTAAGAAATTGGGGATGCAAATTTGGTATATATCTACCCATAAATAAGCCTATGGTGGATGGAGTAAAGCTATATCATCTGTGCAACCAAATTCAGACACTTCCAACCAGGAGCTGTTTTGTCCTTTATGACGGGTTACTTTTTGTCTGTATTGGAACTTTGCTCATTTTCAACTGTCTGTATTAGTACAAATTGGGTGATAAGGCTACCTATCTGGATTCTGATTTTGCATGCGCCTTGGTTTTCACCCATAACCTGGCCCAGACCCTTGTTGAAATATACCTCAGTTGATGCAGCCAACACTGATCAATAGTCAATACTCAAGACTCCTTTCAAGTTTCAACCCCAGCTGCTGACCTTCACTAGAACTCAGATGGGGATTTGGTATCTATGATCAGGCAACTATATCACATTTGAAAAAAATTAAAGGGGTTAACATCTCATTATTACCCAAGATGAAACAAATTTGCTAATATTTTTTCAAGTTGAAAGAGGCCACTCAAATTATTATTGAGTACACCAAAATGAAACTGAAATACACATATTTCCCATCTAAATGCAGTCATGACATGTACCTATCTTCCATCTAAACAAGTGTATTCCATATAACTATATTAAAACCTGTTGTTGCCTTTGCTCCTGAGACCTCTGATTGTTCAAGGGTGATCGACTGGAAGCCCCTTGACAGTGGCTTGTACTGTTTTTACTACATTCAACAAGTATTTTGGTAAGGATTCCCATATTAACTATTGGGGCATTGTCCAGGTTGGATGTTAGCAGCTTCATTCACACTGTGTGTTCCAGAATTTGTTGGAAGAATCATCATCAGAGCATTGGTACCATAGTATAAACTATAAGCTACAAACCAAAAACCAATACAAATAGGAAATTTGGCCCAATGCTTTATGTTCGCGTTGAGCACTTCTCATTATTACAAATATAACATCTGAAGATTAAATCAGAGAATCTGAGTCCAGACTAAACATTTCCTAGGTTAAATGCAGCCACTAAGAAGTGTGACTCTAGAAGGTGAAGGTATCAGCATAGATTCACCACTGCCCCTTGTGACCAGGGACAAAATACCTTCAAGAGGAGAGAAATACCCCAGAATTAGGGCCTGAGTGAACGAGCACCCACCAGTGCATGGTGCAGCATGGATGATGTGTGGACATCAAATATTCCTGTGGCATAACCTACACCACCATGGTTGGATAGATATGTATTAAACATCCACATGCATCTCATTACCTCGTAGGCACCAAGTGCCTTACCTACTTACCTGCTTACATACATACATAGTATATTAGAAATAGATGGTTATGATCAAGTATGCATGCAAGTACTAAAGAAAGAGAGAAAGAATATATACACCCTCTGTGAAGAGGTGTAAGTAGTTCACAGGGTGTGTCTGACCACCATCACAGGTCCAAAGACTTAGAACTTACTAATTCCCAACATAGTAACCATTTACATTCCCGAGCTACCTACCTACTTACCCATTATACTTTACCCACTTACATAGGTTTGGGGTTTAGGGTTTAGTTACCTTAGGTAATGTGAGGGAAAAGAAAAAGGGGTTCACAAAGTAGGTTCCACCTTGGTGACTCACTCAATTGTAAGAAAACTCTTCCAGAACTGAGTCATAATGAGTCCCCAATGGATGGTACACGAGTACCTTCTGGGTCACATAATACCAGTATCTGGCTGGCCAAGAAATACTATTTGCAAAGGCTAAAACAGAGGAAATTGACAAAATCCCCCAGCATTGTCGTCCGCTTCTTCGGCGTATGAATCTGCTGGCATAGGCACAGACACCAAGCTAGGTTCCTAGTTGCTACAAATGAGGGACAGTCCAGTCCATCAGTCACCAAGGGTTTCCTGTGTTTGAACAAAACGCATCCCAACTTGACCTGAAGCTAGGTACTATTTATTCCACAGTATTCAGTAGAAAACAAAGTTCTTTTGCACCTTTTTCCTATCTACAAAAATGTGTGTCTCTCTCTCTCTCAACAGCTTGACTGCTCTTGAAGTTGTCACTGATAGAAATTAATGAAGCTGGAGGTCAACAGAATTATTACCTAGTTAGCTAGACTACTAATGACTGATCTATAAGCTGCTCTAGACCCAAGACATTTGTTTCTAGTAATTCAGTGTTCTCTCTATCTAGTGCTGCTGATGTGTGAGGCACCAGTTCCTTATTATCTCCTTGCCAAACCTCCTAGTCCCTTGTGCAATTAAGGCAGCTTGGGTGGGCTCAGGGCCCTAGACAATTCTCTTGAGGAGCTCTAATTTCCTGCCTATGGTTGGGTGTTGAATCTTTGTGTTCTCTCGAGTATGTATATATACATGCTTCTCGACAGTTGGGTGCAGATTTGTAGCTTGTGATTCTTTTTGAGATTTAGCAAGCAATATTATGGCGACTGCAACAAGTCTTGTTGCTCAGAACATATCAGTTGGGTCCATGGAGCAGCTAGCTCATGGGTCAGTCCATGTACAAGAGACTTCGAGTTTGATTCTATCAAGCTCCAGCTTACAAAGCATGTGTAGCAGCTTCTCTCCTGGAATCCTTCAAAATCAACTGACATCCGCGGTGACACGCGCATTCGAGGTTGCCGGCGGCGCTGGCCGGGCTGCAGTTGCATGTGGCGACAGTAGCGGTGATCAGCATCTGCAGGTCATGCCTGAGAAGCTTGTCGACCTTGAACTAGAGGGGAAACTCGCAGGAATCTCGTTGTCAGGTGGTGCTGTGATCGATGATAAGGTAATAAAGGTGCCAGTAATTGACTTTTCTGGAATCGAAGGAGCTGAGGGGCGCGCTCGTATCAGGCATCAGATTCATGAGGCCGCGAGCGACGTGGGTTTCTTTCAGATTGTAAATCATGGAGTACCGGAAGCTCTTTTGGAGAAATTGATGGAGAATCAGAAGCGTTTCTTTGAGCTGCCACAGGAGGAGAAGGAAGTGTACCGCAGGGAGCTCGTCATGCGGGCAGAAGGCTACGGGAAGAGCACCTTCTGGACAAAGAAGGGACACACACATGACGTTAAAGACTCGTACCTGCTCGAAAACTGCTATGCCAAACTGTTGCCAACGTTCAGAAGAGATCTCTCCAAGTGGCCCGCCAATCCCATTTCCTACAGGTGAATTCAAGTGAACAATCTTTCTGTGCTGAATTTCTGACCAGTGTTGACAAATTGCAAGGAAAGGGGCGAGACGGAAGAAGATAAGTCTCGAGACCTTTCCTAATCATTGTTTGACAAACATCCAACCCGCCCTTTCCTTGTGCAGGGAAACGATGGATGCGTACGGAAGGGCGTTGGAGAAGCTGTGCAAACAGGTGCTGGAACTCCTGGCGGAGAATTTGGGTCTACCAGCCTCGTTCATAAATGATGCTATGGATCACCAACCGTGGCTGAGCGTCAGGTCCATTCACTATCTTCGGTCCAACGGACTTCGAGCCGAACAGGTAGCTCTGCCTGCGCACACAGACTACGGTGCTCTAACGGTGATCACCCAGGAGAGAGTCACCCATCGAGCTTTGCAAGTATGGAAAGACGAGGAATGGATGTCACTAGAGCAGTGTATACCCGGGGCACTCTTCATTAACATCGACGACCAAATAGAGGTCAGTTAGGACATCTTTCCACTAGGTTGCTCATGTCATCATGGCAGTTTGAATTATGCTTTTCAGCTAGCTGTGCTCACAATCATCTCACAGCTCTACTAGTCAAGCACTGACCATGCTAGTCTCACAGCTCACTCAAACTTTGAGTGTAACTCTGACTCACTATACATACTCACTGTCTTTTTTTCATGAGAACATGTGTTTCAATAGTTCCTAACATGATTAATTACATATTTTCAACCACTTGGAGCTCCCCAATGGAAAGCGATTATCCCTGAGCAAGAAACAAGGCCCTATGTCAGTGGCTTTCAATTAGGCTGCTGATCAGAGACCCAACGAGGGCTCGTTGATTTTTGGATAGACGCACCTTATATGGTTCATGAATCTGCTCCCAACTAACAACAGACTTTTGTGACCTTGTCATGTGATCGTGATGCGCTCCATGCAGACATTTACAAATGGGGCTTATAAGAGCATGGGGCACCGCGTGCTAGCAAGCCCAAACAATACGCGCATGGCTATAGTCGCATCCTATGAATTCCCGGAAAGCACAAAAGTTTGTCCAAGTCCTGCGCTGATTGATGAACAACACCCTCCACTCTACAAGGGCTTCTACATGCAGGATCGCATGGACGACGTCTACAAGCATGGCAAACCAACATTCGACAGAGCCATTTACCTCATCAAACCAGACCCAGCACTCGTCGAGTCAGATAGAAAAGCTGCAGACATATCACTGTAGCAACATATGTACAAACATACATACTATATATCCAACAATATTGAAAGTTGCAAAAATCATTGAAAAAATTATTATAGTATTCAAAATCAGATCATGACCTTCTACAAGCTACGAGTACTGATCTCAAGAACTCCTCTTTCAAAAAATTGTAAGCTATATAATAATATATACATACCCATTATATTGTAAGTTGCAAAAATCGTGGAAACATCGTTGGGTATTCCAAATTCAACCAGATCATGACTTTCTACAGGCTATAACTAGTACTGATCTCAAAACTCCTCTTTCACAAAATTGCAAGCTATATAATAACATATATATACCCATTATATTGTACGTTGCAGAAATCATAGAAAATTTATTGCAGTATTCCAAATTCAACATCAGGACTTGCTACTGTCTACTAGTACGGATCTCAAAGCTACTCTTTCAAGAAATTGTAATTAGCTATATAATAATATACACCCATATATTATTGCAAGTTGTAAAAATTTCATAAAAAATGTATTGTCGTATTCAAAAATCAACCAGAACATGACTAATTTCTACGGTATTACTAGTACTGACTTCAAAGCTTGTTTCTCACCAAATTGGTGAGGCTGCCAGACAAGCTGCTCTGGGCAGATCCTCCAGAGATCACTACTAAGTGTCGCAGCAGCAGCAGCAGCAGCAGCAACTAAATTCCCTGTAGCTCATGTCCCTTGGATTTCAGGCAAGCTGGTTCACTGCAGAAACAGTTGCAGCTGCTTAATTGGTCGTTGCTGCAAGAATAGTACACAGCCGACCCATGTGCTGTGTTGCTTGAAATTAGTCGACCAGTCTATGGTTATGATTTTACTAGATCCAATGTTTTTTTTTTGGGGGGTCAATTTTGTGATATAGCCAACGTGGTGATCATCTATAGAAAGATTTAGCCAAATTTGGCTACAAGCTAAATATCCGTCTATTTTGGCTACCTATTTCAACCTTGTATAGAAATCTGACGCTTTTACTTCAGTTTTGGTCCAATTTTTCCTATTGAAAATCTCAAAAAAGCACTTGATTATAGCACTTGATATTTTTAATATATGTAGCCATTTAAAAATAGGCTGGATCATCCAATATTTGCTTCCTCAACTTTGTGATATAGCCAAAGTGGAAATTATCATCTATAGAAAGATTTATCAAAACGTCACTACAAGCCAAATACGAAAGTATTTTTTTAAAATCCTTCTTTATTTTTGGCTACCTACTTGAATTATGTATAGAAATAGGACGATTTTTCTTCGATTTTTTCAAAAACAACTTACTGTTGAAAATCTCAACAAGCACTTGATTTGAGCACTTGAAAATTATTATTTTCTCTTTTTGGGTATATATATAGCCAGCTAAAAAACAGCGGAAGTCTAGATCAGTCTTATAATAAACTTGATTATTTAGCTCCAAAAAACAAATACTTCCAAACTCTCGTCAATGTCGTCTTGTGCAAAATCTCTGATCAAATAATCCAGTTGCTGCTAAGCTTTCGACCAATTGCGGATCTTTTCTTCCTGAAGTTGCTGATTTTTCGACCAGTTGCTACGCATTTCTGATTGCCAATTGCGGATCTTGGCCAGTGCCAGCTTTGATTCAGGCGATAAAAAGTCCAATGGACTTAATTACTTGGTCAAGTAGATCAATAATACTGTATTTAGTTTGAATCCGGATACATAGGCTGTGCATAACATTAAATATCAGTTTCTTTTTGTCCTGAATGAACGTTTTAATGTTAGATCATAACCAGGGTTTCTTTTCAATTTTGTGATATAAAACATTTGGCCAGTTTTTGCCAAAAACATTTAACAAAAAAGTAGAATTTTACAATATAAAAAAACCTTTTTAAAATTTTTAAAATTTGTGTGAAAGAAGGAAAATTTAAACATTAATTGTTCCTAAGTTGCAGTGATTTTACTTTATTTTTCAATTATTTTTCGTAATGTAACCTGCAAGGAATTGTTTTCTCGTTAAATTTAGCCAGTAAGCAAGCATTTATGAACAATGGGGAAAAAAAAGTGTTTTCTTTTCCTAGTTGTTAAATTTTGGGGAAAAAAGTAATGTTTTTTGAGAAATCCAAACATTTCTCTTTAGGTTTTTGGGCTAGAAATTTCAGCACATTGTAACCAAAAATGTGAAGGATGCTTAAATGCTTAACTTTCATATCCTGTTTATAGCCAAATTTAGCTACACTGTCTCATGTATGATCACTGCTTTCAGCTAGTATTAGGGTCTCATTAGTAGACTGTGTTTAGAGTCTATGACAATGTTAATCAACTTTGATATATATATATATATATATATCATAATCTTACTCTTCTTGAAATTAAGTGTTTTCTTTTCAACCTCTTAATTTGTCAAAAGTGCCAAACTCTAGCTGGAAAAATAAAACATTTCAATACACCAAAAAATAGGTTTTTTTCAAAAATTTCTCAAAATAGAAAGAAAATTGCCAGAAGAAAAAATTTCAGTGATTGTTGATATCATCCAAAAACAGTATCATCCATTATTGATGTCAAGTCAAAAAAATTAATTTGGGTTAGAATCAGGCGGCTATTGCATGTGCCATGCTAAGTCAATAGATGAATGATCTGGTCAGAAAGAACCAGCACCCACACTGATACATTCACCATCTGCTTTGATTCAGCTCTCTTGATGACTATGTTTCAACTGGGGAAATGTTCAATTTGGACTTGGAACGAGACCTTGATTTTGTCTTAGGACAAGATATTTCTAATATTTAGAAGCAACCCACCCCAAAAATAAAGTTGGGGAAGATTTTCACCAAGGTATCACAATGTGGGCCAGGGTGAACCAGCATCTACACTGGTAGTTTCACTTTGTTGAGGAAGGCCTCTTAAATTTGGACTCAGACACCCTGATTTAGTCCAGGGATCCGATATCTAATATGTTCAGTAGCAAAAAAAAAACCTTGAGGTTTTTACCAGTGTTGTGTGTGTATATCATTCACCTGGATATACCTGCCAGGTACAGGTAGGGTTTTTTTTTTTATATCTTACTTTATTTTTTCAAAATCAATATATCTTAATCAACTGGATACTCAAGAGTATATAATTTTGAAAATATATATTCATTTCATAACCTTAGATATAATTTTTGAGATACCCATACCCAAGTCCGAGTATGTTCTCAAACCCAGGCAAATCTTATTAGAGTTTCACTTAAACCTTAAAATTGCCATCACTATTCACATAAACCTTGAAACTACCACCATGGTTTGACCTAAACCTTAACATTTTAGGTTGGTTGAGCTTTGTATATAAGTAAGTTCTATGTGTATTTGCTTCCTCTCTTTGGTTCTAAAAGCTCTATGTGTGAGTGTGTTCAAGCTTTGTGAAACTTTGTTTGTATATCTACCTTTTTTTTAATGTTGTAGCAAGACTTTGGAGGATGGAGGATTTGTGTGTGGATGCAAATGGAATAACACGAACCACACCTACTTGGTTTTTGATTGCTTTTGTGACTGAATTTGAAAATATTCTTAGAATTTTTTTGGAATATTCTTGAAAAAGTTTTTTTTTAAATTTAATTTTAAAAAATTTCTTCATACTATTTTATTAAGGTTCATGTTAAAAATTTGGCAAAAAATTCCATTTTCAAAAAAATTGAAATCCATTTATAAGTCCTTTTATTGTTTAAAACCAAACGTTACATTGTTTAATGAGTGCTTTTGTTTTTTTTTAATTCATTTGATTAATTTCAAATTAATTCACATGTTCCCATGATATATTAAAAATACAACTATGTAAAAAAACCTTATAATTTCAACATCAAATTAAATTATGACTTTAAAACATGAAAAAACGAAACAAGTGTTACACCTGTTATGGTACGTGTTATTGTGACTACACCCGTATGTGCATCTACTTCCTTTGCTTCATCCATAACAAGAGACTCTAGAATATAGGGGAGTTTGTAATGAAATTTTATGTGTGTGCATCCAACTCACTTGTTTTATCTATTTTTTTGTATGTGGGGAAGTTTTAAATGTCCATATCTGTCTTTTTGGATGCAAATTCCAAGTGTAGTAGTTGCTTAGAATATCAGCTATAATTAACAATAATTCTAGTGTTAGCCATCAACCCAACAACCTAAGGTGAAAGAGCAGCCATTAGTGTAACCAACATCTACCCCACAAAGGATAGCACTAAACAAAGATGACAACAATAATAATGAATTAAGTTAGGCTCCCCGCTCCCTTGCCAATCTACTCCTTGGCCTATTTTGAAAATTTCCAAATCCTTTTCAAATTTGTTGTTCCTTAACAAGTTTTATGAATTTCCAAGTAATTTCCATGTGTGTGTGTGTGTGTGTGATTAATGTTTAAAAAAAAAGTTTGAAATTGTGTGTTTGTTGTCCTAAAGTAGTTTCACCATGGCAAATGAAAAACCCTGATTGTTTTGTTTTACTTCTTGATGGTGATGGTGACACTATTGTTAGTTGTTCTTCCAATGGTAGATGTAATACCACCATTCCTGAATCAAAAACCAACAATTAACTGCATTATTTTAGCAAACAAAGTTTTGGGCTTCATGGGATTGAAAATATGTTCCTTGGGCATTTTTCAAACCAAATAATGATGAACATGTGTCATTTGAAACAAAACAAATTTTTCATTGTATTTTATGTCATTCAGTTGATTTAGATGCTCATGTTTTGGGACCAAAAACTTGAGATGGGTGTAAATTCTTTAAGGTGTACCAAAATCTTGTCATAATGTCACCTTTTTCTATATTTTTTACCTGGTCTTTTTTTATCATGTAAAGACACATTTATGGATAATTATGATGGAATCTAAAATTGTAATGGTCTAAAATATAATCCTTTTGAAATTTTTGACAACTTTTCACTCATTATTTTTTATGAGAATGAAAATATAAAGTATAAAAGGATTACAATAAGGACTAAGCCTTTTTTGTCCTGTGTGGTACACCTAAAAGGATTTTCATCCAAATAGGAAAGAATTAATCTTTTATGAAACTAAAATGAAACTTCAACCATGAAAAAACATTCTAAAGTTAAACATTTTAACATTTTAAAAATGTGTGTTAATGAAATTGTACAACGACATCATTTTGTTTAAACAAATGCCTTTAAAAGACAAAGCTCTAAGGTTCAAAAAATTATAATTCCAAGATCTATTTATGCATTTTTTAGTAATACTACAACATACTAAAAATTAGATGAAAAACAAAAAGCTTTCATTGATGATCTTGTGTTGATTGTTGTGAAAAGGTTATTCCCTTTAAGCATAATTGAAAACATATGGATGAAGCAATTTGGCTTACGAAAGGAATCACGATTATTGTTTCTATCACATAAAACCTTAACTAAAGAAGTATTACCTTGTATGGTGAAACACACATTTGAAGAGTTTGTTTTGACTTATATCAATGCTACAGTTTTTGTGAAAGCAACACTTTACCTTGGGATGAGCAAAAGTGTAGTTGATATTTTTGCCCTTGTGATTAATTTTTTAACATTAGATTGGGAACCAAAACATGCTACATTTGGTTTATTTGAAGTAAAATGCATTACTAGAATTAATCTTGTTAATCAACTGCAAGCTTTGTTTGAAGAGTACAAATTAATTAACAAAAATATTTGTTATGTGAAGATGAGGGCACAAATCTATCTATAATGACAAATTTTCTTAAACAAATTATTAGCTATGAAGAATTGGGGATATTGGCACCATTTGAAGGTGTTTGTTTTGGACATGCCCTTTTTAAAGCTTGTTAATATGCCACTTCTAATGAAAGGTAAGTTCAAGTTTGCAACTTGTGAACATCAAATCTACATAATCTTTAATTCAAACTTGTATAACATGGCCAAAAAAACCAAGAAAAGGAAGGGTAGAACAGAAAAAAACTTGTTTGGTTGCAAGTTTGCAATCACAAAAACTATTCACACCAATGAAAACAAAGTTTGCATCCAAAGTGGCAATGTTCCAACAAGCCCTTGAATATACTTTGTTATAGGTCAACAAACATAATTTGGCTTTACAATGCAAAATTCCAACAACACAAGTTTAGGCCATTATAAAAATCATTGCTTCAACGCTTGCCCCATTTGTATCAAATTGTGAGTTGAATCAACATCATGGTTATTGGTTGTTGAGTGATGCATTGGCAAATGCAATTAACATTTTTGCGAAATTGATGAATGAGATAATTGAATTGGAAATCTAGATGAGTTTCATTCCTACATCTCAATTTGATGCAAAATTATTATTATTAGCACATAAGATGCAATAAGAAATCATTTGTGTGTTCATTCCATTTCTAGATTATTTACATCAATTTGATCCCAAAAAAAACTCACATGATGTTGGCTTTAATGTTTGATCCCAAATTCAAAGATCTTCTTATTTTGAATAATTGTGTGGGAATAAAAAAACCCATAATTGCAACAAGGTATGATTTTGAAATTCTAATTTCCTTTTTGTGTTCAACTTATCAAAAAGTTCATCTTTTTGCAAAACACCCATCAAATTTTAGTCCCCAAGAATCGCCATTGGTGGTGTTTGGTGCAAGATTGACTCAAAATCAAATTGTCATGGAACATGTAAGTTTTTTTTTTTCTGCAATCATATGTAAGTTTTTAATTTTTGTTATCATAAATTTTAATAAAACCTCTTTAAGTCAAATGTGTAATGCTTAAAAAAAAAATTGACTATAGGTGCAATGAGAACTTACATGTTTTCAAAATTTGCAATTAGTTATAGAATCTTGTGAAGATTCATTAAAATGGTAGAAAGTACATGAGGCACAATTCCCTATTGTTGGATATTTGGCTCGTTAGATTTTAGAAACTATGGGAAGCCAAATTGAAGCAGAACAATTCTTTTGCTATTGTTGGAATTTTGGCAAAGCTTTATAAATGTCGATTTGGAATTCAAAACTTAAATCAACTCAATGTTTTAATTTTCAAGAATTGGTCAAATGGTCCATGCTTTGGTTGCGAAGCATTTGTAAAGGCTAATTTTTTTTTTTATGACTTTGAGGATGTAAAAGCAAAATTTTTAAATGATATTGAAATTTTTTATTTGAAAACCAAATAGAGCTTGTTGATATGGTAGATTTTAATTTTTAGATTTGCATTTATGTTTAATAAAGCAAGTGACATGTTGTCCAATTTGACCTCAAAGCTTTCTCATTTTATGTATGTTTAGGAATTAAAAAATTAAAATATTTTAATTCAATTATTATTTTAATTTAACATCACATGTGTGCATCATCCCACTAGATTTAGGCATGTGATAGTTGTTTAAATAAATTCTAAAGTGTGAAAAAAATTCTCATTTTTAATTTTTTTTAAAATTATTTATCCTTTTTTACTCTAACCATGGGTATATGATAGGGGTTGCCCAAACATTACCCATCTACTCAAATTTATAAAATTTGTTTACCTGGACCTTGGTACCCTGATGGGGGAAAAAAAAAACATAATATACCCTTACCTTTGGGTAAATAAATTAAAATCTTGCATATATCTTTACCATAGGATATATCAAAAACAATATACTTGCACAACACTGGTTTTTACCACAGTACCATTGTAGGTGCTGGTTCACCGAAGGCCCACCATGTGAGTGGTATATACCAAAATTGGGTGGGCCAGAATGGGCAGTTCCAGTTAATGAGAATTGAAGCCAAATCAGGTCTAATTTTCAAAACCAGAATTTATTTCTTAAAAATCAGATTGGGAGTTGGATTTCCAGTTCTACTTAAGTGTTGAACTGGAAATGAAATACATGTTTTTGGAAAACCAGTGACTAGAACTATGGGTTAATTAGAGGTTAACTAGCAATTAGCCACCAGTTTCCATCCAGGTTAGAAAGAACAGGACGAGAACCAAGACAGTTCTATTTTCTTTAAAAACTGGAACTAGAGGTTCATAAAAGGACAGAACTACCCAAAACTGGTATATACACAACTTAGTTCTTGACTAAATTATGTAAAGGAGGTTTAATATTGGGCTTGTTCACATGTGTTAGGCAGATTTTTACATGGTGAACTCTTGAGGAAAACAATCCAGGCCATCAATTCACTAGAAATTTATCGCCAATAAGCTTGAAATTCTAAACAAACTTTTAATTTTGCTTTGAAATCTGGTATAGGTGGTGTTTTTTTTTTTTCAATTTTTGTGATGTAGCCAAAGTTGTGATTGTCCAATAAGAAGATTTAGCAAAATTTGACTATAAATCAGACATAAGAAAAAAATTAAGCATCCCTTTATAATGTGGGCTATGTAGTGGAACCTTCAAGACATGAATCTGGCAACTTGTAAATGGTTTTCCCAAATTTTGACCTTTTTCCAATAAAAAATCCTTAGTACGGGTTGAAATCAAATTTTTGAGGTAAGAAATTTGCAAAAAAAATGCCAAAATTTTTTTACTGGCTATAGATCAAGAATCTCAGCGATTATTTTTTTGGCAAATTTTTGAAACTTGGTGGCAAAAAAAACGGTGCTCTCACTTGTGCAAAGGATATTTCTGGAAAAGATGGCCCAAATGTGCCATATTTTTAGGAAAAAAAGTAGAAATTGCCACATTTAGACCAGAGGTTATTTATTACATGTCACCAGTATATAGTAGGGATTTTTTAAATCTACTTTTCTCTTTGGCCTGTCGCCAAATGTGGCTAAGTCCTCTTGTGGATGATTACCAAATCACTTACATCAGAAAATTGAAAAAATAAATAAAAAATAAACCTTGGTCAGGATTAGATAGAAATCTTTGAAGTGAAAATTCCTATTTTATGCCTAGAGTGGGTGTAATTGCAAGGAGCATAATATTTTGAAACTAAAGTTTTGTGATGCTCCAACCTTCCATTGAATGATGCCACTGAAAGACAATGTGACTACGTTCATTGGAGTTTTAAAAATAGGCTGATACAGAAGTTAGAGCATGGGCCCAGTCATGGGTGGTGGATAATAACCCAAGTACCTCGATAGGTACCCAACCCATATTTGATAATAATTTTTAATTTAACACCAAATGCCACACCACACTGCTATGGAACCAAGCCTACATGTTTTGTGTAGGATAAGGACCAAGGAGGGGGGGCTGTTCTGGTATTAAGGGCCCCACGAATTCGAGCACAAGACCCGAATTCCCAGAACTGCCCCATTCAAGGTCATTATCCAGCATGCAAATTTGGTAGAATTTTAATTGCTCCAATTTTGTTTCAGAGGGAATGAAGGCACCTTACACTCAAGGCTCACCCTCAATTGCTACAGAAATATTAACAAAGGGAAGCTGCCATCCACATGCATTAAAAAAACTCTACCAAGTCCCCTTGGGAAAGAACATACTATGGGAAGAGATGCTCATGAGGAAAAACTTCATGCCCATTTACAAGTTTTAAAATTAAGCCATTACATCTGTTTATGAACTCTCTTACTTGCTTACTTTCACCCCTTTAATCCCCCACCCCCCTCAATTGAAGGCCCCTTGAATTCCCCCTAGCTTCATGGATGTTCTAGGATATCATTTTAATTAATCCCCACCATCCCCCTCCCCTGGGTGTTGTTTGCTTGCTCAAGTCTAGTCCCTTAGTGCTTTTCAAGGGTATGTAAGGTTAATGTTAAGAACAAGAAAGATTCTAACTCTATTCAAGTATATGACAAGCATGCATGGGTTATTTATGTCCAAACAATAATGGAGTAGTAGGTATAGTGGTTTGGTTTTCCACTCAATAGTGAGTTTGATACTTATTTGAGAATTGGAAAATCTTTTCCACTATCAACATATCTAATGCATGGAAAACACTAAATAATTTAATGTTACTACAAGTAATAGTAAAAAAGGCAAAAAGACAAGAGTCAAAATGGTTGGTTTGTACACGTGTGCATATGAAACGTCAATAATTTTAAGTTGTTACTAAATGAATGTAGTTTATTAAAAAGTTTGTATATGCAAAAATGAAACATTGACAATTTTAAGTTGAAACTAGAATGTATGTTGTTGCAACTAAAAATGAACATTGAAATCATAAAGTGAAATCAAACCAAAACTATATTCAACCCTCCCAACTTCTATTACACTAGTGGGTAACCCGTGGCTATGCCACTCTAGCCACCCCAAACGCTCTGTTAAGTTTTATTGTTTGCACGATCATGTTATAACACCTCTATGTAAACAACATTTCGAGTATACACACCGGCAGGTGCATCTTCATGAGCATTCTCCCACCCATCTGTAACCAGCATTTTCACGCCCTCGGGGCACCCAATGCGCGACATGGCCACATACAACT
>Ga0116229_10006283_pt1 | contig 19172 bp, 16 predicted proteins | sample S1TSphgellanicum_3_FD_87313 | JGI IMG/M metagenome (GOLD analysis project Ga0116229, IMG submission 87313) | Host-associated microbial communities from peat moss isolated from Minnesota, USA - S1T2_Fc - Sphagnum magellanicum MG | ecosystem: Host-associated > Plants > Peat moss > Unclassified... | reverse complement strand
TCAGGACCTGAATTCTTTCCTCTGTCAATCTTATCCTCCCACACAGAGATGTGACTGGCCAGATCTACATACCAATTGAAGAAGCATCTCATAGTACTGGTGGTACATCCTCTTATCAGCATCTAAAAATGCGAAGTCATAACTGTACATTAAACAAACATCTGTAAGTGATCACACATTTAGAAAGACCACTGTAGTCGATCGTCAAGTTACATAGAGAAAAGACAAGACTTTTGCTGGCCTCCTTTTCAGTGACCATACAAATTCCCCTCTAATTAGAAGGAAACAAGTGCTTGTAAACCTATAAGGTGGCTGCAGTACCTGCCACCTTCACCATTGTCAAGCAAATACTGCAAAGAGTCCATTGCAAGTCCATGCCTCGCATCCACCTACTCCCACCCAGATAAGAGAATATTATAACCAACCTTTGCTCCACTTGTACACATTCACCACCTGATTGTTCTAGTTCACTGCTCACCATACACGCATAGCAGCACAACTAGAGTTTGCAACCCGATGAAACAAACACACCTTGTGAGTCACACCTGCACGTTCATAATACTTCCTTGCTATATTGAGACATCTCTCATCCCTCTCACAAGCCACCAGTCGACCCCATTCTGGCAGCACCAAAGCAACAGCAAGTGAGGAATAGCCCTGCACCCAATCACCCAACTTCTTTCAAAATATTTCTCCACATAAGAATCTTGTAACAAAATTTATAGAGCTCACACATTGTACACAACAGTTCTTTGGTTAAGCATGTTTACAAAGTCTGCTTATTCACATTGCTGTTGATCCTTGCTCTACACTCTTGAGTAGGCAAAAGTGATGTGAAGGAAGGAAACGGATTCCAGGGAGAAGAGGAGGGTCTGCTCCTAGAGAGCAGACTCTAACCTAGATTTTGGCCTCCTATGCAAGCAAGCATTGAGAAGAAAATAAGGGAAGACAGACTGAATGCAGAAACCTCAAGTCTGCTTACATGAAACACTCCAACTTCAATGCAGCGCTCTGCTCCCATAATTTGCACCAGCATTGCCAAGAACTGAGCCTGATCTGGAGAAACCTGTTCCATGTCACAGTGATGGCAATCAGCACCTCCTTCTTCCTGACCTACAGAGATGGAAAATCAGAGAGCAGACCTCTCAGGATTGTGTTGAGGATGAAACCAGGCATCCATATCAAGAATATTGCAGCAATGTAGAATAAAGTACAAATGTGCAAGGTTTAGGGTTTAAGGGTTGTAGAGCAGACTGTAACAGGTAAAGCTGTCACTTGCCTGCATCTGACTGCCAGGCAATGCAGCAGTCTCCTCTCTCAGTTGTTGCAGAATCTGGGACTCTCAAATTCCAGAAATCAGCTGGGCTTCATCATTACACAAATGGCCTCAATTTGTGAAAGAATATTAAAGAAGAAAGGGTATGAGAAAGATTGACAATTGTTTCCAGACAACACAAAACTGGTTGAAGAACCACAGAAGCGTTTGCCATTGCCGTCGATTCAAACCCTAATTCTCCGACTTCCCACTCTTAAGACAATTCTTCTGGAGAGAAGCATCACTTTGGAAGTGCTCGATCTGTGAACGGGAAACACATCAGAATGAAAAGAGCACACACCTTTGGTTCCCGCGTATGTTGCAAGATGTATTGGTAGAGTTGGTCGGTGACGTGAGCAGAGTGCTTCCCAATCTGTTCATTGTTTATGGAAGAGATGAGTCCTACCGCAGGGGTGTTGTCTGAAGAAGAAGCTATGATGCTGCTGCTGCTCCTCCTGCTTCCTACCCTAGAAACGACCAGCACGTTCTTCTTCTCACTGCAGCACCCGCCGGGGAAAGCAGTGACGGGATATACGGTGGCAGGCTGCTTCCTGAAGACCGGCGAGGCAGTGAGGCCAGTGGCCAGGAGCGCAGGCATGGCAGCTGCTGCTATTGCTCCCGAAAAACTCCCGTGACAAGATGCCCATCGCTGCAGTAGTTGCATCACAAAAGACTTCAACACCTTCAACTTGCTCCACGCTCCAGAAACACCAGATTTTGGGATGCACTTGAGGGTTGAAAGGGCTTAGGGTTTAGCGAAAAACGTGCGAGCTTTTTTCTTTGGCGAATTTCAACTTCTTGGGACACTGAAAAGCAACTGATTCTTCAACACAATTCCTCCACATCGTTGATTCTTCAACAACTCATACATGCCTGTACAGAATGACTGACTGAGCTATTCAAAAGTTTCAGCCATGATGATGTCGAGCTGCTCAGCTCTATGGCAGCCTCTGTTTGCTAAGAGATTGTGAAGAATATTGTGAGCATCAGATCCTAAATACCACTGAAGTGCCAGCAGATTGCCCATGTTTTGGTACATGTCCCATCATGATTGCAGATACACCAGAATCAGGGTCTAACTAAAGCTTGGAGCATCAGTGAAGCCCACTATGGCATCTGAAGCTGCAGAACTTGTTGCACTGAATTTTTGCGACAAACTGCACTCTGTTGATGGAGATCAAAAAAAAAAGCTTCCAACCCATGTGCATTCATTCAATAGATGGTTGCAGATCTAGAGCATCAGCCCAACATGCCACCCAAGAGAAATTCACTGAATCCAGCAACAAACTGCAGTCCATTGATGGAGATCAACGAGCTTCCCAACTCATGTGCATTCAATAGATGGTTGCAGATCTAAAGCATCAGCCCAACATGCCACCCAACACAAATTCACTGAATCCAGCAACAAACTGCAGTCCATTGATGGAGATCAACAAGCTTCCCAACTCATGTGCATTCAATAGATGGTTGCAGATCTAGAGCATCAGCCCAACATGCCACCCAAGACAAATTTACTGAATCCGCCAACAAACTGCAGTCCATTGATGGAGATCAACAAGCTTCCCAACTCATGTGCATTCAATAGATGGTTGCAGATCTAGAGCATCAGCCCAACATGCCACCCAACACAAATTCACTGAATCCAGCAACAAACTGCAGTCCATTGATGGAGATCAAAAAGCTTCCCAACTCATGTGCATTCAAGAGATGGTTGCAGATTTAGAGCATCAGCTCAACATGCCACCCAAGTCCCATTCATTGTGACTAGTGAATTCAGTGTATTTCCATTTAAGTCTTGTTCATTGTGACTAATGAATTCACTCAAAATCTAGTGATATGGCTTGGCATATAGGAACATCTTTCACTCAAAATCTAGTGATATGGCTTGGCATATAGGAACATCTTTTGTTTTGGTTGTGGAATTACATATGTTTTGGTGTGATATTTTATTCAATGTGAACCAATTTGTAGTTAGTTCAATTGCTATTCTTTTTGGGTCTAGTTAATGAATATGTCATATTTCAATTAGTGTATACCCAATTGAGAGAATTAATTAAGGGACAAAATTGAATATGATTTGTTCTTTTTTGCATTATTTAATACAAAGGTGTTGTTAAGGATCTTTAGAAGCTCTCGTAAGTACAAGTTGTATTTTTAGCATTGGCTATGTTATATGTGTGTGTGTGTGCATCACAATAGGTTCTTGAGAGTCTAGAGCTGAGTTATGTTTTGTTTCATTTATGGATTTGTTTCCATCTTGGTTTGGCTTTCATTGAATGCAAACAATGTTTCTATTTTCTTTTTAATCAATTAGGGTTAACTAACCTATTATCGCACATTCTAAAACCACATTTTGGAACATTTTTTAAATATGAAAACATTTTTTTTAAAAGTTGGTATATAGCATAGCCACAAAACCCAAGTTTTCAAATGTGAAAATATATACACGTGAAAGTTTGTGACCTAGGATTAATGGGTACAATTTGAATCCACCATTCTCCACTCACCCCATGATTGCACATTCAATTGCACATAAAAACTTTATCATCTCACTTTGTCATCGCACACTTTATATCAAATTTGGGCTCCCCATTGCTATGTGTTACCAATGAGAATCAACTTATTTTTTCCTTATGTTTTTCAATAATTCATCATTATTTAAGTCAATGTCAAATTTAATTTGAACTAATATAAATATCATGGACTTGAAAAAATACATGTTGATTTGTCTTTTCATATCCATGTTGATGTATGGAAAAAAATGATATAATCATAAGGATGAAGATAGTTAGTGGAAAAGGAGGTGGTTATTAAGAAAGAAGTGAGGTAGTTGTCTTTGAAAATGTCCAAGGACAATTATCTAAGAGGAAATGTTTTTAGAATTGTCCAAAGGAAGACCATGTGATAGATTTCAAAAAATTGCCCATATACAAATTTTTGAAAAATTTCTTGTCATTGGCATTTACAATTTCCCAAATGAGAATTTGTGAAAACCCAAATGTCCTTGCACAAGGATAAGTAACAATAATGTATGACAATAAGAATGATTTTTTATGTTTGATTTTTAAAACTTTACTTTGAACATCTAGGGTCCCTAAAGAATTCAACTCTCAATGAAAATTCATGTTGAAAGTTGTAAAAATGCCTCCACTTGATTTTTCAACACTTTCACTTTCTTTGGGTGAACATTGTTCTTTCCTTGACAAACATGATGTCTTCAACTTACATTTGACCCAAATACATATTATGTTTATAGCTTAATTTCATCATCGAATGATTATATTTATTTAGCACTAAATCTAACCATTAATCTTTGAGTTTTCTAAAACATTATAAACATTATTTCTTCCACTAATACAATCAAAAAATTTATCAAGACTCAAAAAACTCCTTCAAAACATAATATTGTTCACATTACAATGGACTTTTTTGGACATCCAAATGCTCATTTTTTTGCATTTGACAAATATTAATGCATAGTTGTTGAAATCAAAAAAATATGAAAGGGATTCAATTTATTGAAACATTATGAGTTAACCCTTCAACTTTGAAAGACTTGCACCAAAACCATCAATATCCAATTAGTGATGGATTTTTCAATTCAATTATGTATGCAATCCTAACCCATATATGGATTTGTTGCTTATAACCATTGTATGGAATTACTCAAGATTATGGGGCATGTTATTTCAAAGGTCTATGGCATTTAAGGTCAAAAATATAGAAAGAAAAATCTTGTCTAGTCATAATTCCATTTAATGACCTTAGAATATTCATGTTTTGCAAAGTTCATTTACCCACATAAACAATTTTTTTTTCAAGACTTTTTTACATTAAAAATATTTAAAAAGCTTTTAGTAGGGTGGTATAAGGGAAAAGAATTTTAACTTTAACATCATCTCATTCTTTTAAATGAAAGTTGACCATATTTTATGACTTTCATTATGCTCAAAACATATAGAAGTTTGGACTTTTAATGGACTTTCCATTGTCGTAAGTGGTTCACCATAATGTGTTATTTCCTATTTGAAGGCCATCGAATCTTTCAATTGCATGGACTAGTGTACAAATTTTGCTTTCACCTCAAAGAGTTTTTTGTGGATGAAATCTTGCCCACCTTGGTGTAGAAAACTTTGGTAGACCATGTCCAATCCACCTTAGTGATATGCTTGCCATTTATATGTCCAACCTTTGGATGTCAAAAGGTGCACATGATGTTTTTGTTATTGTGATGATTTTTTTTAAAACTAATCACAACAACACATCTTGGGTTTTGTGACCAGTTTAAAAATTGACTATTGTATTTTTCAACTATGTTTATAACTACGTAGTCACAAAAATTACTATGTAATTACAAAGGACACCAAGATGTTACGTGGCATCATGGTTGTTCAATTTTTGGGTAAATGTTTTTTTGAATTTATATTAATATATTTGAATGATTTAAATTTATGAATTAAATAATATCATTTACTTTTGAAACTAATAGTATCTAATAACGACTCAATTTCTAATGATGATGATGTGGCATGCCATGTGTCAACAAGGTGTTACAACTAGTAATCAACGTTATGACTCATGACTCATTACATTAATTTCAATAAACTTACATTTATTGATTGGTCAAAAGTGTTCATAATGTCAAAGCATGTCTTTTACAACTTGTTCTATACAATTACAATGTCCAACAAGATTTTAAAAACAATTAAAAATGTCTTTAGCAAGTAGTAATGAACCTTGTGATTCATGTAACTAACAAAAATGATTAAAAAACAATTACAATCACATAAGTCCAATCATTTTATTAGCCAATCTCAATTTAAATAACCTAGTTTAATTTATAATTTTATCACAATTTAGCCAAATTTAGCCATGTATTGCTTTAGTAGTGAACTTTATCTTTTTTTTTTCCAAATTTAACCAAATATAACCTAAATATTCAAAGTGAGCTTAATTTATCATTATTTAACCACGTTTAACATAAAAATTATGTTTATATTCATTTATATTAATTTAACCATGTTTACTCTAAATTACTATTTTAAATATAAACTATATTAATTTAGTTATATACATTAACAATTTTCAACCATGTTTAGCCTAAATAATTATGTTTAAAAGTGTTTAGCTATGTTTAACCATGTTTAGCCAAAGTAATTGTGTTTGATTTCAAACATGTTATTTTAGCCATTTTTAATTTAAATAATTGTGTTTAAAATTGTGTAATTAAATTTGCCCATGTTTAGTTTAAGTAATTATGTTTAGCCTTATTTATGTTTGTTTAACCATGTTTAGCTTAATTAGTTATGTTTATTCTAATTTATATATTAATTTAGCCATATTTAACCTAGGTGACTATTTTTAACCAAAATTATTTAAAGTAATTGTGTTTAGCCATATTTAGACTAACTTAGTATATTTCTAGCCTAGATTGACCTAGGTCTAGCCTAATTTAGTTTAGGTCTAAACTAGTTAGGTCTACTAAGTAGTTTAATTGAAATCTAGCTTAGAACCTAAGTAGTCCTAACTAGGCTAAATTAGGTTAATTTATTTTTAACATTGGGAGGCTTAAATTAACCTAGGCTAGGCTTGTTGGTAGTTTATGTTGACCTAACTCCTCTTAAATCAACCTAGGGAAGCCTAGTTTAACCTAAATTAAATAGCTTAATTTAATTTGAAGCTAAAAATTTTGATTTATAATTTTGTGTTTAATAGATATAGTATAAAAAAAGGTGATAATGCAATGGATGAGGGTTTGAACCCCAAAGTGTAGGTGAGGGGTTCAAATATTTGTTCTTGCAACTTATGATACCTATACCACTAAACCTCATTAATAACTTAATCAATGCTACTTAGGTTAGGAAGTTGGAGTTTGTTTTTAATTTAGGCCACTTAGCTTAGGTTAGGCTAACTAAGCTAAGTTAAATTAGGTTGACATGGCATGCACTTTACATGTCATACCAAGATCAATGATGATATGGAATTTCAATGTTATAAGAAAATTTTAAAAATTTTAGTTGATAAGATGACTGGGCTTTGCAACTATATGTCCTTTGCAACTAAATGGGTGAAACGACATGGGTTGAGCAACTCAATAGTCACTAGTTGCAAATGTCTTTTTTAATTAATATATAGTTATAAAGGTCAATCACAAAACCCAAAATATGTTGTTGTGAATTGAGAACCCAAACACATCACCATCAAATTATTTGAGGTCCCTTATACAAGTGATGTAGGTATGGCTCAAAATTATAGTAGTTATTTGATGGGTTTTCCTTCATTTAAAATATTTTTGCTTATGTCAAGAACGAGGGGTTCAATTTGGCAACTTGTGTTAAAGCTTTAAATTTTCCAATGTCATGTAATAGTTTAAGCATGTCCAAACCATATAATGGGTCTAGGTAATGCATGCAATGTTAAAAAATTTCTTAATATGCTAATTAAAATTGATGACACAATAACTTTTAGGTTCAAATATGCATGTATAAAATTAGCACAAGTTGATATCCAGAAAGGTATCACTTGTTGTAAAAATTCAAACAAGGGGTAGCAAGCTTAAGACAAGGATTGTGTAGATTTTAAATTAAAACTCAAAAAGTTGAACATGTGAATGAAAAGCAAGTGAGTGGACCTCTTGTTTCTTCTTTTCTTTGTGCCTTATACGGGTCTTTCATTTTCTTAAAATATACACAAGTTGAATTATGTTTTTCAACATGCATATAAAAGGCAACTAAAAGTTTTTTAATGTTTATTTCTTTTAAATTCCAAGTTTGCAAGTTGAGTGTTGTTCAAGATGCATTGACATTTCAATCAACCATTATGTTATGTTATACAAGTTACCCAAAGGTCAAAATTTTCATTAAATAGTTTTTAAAATAATGAAATAATTTTTCATGAAAATATGAAATTAAAGTGTTGAAAACTATCATTATTGTCATAGGCTATAATTAGAATAATTTCACTCTTCATATGACAATATCATAGTAGATCATGAAATGATAATAATTTCAAATTCATAAAAAAAATTGGAAAAAAAAAAATTAATCATTTCGTGTGGAAATTGACCTTATGTTATGGTAGTTAACAAATTATGGTGTTGCAAAACCATGTTCCTTTTCCAAGAACTTGGGCAATATTTTCGTGATGAAAATATTTTCATATATTATCATCGGTTGTGTCTTAACTTGGAATCATGGGCATTAACTCCTTGTGGATGTTTTGCGATTCATCAAATTTCAAAATGTTAGAAGATGCATGAAGAGCTTTGTGCTTGAATTATTCCAAACAAATTGATGAATTTAAAGGTAATTTTTTAAAATGAAGAATTAGAGGAATTTATGATGCATAAAGCACGAATTATTGGAAGTCTTAAACCCTTTCATTTCCTTTTTGCATCCATAAGACAAAAAAAAAGTCATAATAGTTTTACTTTGATGTTGGATGGACCAAGTTCACAAGCATGTACCTTGTCATTTAGTTATGTGAGACACAACAATGCTTAAAAAAGCTAGTATGAAATGAAAACTTGAAGTATCTTAAAAATTTTGAAAAAACTTTTGAAGGGGCTTGCACATATGAGAAAATAATTTTGATTAAATTGGATGTTTGAGAAAGCTAGTATGAAATGAAAGCTTCAAACATCTTTTCATTTTCTAAAGGTCTTCAGCATATGAAAGTTGGATTTTGATAGAGTTGAGTATTTGACATTCATTTTTTTTTTCTTTAGTTGAAGGTTCAAATATGTGGGATTATCTTCAAGGGCATATGATAAAAATGTTGGGGATGGTTCAAATTGTGAATCAAAATTGCTAAAACTTGGACCTATAACATCAAGATGCGTTATTATGGGTTAAGAATTTTAAATTTTAATATTATTGCCTAAGGGTAAAAGGATGGATAAGTATGGGAAATAAATAATAAAACTTATGAGCCCTACCTTGAGAATTTTTTGACTACTGATGTAATTTTATACTAGCATTTTTTTGGGCAAAATTTTGCCATTTTGTGAAAAACAATTCCCAAAAAAATATTATGTCAATTTTCTTAATTGCAAAAAATTGGTTTTTTTTTTTTTGAATCACCATGTTTCTACACATTGCTCAATGGCATGGAGATTTTTTTTTTTTAAATACTTATTTTTGTAGCTAATATATAGCCAAATGTGGTTAAATCTCCTCATGGATGATCACCAATGTGGCAATGTCACAATTGTTTTTCTAAAAACAAAGGCTTGGATTCATGAATTATTTAGTAAATATTTTGGGTTAAACATAATTGAAAATCAATTAGGTGAATTTGACTTGATCCTTAGAAATAAGTTTCAAATAATATAATAATTCATCCATAGAAGGATGGTAATTCTGAAATGTTAGTATGTGACATAATATTATTGACTTGTAGTTGATGAATGAGAATGTTCAATACAAGCATCTGTGGGAATAATAATTCATCCCTTTTTTCCAAATATATAAGGGGTTGTGGGTGGAAGTTCAAGTTCATATTCTCCCTTTCATAATTTTATTTTTTAGATTTTTTAGGTTAAGCCATGTGTTAAACCTTTTGTGTAATGAATTTATGCCAAAATAAACTTGTGTGCCATTTTTATTATGGAAATGTTCATAAGAATAAAACATACAATGTTTTTTTATGAACAATTGCCATTGAACAAGGTCTTTAGATGCATACAATGAACTCCCCATTGAGTGTAACTCACCAAAAAAAAAATCAAGTTTTAAATGCATGGGTGATCCTAACCCAAAATCATGTAAGTTTCATCTATTATATTGTTAAAATGTTTTGTATGATATGTGAACATTGTGTGAGCAATTAGTTGTGCAATCTACCTATGTGCTAAGAATGATTTAATTGAAAATTATGCTTTATAATCACATGCCTTTCCTAGGCTACATAACCCTATATGACAACCAACAAACGTTCTAATTCATGAAACCTTGTTTCTTTCATTTAGCACCAATATATTTGTGATAATAGTTCCAAACGAAAATGTCCACTAATTCCAACTTGTGATATAATCCAAATTCCAATTTCTTATATGAGACTCCATTTGATCTCATTTTGTTTTATCTTTGTTTCTACAATGAATAATATAGAATATAAATTACCATTTTAATTTTTTTTGGGTACTATATGATTTTATTTGTTAAATTTTTAAAACTATCTTTTGATTTAAAGAACTAGCAATTCATTGGAGAATAAAACCCTAAACATTCCTTAAATTGAACCTAAATTAGGATTTGACAAAAAAAACCCCACAGCTAATACCAAACTGGGTATTTGGCAAATAATCACCAATGAAAATTGTAAACATGTAGTGTAAAAATTTGATGCAACCTTTAGAAATGGGGGACTATATATTTTTCGTAAAGCCCACCATGGAAAGTAGAATTGCCCCTCTTAGGGCAGAGGAATAAAAAAAATGTGCACTATAATAACATGCACTCAATTTACACTACAAAAAAAAAATTCTAAGAGGGGTTTACAATTCCCAAATTTTCAGAAATTGGAATCAAAGGTAATGAGAAAAATTAAACTCCAACTTGTCCTAGTCTCGGGCATGACATGGGATAGGCTCGTCCAAGTCTGGCCTGGCGTTTTGGGAACGACCTTTCCTTAGGGCTTTACCCTACACTTAAATCCCTCCCACTCTTAAAGAGAGTAGTAGGTGTAGGATCCCTTCCCTTTTTTAGGATGGATATTGAGAGATATCATGTGGCCTTCCAAATACAATTACAAAATTTTCCCCAAGTTCTTAATGTATAGGGTGTTCCAAAAATAAGGGTCCACCCAAGCCAAGGTTGAATTTCAGATGTTGTGTCATTTGGCTAGCATCCGAAGAGGGATTTAGCATTAAATGGAGAGAGGCTTTTAGAACCTTTCTAAATACCAAACTAATAGGGTTTAGGTGTTACCAAACCCTAAACCTCACCTTGGGGGGTCACAAATAGGGTTCTAAGGAGGGCTTGTGCATCCGCCCCAAAAAAAAAAGAGTCCGAGGTCCTTTAGTCCTTACATGTCGGGTAACACCCAAGGGGCTGGGCGGCATTCCCAAAATCAGAGCCCCCCAGGTAGAGCTAAGGGGTGCACTTATTTCAGGAACACCTTGCTCAAGGGCGTTTACCTGACGCAAAGCACTGCCTGGATTTTTCCTTTGTATTTTCAGCTCCCTCACTACCTGCCTGAAGAAACCTGTTTTTAGCAAGCAGGGACCTTCTGCGGTGGAAGGTACCAGCTAGGCTACACTGGGATCTTCTGACCATCGGAAGGTACCAACCAGCCTGTCACTATTTCTAAAACGTGGAAAAATCCCAGCTCTGCTTTACGTAGGAAAAGGACCTGAGTAAAGGGCCTTTCATTATTTTCGACCTGTTCATTTGGCCTACGGGCCTCGGGCACAGATCTCAAATCACGAAAGGGCTTGTACTCAGGCCCATCTCCTGTATATAATGTGCCGCAACAGAAAATTCTTATTTTCATTTTTTCCATGATATGCGTTAGAGACTACAAGAAAAAACACACAAATTTTTACACTCTATGACATTACCTGCAAATGCACTAAAATTTGCTGCCCAGGTGCTTTCCTTTGTGAGTGGGAGTGGGATTGATGAGAGAACAACAACTAGGTTATGCAGATCACAATGCAGATCACTCACACACTCAACAGAAGCAATGAATTAAATGGTGGCATCAGTTTTGATGCTATCCTAGTGCAGGACACGAGTGCCCAACACAATTTTTAAAAATAAATGAAAACAGAGGATTTCTATCATTAGAAAAACAAATTAAGAGGGAAGAATTTGGGATTGGAGGGAGAGGAAGGGACAAGGGAGTGGAGGAGTCTGGACTCTGGGGGAGTGATGAGGTAACGAGAGTAGCAATTATTAATTGCAATGACTTTTTTTTCATTTGAAGAGTGAGAAAATCAAGCAACCTAAAAATTGATGTGCATTTCCGCGGTTCTGGAGGGGATGGGTGGGAGGGGGGCTTCTTTAGTGCTCTGGACGTGGTTGCATTAACAACAGAGTAAGTGGGTGTGCAGCTGATTTCTCTCTCAGATTGCTATTCTCTCATCAATGATTCTCCCCTCTAGTTTTTCAAATCTGATCATATTACCCAATTCACTCATTCATTCATCTATCTATTGACACAAATTCCATCTCCATCTTCAAACCTGAACATACCCAATTCTTTTATTCATCAACACAAATTCCATCTCCATCTTCAAATCTGAACATACCCCAATTCATTTATTCATCAGCACAGATTCCATTCTCCATCCTCAAATCTGATCATGTACCCAATTCCTTCAGTCATCAACACAAATTCTATTCTCCATCCTCAAATCTAATCATACACCCAAATTCATTCATCAACACAAAGTTCCCATTCTCCATCTTCAAATCAGATCAACTCATTCATTCCTTCATTCATCAACACAAATCCCATCTCCATCTTTTTCCCCCCCCTTGTGATTCATCACCTGGATTTCATATTGAGTATGGACTTTCATCAATTCTAGTTCTGATCATGCTTTGGTACACTAGTGAAGAATTTGGTTGTTTCTGTTTTGTTGCTGTTGTTGTTGTGGTGCAAGTAAGTTAGCTGCTGCTGTTTGCTGTTTGGTTTTTGTTTTCTGTCTTCAACTGAATCTGTACAAAGTGTGGGAGGAGATTGATCTGTTACTGAATTCAAATAACCCCCTTTTGGTTGTGACTCTGGAGGAGCTGCTGCTGCTGCTGCTGCTGCTGCTGCTGAGTGAAGTTGCAGACAGTTTGAAGAAGGTTCATGTCCATGCTCACTATTGCCAGTAGTAGTAGTATTAACTTTCAGTGTTTTGATAGCATGTTTCTTTTGTGATCGGTTTTTATTTTTCCTGATGGTTCTTTCTTTTTTCTTTTTTTTTTGTGGGGGGGAAGATTCTGGGGATTTGGGCAAAGTTGGCAGGCATCTTTCATGAGGAAGCATGCTTTTTTTTTTTTGCAGCAAACCCAGATACTGAAATTCAGCACCGACCTTCATTGGGTGATTTGATTTGGCTGAGTTTCAAGTAGAGTTTTGATTTGTTGCAGCATTTACATTTTTCTGCCTTTTTTTTCTGAAACATGAAAGATTTTGGAGACTTGGTTGTTTGTTGCAAAATGAAACTTTTGGAATTTGCTTTCAAGCTTACATGTAGCTAGCTGGCTATGAAACTCATGTTATGATAACCAAATTGCAACAGGGGACCAAAGATGGCAGCTGGAGTTCTGGCACTGGTGTCACTGGCAGCTATTGTAATGCTGTACATAGCTGCATGTCATTCAGCAGAAGGACATTCTATCTCACCTGAAGAATCCATGGAGGAAGAAGACAAAGATTTCAAATTCAGTTTTGCAAACACAGATGAGCTTGATGTGTCTTCGTCTTCTTCTTCTTCTTCTGTCAACACCCAATTTGATGAAGTTCTTCCTCAACTTGGAAATTATGAATCCACAGCAGATTTCTACTCTAGAAACCAAAATCCCACCAGCAGCAGCAGGCCCATGGGTGGTGCTGGTGGCTCCAGCTACTATGGAGTTTATAGTGGATATAACAGCCAAGAAGCATATTCCCACAACAGCTTGAAGAAACCAGAGAGCTTAGCTTTAGCTTCTACAGCTGCAGCATGGTCTGCTGCACATGCAACTTTCTATGGAGGAGCAAATGCTGAAGGCACAATGGGTAATAAATGACTCTCTTTCTCTTTTGAACTTTTTTTTCCCCTCTTTTTTGTTGGGTTCCATTTTATGTGGTGAGATGCGGTGTGCAGTCAGATGGATTCCTTGGATAGGAGAACTTGGGGAGTTGAGGAACTCAGAATTTGTGGAGTTTTGGAAATTTTTGTGGCAGCTGGAGCATGTGGATATACAAATGTCTATAGTGAGGGCTATGGCACCAATACAGTGGCACTGAGCACCGCAATGTTCAACGATGGGCTTAGCTGTGGAGCTTGCTATGAAATCAAGTGTAATGCTGTCCAGTGGTGCTTATCCGGAAACCCCTCCATCTTAGTCACAGCAACCAACTTCTGTCCTCCCAATCCCTCTGAACCCAATGATAATGGTGGCTGGTGCAACCCTCCTCTCAACCATTTTGACATGGCCCAACCTGCTTTCCTTCAAATTGCTGAGTATCAAGCTGGCATTGTTCCAGTCCTCTACCGCAAGTAAGTAAAAAAAAAAACTTTACAAATTCCTTTCTCACCTGAGCTTGAAGATTTTTATCCTTTTCAGTCAGTAGGTACTCCTGATTGTCCAAAATCTCTCTTCAGGTTCTTGCACTTTTGAAGGCTTCAATTTCTGATGGGTGCTTGGCATTTCTTTTGGGGTGTTTGGGTGTATGGGTGGGTGGTGATCTCTCACGGTAGGGTGGATTGCACAAGAAGTGGAGGGATTAGGTTCACCATCAATGGCAATCCTTACTTCAATTTGGTGCTGGTGAGCAACGTGGGTGGCTCTGGAGATGTGTGTGCAGTCTCCATGAAAGGATCCAACATGGCAAACTGGATCCCAATGTCCCGAAACTGGGGTCAGAACTGGCAATGCAACCAGGATTTTGTGGGACAATCCATCTCCTTCCTTGTCACTACTAGTGATGGCAACTCTGTAACCTCCGTGAATGCAGCACCTGCTACCTGGAGTTTCGGACAGACTTATGAAGGAGCTCAGTTCTGAAAATCAAACCCCACACAACCAACCAACCAACCAAATCCTGATACATAAAATTCATATTCTTCAACAGTAATGAATCTATTTTCAACGGTTTTCCGATTTGTGCTTCCTTTGTTTATTGATTTGGGATGTGTTGATTTGAATAATCACAATTGGGTTAATTTGCGCTTAAGGAATAATTAGGCTAAACCTCAATGCTAAACTTTGAGTGAGACAAATTTCCTATCAGTGCTTGCTTGTCTTTACCAGCAGCACATGCATCAAGATCAAGATGTGAAGAAGTACTACTACTACTACTTCCGAGCTTTTTCCTTGGTTTTCACCAATTTAGGATTGAACTTCTCTTGAGTGCAAAACATTTGGTTTCTTGTGAAATCAGCTGTGATGATCAGTATTTGTGTGTTTGCTCTTCATTGCTGATTGTTTCATTCATTTCACATGCATGTTTAGATGAATACACTTTGTGCTCTACTTACCTTGTATAGATAAACCCTAAACCCTATGTATCTTGTTCCATTGTATGTATAAATATCTATATATTAAGATAGGTGTTTGTTTGCTGGTCTTGCCTACCAAGGCAAGGATATCGTGTTTAGATTCATTATAGAGTATAGTAGCTTAAAGGGATTTGGCCCCTAGGTAATAATAATAGGTCTATTTTCACATGAGGATTTTTGAAAGATGATATTTTGGGTTGTGTTGAAACTTGAGATTAGTTATAATAGAATTATAATATCTTCAAGGATTTTGGTTTCTTTTAGAGGATTTTTTGAAGATTATATTTTTTGCATGGTGAAATATTTGAGTTTTCATAATTCTTCTTTTGCCTTAAGATACATTTTAATGGAAATGGCAAGGCCACAATGTGACACACCCCTTGTTTGTTTTGGTTGGATGTGACCACTCCATAAAACTCCCAAACCATGGGCCCTTTGCTCCATACCTGCTACCAAGGGCAAACTCTCAACAACATGGTGTGCATGTTTTGGACCAATGGAGCAAAAGACACTATTGCACATAGACTAATCATTATCAATAAAAACTAATTAAAGATTAAAACTAACTTTTAAGCAAGGCCCCATTTAAGAATTTCTCAAGTTAAGCCCACTTTCCCCCTTAGTAGTATTGGAATGGATGACCTTAATGTATGGCCACACTTGATGTTTAGGGCTTGCAAATAACATCACCCTCACATCAATAAAGTGTCCTCAATTATACGTCCCCAATTTCTAACACTACAAGTCACCATTAATGTTGTTTTTTAAACATGTCCACCTATGATGTTTGATGATAACTAACATTAAGTTAATTTGTCAGTTTTAAAACTTTAATTAGCATTGATGTTTTGCTTTGAGGTTATTCTTTAGAAACATATAGTGTTAATTAACAATGGTTATTAACATCATCTTGTCATCCAGGTTATGTCACATGCCACTTAAGATTTAATGTTAGTTAACATTTAAATATGAATTGATCTTTAATTTTAGCACTTTAAACACTAACCTAACACTAGAATTAACATTGGGTGTGGTCATATTTATGAAGAAGTTTAACATACGCAATCCATGGCTCACAAATATGTATTGCGCAATTGCTAAAAAACACAATTTAGATACTTTCTTTTTTTGTTGGAATATAAGTGAGAAGGATTTTGCTTCCCTATTGGAAGGCTTTAGGGTTTTTGCTTCCCTATTGGATGAGACTTCAATTTTTTTCATATCATTTCCACACACATACAATGTTATTTTATTATGGTGTTAAATGATCATATTGGGTGAAGGAATATTATAACCAAAAATAGGAGCATAACACCTATATCAAAATTCATCATAAACACTTGTAAAACTAATAGAAAGTTGCCTATGAAAATAATTCAATAATTATAACATTGTTCCAAATTTCTTCATAAATTTGTGTTCCAACCCAATCTAACTTGGTTGTAGACCTTAAGCTAATGGCATAAGATGGATCAGAGCCTTCTGAATCTCCTTTCAATAGACTATCATGATTTTCCAATGTGGCATAAAAGATAGACAATACTCACACCTCAACATAAAATCCCCATCCTGCCTACAAACACACTTTCAATCCATTTTGACTCTTTTGTAATCATAATTAGGGAAACATAATTAACAAACATAAAGCCCCAAACAACCAATAATTCCAAAAATTGATCTTTCTTACGTTTCCAATACTTCCCCAATGGCCAACCTTTCTTACACATAATTGTAATTCAAATAGACAATGAAACATACTTGACTTGGACAACAAATGTCACAAACAGATCAGCCCAAATTTGATCCACTAAATATTTTCATTAGTTTCATTTATGTTGATAAGGATTTTTCCAACTCCATCTACCTAATCATTGAATTTCCTACACAACAAATATAAAAAAGATCAACATTCAAGTACATGACATTTCACACCAAGGGCATTCTTCTCTTCAATGTGGCTACCACATAAATCACCATCAATGCAAAAGCATAAATCTTGTTAAAAAGAACAAAATTGTAGATTGGGTATTCAATTTTTCAAAGATTAACTTTTTATTCCCATTGTCCACTAGCCTCATTCCATCACCAACACCAACTACAACCATGCACAAAGGAGAAAACCAACAAAACGAATCCCAAAAACATCGTTTTTTCATAAATCAACGCCATTGTTATCACAACCTCCACGAATTGTAACACATTCCAATGAATGATAAAAGAAAAACAAGAGGTAGTTTCTAACACATAAACAAGGAAAAAATTTGTTTTGTCCATAAAATGAACAAAATTAAATTTGGTTTCATTAAAACTGGTTATTTGTTTAGAAGATTTGCAAGGTTTTATTTTGACAAGGCTTTGCCTTACCTTTGCCTTGATTGCTAGCTTTATATTCATGCCTAGATTTAAGATATAACCACCATTTTATTTTATTTTTGAAAATGTCAAATAGTTGTCAATAAACTTGCCAATTCTTTTGTGGTTCTTTCATGAAACCTAGTAGTTCTTTAAGACTTTTGAAATAACGTGAACTTTGGTGTTTTTTTTTCTTTTTTTCAAACTACCTAGAATGATGGTTCTCAAATTTGAAAATGTTTCAAGATTAAAATGGATGGTTACTAACATAATCAAATATCCACCCAACATGAGCTTACTTACCTAAAAAAAAATTCTTTTGTTGCTTCCTTTAGTGTTAGGCATTTCTTGCAAAAAGGAACATACCCTTGTGGTATTATGGTGGTTCTTAGGATTCATATCCATGGTTTTAAAAAATCAAAGAATTTATTTTAATATTTAACCATTGTTTTCAAAAAGTTTGAAAAAAAAGTGGCCTACAAAACTGATAGTTCTTTATAATGTTTTTCATGAAAATTGCCAATTTTCTAAGGTTTTTGAAATAACTAAGAGCAATGATTCTTCAATTATGAATTTTCTTTTTAAAGCTAGAACCATGATTCTTTATAAATTCAAATAATTTCTCAACAGCGGTTTCCACCTTCCATATGAATAGTTCGAGTTATTAGTTGTGAATATACCTATTTTGGACGCCAATCTAAAACCAAGGGTGTTTTTTTTTTCTATTCTTTACAATTTTGTGATATAGAAAACTCAGAATTTCCACCCAAAAATAAATTTTCAAAAAAAAAAAAAGTTGAATTTACAATATCTTTTTTTATTCTAAAATTTTTGGTTGAAAAACAACAAAATTTGTTGAAAAATAACCACTATCTACAACTTCACTTTTCAAAACTAAGTTAATCTTACCATGTTATCTAAGCTATGGTGGGAGGGAGTGTATTTTGTGACTTAAGCCTATTGAAGTTCAATAGCTTCTCCACCCATACCCCTTATTTGGGCATGTAACATTGTTTTTTGAATCCAAGATGGCTTATTAATTGTTTCTCAACTCTAACAAATATGACAACAAAAGGTTGGAGACTATTCAAATAAAAGCATCTAGACCAATCATTTTATGTGACCAATCGAAATCAATTACAGTAGAACCTGTCTAAAACAATATTGTCTAATTCAATAACCTCCGTAATTCAATATCTGCACCTGGTCCCAACGTTGGGCCCATACTCAATTCAATAAAACTCTCTAATTCAATATTCAATAACTTTTTGCGGTCCTGAAAATTTGGTAATTCAATACAAC
>Ga0116229_10006278_pt1 | contig 19182 bp, 14 predicted proteins | sample S1TSphgellanicum_3_FD_87313 | JGI IMG/M metagenome (GOLD analysis project Ga0116229, IMG submission 87313) | Host-associated microbial communities from peat moss isolated from Minnesota, USA - S1T2_Fc - Sphagnum magellanicum MG | ecosystem: Host-associated > Plants > Peat moss > Unclassified... | reverse complement strand
GTAATGGCTAGAGGAAGGAGATTGAAAATAGGTGGTGGTGATTTGGAATCTCACAAGCAAAATGTTGTTTCATTATAAATAAACAATTGGGAAGCAAAATGTTGATCCATTACAACCAGGACTTGGGGAGCTAAATGTTGCTCCATTAGAAATGAGAATTGATGAATCAAACAATCTATGTGGTTTAGAATTCACAATGGTGACAATTTGCAATTCAAATGGAGAAATCACTCTTAATATAAATTGGGAATTTCGATCGAAAAATGGTGGGTTAAATTGTTTTAGAATTTACGTACATTAAATTAAATGCAAATAAAGGAAATTATATAAGTTTTTTAAAGTTTAATTATATCTACACTTTCCATCATTTGATGGAAGGTGCGAGATTTTTTTTGTCAAAATTTTTTTATTACAATATCTAAAAACAATTAAACTTTACAAGAGTTGTATTTAATTGTGTGATTTTATGTTTTGTAATACCTGCATTCTATTTTTTGAACTCTTTATGTGTAAGGTTTTAGGGTTAGGATTTTTTTATTACAAAGTAATGATTTTTTTTTTTATATTTCTTGGTTTAGGTCCGGAACTTGAAACCGACCAGGCCTCTCAGTCACTGGCACCTCTTTGTCCACCTAATATGGCTCGGAAGGACAAAAAATGGATGAAGGTTGAGTCAAAATAAAAATATAAAGTTGGCATTTGCATTGTCGCATATTGTGCCAAATGGTTGTTGACCAAGCATTTGAAGGAGGTGCATGGTTTGGTGATAGAAAAGGCCAAACTTGGGAGGCCTTCAACTTCTGAAAGAGGTCCTCAACATTAAGACCATGTTAAAATGAATGTTTGCGTCTTGGGAAATGCCATGGTCGTGCAAAGGTGGAATGATCAAAAGGTTGTTAATCGCACTCGTGCCAAAGTACAGCATGAATGGGATAAGCCAGTAACTATTGCAGAACAATGTCCACCATTCCCAAAACCAACTTTAATCAAATTAGTTTCACAGCAACTATTGCAAGTGTTAGGTTTTAATGTCTGGGACGTGGGAAACGTGCCTCGAAATGCAAAATCATGGATGGAGAAATATGAAGATTTACAAAAGATGATTCGATCCACCCGTTTTGTATATGCATGATGATTGAAAATGGCATGGGATGTCAAAAATTGGGATCGAAAGTTCACTAAAACAAGTTAGATAGAAGAATTATTAGATGTATTAGATTTCCATGAATAATTAATGTTTATTGTTTTTATATAGTTTTGTTTCATCCAAGGTTTAATTTGGTGGTTTTGGGTGTTTATAGGGTTCAAAGCATAACAAAGGAAGAGTTTGTTACAAATGCAATTCAAGTTGAAATGTAACACCGCTATCTATACACTACTCGTCATGCAGCAAAGGTTGCAAATGCAATAGCTATTTATTGAGCTAAACATGAGATTATAGATAATGATATGGTTTAGGGTTTCCACTTTATATAGTTAGTTAGGTTTTTTTAACCCTTTTATTTTTTGGACTACCCAATTTTTGAATTTTGGTACTTTGATATATTATAAAGAACCTTTTTTTTTCATTGGGTTCTTTACCAATTTTTGATCCACCCATTTTTGTACATATTTTATAAATATAATAATTTTTTTTAGTCACACTTGTTTGATGGGTATATGGTTAATCATATATGTTTTCTTTATCATAATTTTCTTAGTACTTTAGATGTAAGAATCAAACCTTAAATAGGCCCATATGAATAGGTAACATTAAATTATCTAGGGTTTATAAAGATCAAAATGAACATCGTGCAATACCTACATCTAATGTAGTAAGACTCACATCACCTAAAGACTTTTAAAACAATACTCACATTTTAATCATGCAATACCTACATCATTTTCTATTATAAATTCCATAAGGTCAGTTTCAATTATGCAATACCCACATATAGATCCCATAATATTTGTTGATTTTTACATTCATTGCAATACCCACATATAGGTCCCATAACAGTCGCTAATTTTTATATTCATTGTAATACCTTCATTTTGTCATAAAATTGATTTAGAGTAATAATTAATTTAGGTATATAAAAAGACATATTTTGGGTACCCAAACCACTTATTAGTTATTTTGAAATGACTTCACATGCAAGTATTGCATTTAGACTTGGGTCTTCACACAAAGTTTGTTTCAATCACCTATGGATTGTTTCAATATGAACTTGCATGCATGTATTACATCTAGGCCTTAATCTTCATTCAAAGGCGCATCCAAACTACATATTGGGTATTTCAAAACGACCCAACATGTGGGTATTACATTTAAAGTTGCCTTTTCACTACAGGTTTTACCTAAATCACCTATGGGTTATTTTGAAATGAACTTAAATATGGCTATTGCATTTAAAGTTAAGGTTTCATATAATTTTGTAATATCCACACACATATTTACTTTCACCAATTAAAATTTTAACCTTAACTTTTTAATAATTAAATAAAATTTGTAACAAAACACAAAAAAAGGTATGTCTCTTACCATTTGTTAATATCTCCAAGCTGATTTCTTGAACTTTTTTTTAAAATATACATTTCATTTTTTTGCATATAAAATTCCACCTAGAATGCACCCTAAATTTATTTTAATTACTATAAACTTGTAAAAAAATGTTAATTAATTTAGGGTTTCCCAAACGCTAAACTTGAATCATAATCCAATAGTGTATATTTATAACAATTATATGAAAAAAATGTTCTTTATTTTTAATAATTTTTAAAAATATGTTATAATATAATAAGGAATAGAAATTAAATTGTCATAAATGCTTATAAGGCTTACGCCACCTAGGCTAGCAAACTACCTATATAACTAATATGTTTATTTAATAAGCTCAACCACCTTCAATACCTACCTAGACCATCTAAAATATTAACTTAGAAGGCCTACACTAATGAATAAACTACATAATAGGCCTATATTATGTAGGTAGTTTACTAGGTAGTTAATTTGGTTACTTAACAAGTAGCTTATTAACATATTATTCATGTTTAGGCTAGGTTGTTTAGTTTGGTTAATGTCGACACTTTAGTTAATCTGACAACCTTGGCGATGAACTTTTGTTGAAGCTAATAATTTGTCAAGGTTATGGATTCTTGGTTGTTTTTTTATGAACACTATTGTGTTTCTTGAATAATCGAGTCATGTTTTAGCTTTTGAAGGTGTTGAAAACATTACATAACAACTTGACCCTCACAAAGCTTCCAAATCCACACAAACTCTAGCATGCTTTCTAAGAGCTTATGAACATTTTCATACCTAACTATTAATATTTTGGAATTTTTAAACTCGCATTAAAAATAAATTTCATTAAAAATAATTGCAATATACATAACCATAGGTTAATATATATAATTTAAAATAAATATGAAGATATCATATGTATTGAAATGAATCAATAATATAATTCCATAATATCATTATTTATAGATAATGTGTTATAAATAACAATATATTTGGATCAATATTTAAACCAATATTATACATCATAAAAAATAAATTTTCAATCAGACATAGGATTAATATATGGGAAAGATAATTTTTATTATTATCTGAAACAAAAAAAAATAGAAAATCATGTGCTTTGATTTTTTTAATACATAATTTAAAATCTTATTAAATTAAAGACTTTATATTTATTTTTTTTGGAATGATTCCACAACTTTAAAAGGGAAAAAACATAAATATGAACATATTTGAAAAAAATTTAAGCTTGAACTTTTAATTTTTTGATCTCGACAAACTTTGTATTGCATTTAGGGTTGGGTTTTCACATAAGATTTGCTTCTTACTTTTGTGTGATCTCTCCAACCTAATTTTTCCAATCTCTTTGAAGAAAATAGAAAATGAAATTGTATTGTTTCACATATGTTTAAACCCTAGAAATTTCCCCCCAATTTAATGTATGATTAAAAAAATATTTTAGATAATTAATGAATTATCAACAAAAATTTTCATATAATTAAATAATTAATAGACTAGTATTTCAAATAATTTAAATGATGAATTATCAATTAGATAATCATTTATTTATTTAAAATAATTAACTAATAATTTGGTTTAACTTTATTTATTTGGATAATAAAACATTAAATCTAAAAATCAAATTGATTAATTTAATATTTGATCGATTCTTAATTGTGCTTAATTGTTATTTTTTTTAATAAATTATCGAAATCACTATTTAAGACAATTATTCCACGTTAAAGATTGCAAGTTCAACTTTTGCATGAAAAACTCTTACACCAAGATAAGCTTGATCACAATTATTATTGTGTTATTTGTTCCACAAATAATACAACCTTTTTTCAATTTCAATGAAACAAAATAAGAATCATGGAACTCCTAATCAATAACCCCAACCTCTATACACATTTTTGTTAACATATTATTTTGAAATTAATTAATTATTTTGGAGTGACCCAACATGCGGGTATTACATTTAGGGTAGGATTTTCATTTAAAGAGGCTTAAGCCCCACATGTGTAATTTCAGAATGACTTTGAATGCAAGTATTGCATATAAGGTTGGGTTATTTCAAAGTGACCTTGCATGTGGGTATTATGTTTAGGCTTAGGTCTTCACTTAAAGCTATCCAAATCATCTAGATGGGTTCTTTTAAAGCATGGGTATTACATTTAGGGTTGATTTTTCATTTAAACTTATAATACTTGCACTTATATTTACCTTTACCAACTAGAATTTTGGGGTTTCGTTGCAATACCTGCACCCGTACTTACATTTACCAGCTAGAATTTCAGGGCCTAATTGCAATACTTATACTTACTTCTACTAACATGGATTTTAAGGCCTAGTTATAGTACGTGCATTTAACACTAATATTATCATTATCCTTGTGTTTTTGCATTTCATATTTTTTGTGTCTGATACTTGGAAACAATAATAACCTTTGTGCCATATTAAACTTTGTGTGTGTGTTGAATACATGATGTTCAAAAAATTTGGGCTATGGTTTCCTCCATACAAAATTGATTCTAAAACAAATTTTTTAGTGCCAATGGTAACAATCTTTATTAGTAATTGAAACATTTATTCATGACATCCTTTAATACATACATTTGTGTGATTGAACATTGTTTCATGCCAATCTTTGAACCATTTGACATTATTTCCCAATCCATCTTCTACGCAGTGTAACACCAATCCTAAGTGTAAAACTACATTTGCCTTTGTGAGGACTATGTTACGAATATTACATGCTAATACTCTCATGTGTGAGCTAGCATGTTCACAAAATGTCACATCGCCTTCTTTACATTCATTTGTGATTTCTTGCATTGTAGTGACCAATTGTGCAAGAACCCTTTCCATTGGGGTTGATGAATTTATTGTGTCATGAGACCCTACAATGGCACCCATAGGGAAATCACTTTGCTCCATGTTCATGAGCCCATCAAATTCCATGATCCCATCATCACCTTCAAGATGTTCATTTTCGTCATCATCATTGGACTCCATATCATCTGGAATATGTCGTGGGTCCACAAACATGTGACCCAACCCTCCACTATGTGATCCATACCATGTTCCACAATAATGAATGATATCTTCTTGAGAAATGTTTGTGCATGTGAGAATGACCACAATTTGGTGTTTACACATGTTCCCTCGCAATGCCCATTCACATGTGCAACAAAATATTTTGATGAATGGGAATTTCACCACATAAATAACATTGGGAAGGTGATGGCTCCATACGCACCAGGCTCCATCACTTTCAAAGGTTGGTTGGTACACATGGGTGACTGGAATAAGGGTTGTTTTTTCCACACTTTGTGTAATAATGGCCTCCATAACCTTGTTTTTTTATGAAACTCTTTTTTTTCATTTCCAATGTGTGCATGTAGTGGTGTGCAATGGTTGTTATTAATTGTCACACCAACCAATCAAACCTACACCCTCTAAGGCCTTTTGTGTCAAGAGCAAACTAACGTTTCAACGCACCATGATATGATTCAATGCTCGCTTGGGTGTCTTGCTTGGAATGGGGCACTTTTCGAACACCCACCATCCATAATTTTGCAAACATAAACACAATGCACAAGGATGAATAACATTATTACAAAAAAATTGAATACTAAACCATGATGAATATTATCACTTACCAAATTAATGGTAATAAGTCCATAAGTAATTTGTCCACCCATCATTAGGCCTATGTTTATGAAGGTTTTCTCTCATAGCAACCCTCCCACACTCTTTGAAATCATCAATTATTTTTCCATGATTGATGGACATGTATGTCACATCATGAAGGTCTTGGAGGATTCCACCCCGCACTTTCACATCTTTGAATTTTTCAGTACCACGTAAGCACCATGCTTTGAGAATGTGCCAACAACAAAGGTAGATGGGAACCTTGTCCATACCCCATACGACCCTAATAATCACACATATGCAATAAAATCTCCATGAGTGGATGGGGTCAGTACAACATAAAATGCATTTGAAGTAATCAAAAACTTTATGAAAGATATTAAAAAAACATATAAGGAAATAAACACAAAATAAGTACTAGGTATAGAATTAACCGTAATGCCTTCAATTCTTGAGGTGCATCATCAACAAGAAAACATGATGGTTTCCAATGTGGCATGTATGATAACATCTTATCTTTTAATGGTTTCAACGATTAGATCAAATCCTCAATTGTTTGTGTACTTGTAATGATCCAAGCTAAAAGGACACCCATGTAATGATCATCAAACCCCATCAAGGTGAATAGATGGAATTTCATGTCATTTGTGCCAAACATGGCATCCATAGAAATGGCACTATTGTGACCATATGATAGCATGGACTCACATTGAGTTGGTATTTGAATACGTATGGTGAATGGGACTTGAATCTCATTGATTTCACCAACATCTTGGAAAAAGAACACATCTTCCGAATGTTGAAGAGCCCAAGACCGAGTTGAAATTGCAAGGTTAGTGTGTATATTTGCCAACTCCCTTTCTTATGTTTCCGATCCAAATATGTAATGTCTTGAAGCCAAATGAAATCATCTTGTGTCATGCTTTGATCCGCATTCACACGTTCACACCAAATTGTTTTATGTTTGTCATATATTTGTTTGGCTATGTAACCTAAGCTTAGTTGGGCCCATATGTGGTCCTTTAATGCTTGTGACATGCGTGGAGCATAACGAAACATACAAGAAATGGATTCCGAATCATGCTCACCATGTGCAAATGATCCATAAGTTCATGTATGGGCCTTATGATAAATCATGATCTCAGCCACATCAGGCCATGTGTATAGACATTTGATTGAGAATGACGTTAGGCATCCTCGTTTAATAGATCGAGTGTGGGTTGAATTTTTTCGAGTCTTCTAACCGATATCTGCATTAATACCTAGACCAAAAAACTTTCAAGATGTAAATGATTACATATTTGGTATATGAATTAAAGAAATTAAAAAAGTTAATGCCATAAATGTTTACCACGTATACCTGAAATGGTTTTTGATAATTGGTTGTTTGACATCCCTTTGGCTTGGAAAGTTTTTGTAAACATTCCATTCCCCAGGGGTGCTCGTATCCCTTTGTTCACCTTCTAAGAATTCTAAGATGCAAGCATATGGAACATAAGCAAATTGAATGGTCACTTTATTTTGCCCTGCATGGCGTATCCCAAACCTCCACACCAAGTCATTATTTGAAAAAGGGGACTTGGTGGGGTTTTGGACATGAATGGAATGGGACTTTGGACCCCTTCTCATGATTGAAGTAAGTAAGACAAATTCCTGCATCAAGAGAATTTATAATTCTATAAACATTCATCATTGAACAAAAACCCAAAATCCAATACATACATGGCTCCCTTAAAATCGATGTTGTGACTTGGAATTCCAATTACAATACCCATATCATGATATAAAATACCTATTGTTCCAATGTACATCACATACAATACTTGCATTATGAACCCATATACTAAAACAAACTTTGGCAATACCCACATAATGATAATTAATGCACATTGTTTGAGAGGTGCAAAATGTAGTACCTACTTTAGGCCATAAAACCCATGGTGGTTATGGGGAGTCAATGCATTATTCGCATATGGGTATAAAAAATTCAAACTACAAAGAGATATTGAATATGAAATATCCATGTAAAGGTATAAAACTTTTATTTATGGTTGTATACTTAATGAAACTTGACACCTTTTTTATATCCAATAAGTAGGAAATGAAAAGAGGTTGAATTGTGAAAATATACACACAAAACAAAAGAAGTAACAAAAGATAAATGCATACCTTTAGGAATAAAAGATGACAACATTCCACCAAAGTTTGTAGTCTCAATTGAAAACATAACCCCAAAAGATCATAATTCGTACAAAAGTGGGTTAGAAAATATTAAACTCTAATAAATATGGAACATATGGAAACAAAAGATATTCATAATTATGGTATAGATGTAAACAAGTGATAAAATCAAAAACCAATACAATGAGCAAAGTTTAGAGTATGAACCTTAAGCCCTGAAATATATGAACCAAATTCCTATACACTAAATAATAAGGCATAACCCTAAAATCCAAATGATATTTTGCCATAAGCCCTATTACAACCCTAACTATACAAACCTTAACAACAAAAAGTCCTAGTAATGTATGCCCTAAACCCAAAAAACTATACAAACTATACAAATTATATAATGTAAAACAAAAAAAATTAAAAGAACATAGGAAAAAAATTAGAAACCAAAATTTAAAGGTTTTTAACTATAAATATTTATTGACTAAAAGAAAATACCTTAATCTTTAAAAACAATCAAATAAATTTTGTACAATTTCAAAAGAAAATATATGTTTTTTTATTTTTGTGTGATCTCTCCAACCTAATTTTTTCCACTCTCTTTGAAAAAGATATAAAATGAAATTGCATTACTTCACATATGTGTAAACCCTAAAAATTTCCCCCCAAATTTAGCCTTTAGGTTAATTACTATACATTTGTGAAAAACGTATTAATTAATTTATGTGTCCCAACCCTAAACTTAAATCATAATTCAATAGTACATACTTATAATAATTGCATGAAAAGATGTATTGTAATGTCCATTCGATAATAAATTAGGTAAACAAAATTTAATAAAATATGCATTACCTAAACTAAAATGGTTGCAATTATGACATTGTTTTCACTATAAATTGTTTGTAATACTTACATATGGGGACCTATGTTCATCATCCATGAACTAGGGTGAACCTTAATAAATTGATAGGCAAGATTGGGGGGGGAGGGGTTGGAAAAAATGAATAGGTAATTAATTAGGTATTTGGCTATGTAAAAAGAATAGATAGATAGGTAGTTAGGTAGACTGGCAAATTAGTACATAAAAAACAAGTTACCTTATCAAGGTGACTAGGTTTGTAAAATATTTATGTCAATAGGGTAGTTGTATATGTAGGATAGCTAGGTCAGTAAGGTAGGTAGTTAGTACAGTGGTTAAGTTAGTAGGGTATGTAATTAATAGGGTAGCTAGGTTAGTAAGGTAGGTAGTTAGTACAGTAGCTAGGTCAATAGGATAACTAGTTATTAGGGTAGCTATGTATAAATAAGGTACCAAGGTTGGTGCAGTACTTATGAGGGTAGGAAAGTGAGCAGGGTGGCAGGTCAGGTCCAGGGGAAAAACGGCCAAGAACCCGAAAAAAGGAAAAAAAAAAAAAAAAAAGGGACAGTGGGCCGCAGCAAAAAGAAATGGACTGTGATGACAACCATCTGGCGCGGAATGAAAAAACGCAGCCCATCCAGTGGACAGAACGGCCAACTGGTGCATTGGTGGCTGCTGGTTCACTCTGGCCAAGAATGAGTTGGAGAGGACGGAGTGGGTTGGAGAAGGCGCGTCCAAGACCCCAAACTCCAAGAGAACAGCTCTGTGGAATTGGGAGCAAAATTGTGAAGGGGAGTAACAGTCCCCTTTTGTGGACTGTGGAGTAACAGGCCACTTGAGTGGACTGTTGCTGAAAAAGAGGTCCAGGGGGTAGGCCAGTGAGGGAAAAAGTAGGACAGGGAGAAATAAAGGGATTTTCTACAGCCCCAAAGTTGGGGGTAAGAGGATTTTAAGGTTAGTTGGATTATACACCTACCCAGCTGACCCACTTATCATCAGGTAGGTTATCTACCTTTAAAACACTAAACATGTTTAATACAAAACCAGAAAAACAAAACAAAGAAATTTTCAATTACAATTAATTTTTTTAAATACCCTAATAACTGGGAATGTAACTGATGGTTCTCAATTGAATATTTGAGAACCAACCCATATGCATAATTGATTGTTATTACCAAAAAAATGATTAAATTGATAATTGGGGTTATTATTTCGAACATTGAAATTAAAACCCGATAGTTCTATTGTTTTCAATTTTTAAAAATATTGATAACTAGTTGGTTATGAACAAAGTAATAACTGGCCAACATTGGGTTGGACTTATATATTTGCATAGGTTGAGACATTTTCACTCACCTATATCAATCAAATGGCATATTGTACACTATATTTTGGATGAAATATTACAATCAAAATAGTGTGAAACTCAATTTCAACCTATAAGAGTGCCTCCAATGGTCATAAAAATAGCTTTTGCTACAAATTTTGGATGGAATTAATACCACATGGATATGAAAATGAAGCCAACTCTTGTAAAAACAAATAGGATCTTGTGGGTGTCAAAAGACCTTGGAAAAAAAATGATCACTTTTTGGTTGGCTAGTTATAGTGATTGGTTGGGGCTATTAGGGAACTATTGGAGTTGCTACTAAGGATACAGCTAATAAATAAATATTAATCATTTTCATTCACCAACCATAATAATTGAATCAGGTGGGGACATTGAAATAGTCTAGATCATTTTATATCAATTGCATGTTCATGTTTATGGGTGGGGATGGGGCAAATAATTAACATTCTATGGTGAATGTAAACCTTGTGATCAAATTTCAAATAAATAATTTTTCAACCATTTCAAAGAAGAGAAAGGTTGGTAAGTTTGTAAGGGGAAAAGGGTTAAGTTCGTAAATATGTTTGCACAGGGATAAAATAGGTTTGAAGGTAGATATGGAATCCTAAAATATGCAAACATACATAATTTTTTTATTATATGGATTCCCTTTTGCTTTTGTTCTGGTCACTATTTTTATTAAGTGAAAAAGAATGTTTTAAAGTTCAAATTCTATTTGAATGTGCTCCTTCAATCAAAATTGTAGTCTTTAGAGACTGTAAGATATGTAATTTTCTCTTGTTTTAATCATTTTATTACGATACAAAGTTAATGTTTTCTTTGCTCTTATGTCAAGTAATTGTAATTACAAAAAAAAATCATTTTTTGGAACTTAGGCACCAGGCAAAATGGGACCCACTATTATTTGCAATTTGTTGTCCATTTTCAAAAATGGCGTCCTAGTTTTGGATGCACCAACAAATTATGGCCAATTTTGGCAAGGGCTGTTCAAGGAGAACAAAAACTTCAATTTGAAACTATTGTTACAAATTGTCATGCATGAGCCATACAATTTCAAATCCTATGGTTGATCACTCTTGAACTACATTTAGAAAAGTTAAAAACAAGCAATATTAAGTCAATTTGATTTTAAAACTCTTGACTTTTCAATTTGAATAGCAATTTACTGAAGGAACTACTTTTAGGTTTTTGTGCCTCTTTTCATGATAGCTAAAAGGATTTCAAGCTACCATTTGGGCATGAAGCATATTAAGAGAAATTGAAATGCTTTGAATGGGGCAACTTTTTGTCCTTTTCTTAACAATCATGAGTAGTCTTTGTTGATATGCCATAGGATAATGTGTCATAGAAGAGGAGATAGTGCAAGCAAAACAATCTGAAGTATGTATCTTTTGACCACATTCAATTTAATACCCATTTTGGATATGGAAACATCACAACTTCAAAAACTTGTATGGATTTTGAAACCTACTTGTTGGTACTACCTATTCACTATTTTCCCATAGTTAACCCTAAAACCCTATTATGATCAATGAGAAACTTTCTTCAAGCGTGGAAGACTTGCAAAGTGTGGAAGACAATCAACCTTGCATATTGATTGCTAAATTCTTTACACAATACTAATGTGGAATAGGAATTTGGTGAAGAAGCACTCGGTCTCAAACATGGTGGTAGACATGTAAACTCATGACACACTTAATGTCATTGTTCACATACTCCAACTCTTTGATTTCTACATGAAAAGTGTTTTGCATGAAGATATGGAAGATGTCATGTGAAATTCAAACCTGGTTCAAAAAGACATTTTGGGGACATATATAAAAGGCCATTATTATAGTGTATAATATTTCTAACGAAAATTTGCCAAGACATTCATTTGCTAATGATATAACACCACTTCAAATCATAGGTCAAAAGACATTGATTTGACATGATAATTTTTGCTTGCAGAAATCATGGATTTGTAACCTATTCATCATCTTAAAATGCTCCTATTCCTGCAACATTTACACCTCCACTTTCCAATTTACATTTGAAGTTGAATTATTCTGGAACTTCTTGTAACAAGTAATCAGCAATGAATCAACATCCGACTAAAAAAGACTCTTTACTCTTCTACTCTCATCTGCCTTCACATTGACATGTTCAACCATGTTCATTTGCTCACGCACCCACAACTCTAGAAATTTAATGACAAATTCAAAATTCTTCTAAGAACTCATCAATAATACCATGACATTGCCTTCTGTTGGAAGATTGCCTCCAAATTGATTCACATGTTGCTCCATTGTGTCCATTAGACCCATTTATGGTAGGAAACAACTTCATGGAAGAAAATAACATGTTTGTGAATACCACAAATCACAATTTGTTTCTAGGCAATGCCCCCAATTTTTTTGGTTGCTGTGTCTTCCTCCTAACTTTCATTAACTATTCAAAACTTGAAACACAATCAAATTTATGGCAACGCTATTCCCGTTGTTCACCTAATTAGATAAGTGAACTTGGGGATCATTTGGGCGTTTTGTCATTTCACTTTTGTGCAATGAACAGAGCAGAATGGTTTTCTAGCCTAAAGTTTCCAGCTTCAACCTCTGAAGCCTAAATTCTCTCCCCACAAGATTCTCAATGCATTTGTAACACCAGCTCACATATCATAGATTGCTGGGGTCTCCCATGGTTCTAACCTTTACCGAAAGTTGTAGAACTATATTTCACAAAAACCATATAGACAAAGATCAAAGACGAAATGACCGAAGACACAACAATACTCAATGTAGAGGAGACAATATTCAATGTCTGTAGTAGCCAAGAGACCAAACTTTTTCGTTGTGAAAAATGAACATGCTGAAAGATGGACATGGACATGGAGATTAAATCAAGAGTGAGGCACCAAGGAAGATGATGCAGAAGAAATCTGAACTGTGCAAAGACATGCATGTATCAGAGGCAGCAAAAAAGAACGTCGAAACAACTCAATAGCTTGAAAGACTGAAGCACCAATCATGCCGTCAATACCTTCGGCTCCTCATTACCTAGGGCAATCTACATGCAGTTTGTCGATTAGGAAAAGCAAGAGGTAGGCTTAAGAAGTAATTTACCTCTCAGTAATCAAATCATTGTCTCCTTTCTTCCTGTGGCATTCTTGTTTGAAGTGCATATGCAATCAGCTCCCTTTGTGGCATTACATAAGGCAATATCAAACTGTCACAAACTTAAGACTCCGGTGATATATTCTCCCATGGAATAGCTAGGAGAATTCAAAGCAAAACAAGCCAGGTATATTCTCGGCATGACAACAGGTTATTTGGAGCACCACCCCACAAATTGTCCATCAGTTGTCCAGCAAGCAACTCGGAGCCACATACCACACATTGTCCACCAAGACCACAGTGAATTTCTACATATCACATTTATTAATATTCCCTGCAGATAAAACTCTCAAGCTTGATGCAACTGGCTTTTCAGGACTCATGGCCATGGACTTGACGAAATCTGTCTTTTAACTCCAATAGCCCTAGGGTGGAAGCCTGATTTGATAATTATGGTAGAACAGACTGTTCTACCAGGAACATCCTGACAAAGACACTAACAATTAATGCCCATGTGCTTGATATGAGTCAAATTTCCTTGGTTTGAGTTTGCCACTAATTGAATATATCCTGAGGATTCATCAGAGTGACAACAGCACTACTTCACAGCAATTCAACCTCCCAAAGGTGCACCCTGCTTAAATAAAAGATATAAAACAGGACCAACCATGATGGGAAACTAGGAGTACACAGGGTAGAGGTCAAATGCAGGTTCTTCAGCATGTATGAACAATCATAAAGAGGAAAAGTGCCAGCAGAAGTAAGCTTCCTTGTTGCAACCCTGCTGGAAAGACACCAACCAATTTCAAGAGTCAGCCAATAGTTTCAGCTTTGCTTCTCTCATACAAGGTTACAAACTGGCTAGCATACGTCCTTCATTGTGGTTGATGTTCATTATACAAACCAACTGCTCCATGATCTCGAGCTTCTCAACAACAACAAGAGTATTTCTACTCATAGACAAGACGAACCAAATCATGACCTTCAACTTCAATGAGCTTGCATTAAAGAGAAATCCTTACCTCTGCATACAGAAGCTCCATTTGTTTCTGGCAGGGCTGGCAGTGCTACTGGGGCTGCCCTCCACCCACCCAAACAACTAATTCAGAATTTATTGTCCAAAAACACACTACAATCATTTCAATCAATCTGGCAGCAATGTGTTACAGAATGCCTGAAGTACCACTTATTCACAGATATAGTTTTGTGATATCATAGCAAACACTACAACCTGTCACTTGCATACACAAATATGCATCCAGGAGATGGAAATAATCAAAAAGAAACTTCTATCAATTTGTGTTGGTAAACATGCACAGGAAAGCTACACTTTAGCACTCACGTTTACTACAGCGTGAAAGGGTATCAAAAGCAGTTTGAGGCCAAGGTGCTGCAATATTGTCATTCAAGTCACAAGTGAAGTCAATGCTTGAAACATTGCTTTCTATATCTGATGGCAAGCTTGACAGCAGGCACCCTGCAACAATCAGCCCCCCATATGACAGATTAGGGGGTCACTTTGAAAACAAAAGTCAGTGTTATAACTACAGTGCTCCCATGCAACCTCTATAACTGCTTTCCCACTCTAGGATGCATGTAAACAAATGCCACATCCCAAGACTTTTCCTTTTGGTTGAAGGACCAGGAGATCATTTTCAGTTTTGTGCAATGCACAAAATCTGTATCCAATGGGGATTGGCACTTGATAGCACTCTCCAGTGTGTTTATTAAAGGGGAACCACTTCTTCTATACATGGACTGTTTGCAAACTTAAATTCCACAATCCACAAATAAGGTGTCACAGCCATGTACCTTGTCCTCCTGCTCCAGCTCCTGCACAAAGTCAACAAAGATGTACAGACAGAAACAAACCCAACCAAAGGAATGAGTAACTAGTAGATGTTGCATCAGTTCTTGCTGAAAGAGAGTCAATTCACAGCTGTGATTCTAGTCCAAGCAAAGGACAAAAATAAACCTCAGCATGACCACAGCTGAAGGTTTACAGGACATACATATAGTTGTTCCTGTTGATTGCAGTTCACACAACCAGGGTAAAAAGAGGGGCACAAACATATTGTACAAGCAAAAACTTGCCTTGAAGTGAAAAGGCATTGAGTTCAATTTGGCAAAGAGAGTATATGTCTGCAGACACAGACATATTCTGAAGAACAGAGGCCAGATAAGTGACACAGTGTAGAGCTTGCAAATTGGTTATCAACATCTGCTGCTGCAAGTCTGACAAATAGCTGTTCAGAGCAGTGCAACAAGTGATGTTGGATGGTGCATCAGTACAGTCACATGCTTTAGCTACTGCAATTGGCTCATTGAACACCAAAGGGCACTCTGCACAAACAGCATCCAACATGTGAACATAAAAAGAAAGGTAGCTTGACAGACAGAAAAAAGAACAAGCAAGCTTAGTAGATGTTGGACGCCCTTCAACCAAGTATTTAGTGCCCAACTAGGATAGCAATTATACTTCATTGATCCAAAAAAAATCTTTTGTTCACAAAAATTTATAGCAAACATAAATCACAGGTTCTTCATGGAAATGTAACACAGGTAACTATAGAGGCAGCATGTTTAGCAGGATTGAAAAGGTAATCCTGACAGTGAAGGTAAATGATATATCTAGGAGAATCCAGACAAAACTCCACAACAACACTCTGAAGGTAGCTGTTCTATCAGTTCCAACAATATCAAAAACCAACACCACAAGATGGAGTGCAGTCATAGCCTTATGAGTGTCACTCACAAAATGTCAGACCACCACCATCATCCTAAATAGCAGCAATGAACTGCCATTAGTCTCCACTGACTTCATCAGCTCCTGACAGTGGGTGCAGATAAGTAAATCATGACCATTAAAGAACATTAAATCAAAACATTTTGGAAGAGGAAGAGGAAAGACAAGCACCTGTATTGACCTTGCAACTAATAAGGTTCCGAAGCATCGAATTAGCCTTTTCAGGACCCAACCGACTTGTGAGCCATGAGAGTGCAACATTTTGGCAGTCATTCACCACTTGCTGCTGTCCTGGTGTAAGGGTCTGATTCACTTGGCCTGAGCCATTCACCAGGCTCCCAGCCATTTGAATTCCTATGTTATTCAAAACTGGCTGGCAAACCGGTTCCTCAGTGCACTCTTTCAAAGGATCAATTGACTGGCATGCCTCCAAGAAATGAGATGTGTTAACTAACTGCACAAAGTCATGCACTGTTCTTACAGGGCACAAACCTCCAGTGAGATTTGCAGGTTGAACTGAACAGAGCTTTGCCAGACTACTGTTGGCACCCAAACTGATCAAAAGGCTTAGAGTATCTGAGAAACAAAAGTTGGCGTCAGTACTATTGAGGGCTAAAGTGCCTGACACCAGGCTGTGCTGACCAAGAGTGATCCGCATAAGAGTCTCAAGTTGTGGGCAGCAAATAACACTCCCCACATAACGAGCTAAAGGTGCTGGACAATCACCAGCTGTGCGTATAAGTGTCTCCTCCACTGTTGAAAAGTTCAATGGGCAGTGACCTGCACAACACATCACATTGTATGAGCCCTGCATCAATCTCTATAACACACAAAGCAAAGGAATAGGCTTTACTATAAATTTCTACTGTCCAGCCCCTTTTCTTAATTATCCCCAGTAAAAGAACTCTAAATTGAGAATTTGTGTCTTACATACCACTCTTTCTGTCCACTCAGCAGGCAGAACCAGTATTTGACCTGTACTTGGCAGAAGCTCTCAAGGTAATTATGAAGTGCTGATTTCTTACACTGAGAAAGATAATAAATCCATATTGCCTGAAAATTCATGATTCCAATCCTATGTAGACTCCAAGGGGCAAATATCTTTCCAGTGAATTCAACCTCAGTCAGAAGAAACAGATAAGGCAGACTGTTGAAAGTGGAAAAAGCATTAACCAACATACCTGTTAGCATTGGTGGAGATGGATTGCCAATAACAGGCACAACCAGAGGAGATGGAGCCATGAAGGGAAAAAGTTGTGAGGGCCCTTCACTCGGTACATAGCTTGGTGGTAATGCAAAAGGAGAGGGAGGGCTTGAGTCTGCAGCACTTGGTGAACTAGGGGACAAAGAGGGTGGCCAGGTTGGTTCAAAGGAAGGACTACTGCTCAGTTGGTGTGAAGCTCTCAATAGGGAATGGTGGCCTGCCAAGCATCCAACCTGGCATAGTAACCCTGCATACACAAAAGACATGTTGAGATTCATATGAGCTAGGTTCTACATGGTCTGTCTGCTACCATTACATAATTCCTATTGTAATCAAGACAGTTTCACCTTGTGACAAATGGTCCTTCCAGAGATCAGCAGCATGAATTTTCCTCTCAGCACACATACCATGAAAAACTTCAAAATACAGGCACATCTAAAGAGCACCAAATATCAGTTGCACTTGCTTCCTGATTAGAATCATTGTGATGAGGCTGTACTACAGGGCCCATCAAAAACAATTGGGAAAGATTGCAATTGCTGATCAGAACCTGGGAAATGGCCAAGGTCACAAAACTCCTCCTGCAAGTCCCATGAGAAAGGATAACTGCTCAGAGATGCCTGGCATCATTCTGTATGGTGCTGTCTTCCAGAATGGTTGTGGCTTCACATCTCCCTCCTTCCACAGAGGATTCAGTTTTTAAACAGACTGAGTGACACAACTCTGAGAGCTGCATTGTAAGCATGCATAGACTGGTTCCTTTAGATCATTGATATCAATCCCTTGGGAAGCTCTTGCAAGTAATATTCACAGCAAAAGCCTAGGTTTTGCAATCTCAAAGAAATGTGTGCAGGTCAGTAAAGAACGTCGTTCCAGCAAACAGTTAGCAGAGTCAACTGTGCTCCATTTCAATATTCATGGCCTTAGGGCTGCAAAAACAGGCGCTTTCATGGTGATAACTTGCACAGTGCAAGGGGATAAGGATCGAACTCGTGCAGCTACCGGCTCTGCATTTTTTTTACCGACGTACATATTTCCCTATCTTCGGCAGCATCACAGAAACGTCTTTTTTTGAGTGTTGAAGTTTTCTACTCAACAAGTTTCCTTCACTAGTCGCTCTCACCTGTGGTACGACGATGCAAATGGACAGCATGGGCCGAGCATAGTGATGCCGAGCACAAGCATGCAGCTGTGAAGAAGTACCAAAACTGATTTGCAGCTATTCCAAACTACACCAGATTGTAGTTTTGTTCTGTCACTCTCTCTTCTGCCAGTCCAGCTCTAAATTCCTACCTTGAGATCCAAATGCTAAAACATGACTCCAGGCAGCCAAACAGAAGTCCGCGAGAGATCAAGACTTACGGGGCAGAAGAAGAAAAAGCAAGATACGCCTCTGCAAGCTGCTGCTACCGCCGCCAAAGCAAACAGACGCCATTATACCGCCCGCGCCTTTCATAAAGCGCTTGTCACGATCCCGACGCCGCTAAGCTCCACGATCCCGCATACAAAAAGTAACAACAGGAAGACAATGCCAGGCCGCTACTCCTGCTGCTGCTGTTTTTGCTGCTGTTATCATCGTTGCCGCCGCCGCCGCCGCC
>Ga0116229_10006276_pt1 | contig 19185 bp, 11 predicted proteins | sample S1TSphgellanicum_3_FD_87313 | JGI IMG/M metagenome (GOLD analysis project Ga0116229, IMG submission 87313) | Host-associated microbial communities from peat moss isolated from Minnesota, USA - S1T2_Fc - Sphagnum magellanicum MG | ecosystem: Host-associated > Plants > Peat moss > Unclassified... | reverse complement strand
TTCATCAACATCTTGTTGTTTTCTTCTTGTTCTTCCTTCTTTGTCCTTCGTGAAGGAACAAAAAAACAAAGACATTCTTGCAAGAAATGAGATTTTCATGAAGATCTTGCAAACAACTCAGTTGGGTGCAACTAGTTGAGAATCTTGATGAAGAACTTCGTCTTCTTCTTCATCATCAAGAAATTATAATAATTTTCTTGCAAAACATGATTTTTCATGAAGAGAATCAGATTGCACAAAATTTTACACTTTCAGAGTGCAAACTTATTCTTTCCAATGTCAAAGTCTTCTTCTTCTTCTTGTTTGTCTTCTAAATTTTCTTGCAACAAATGAAATTTTCATGAAGAATTGATTGGAACTTCATGAATTTTCATGGGATTCAACTTGGGTTGCAAGAGATTGCAATTCCTCCATGAAGTAAATTTAATGTTGCATCCCAAAGTTTGTTAACTTACCCACTTAGTGGCTTGAAAATCATGAAACTCCAAGTTTTAGCAGCAAAAATTTCATTCTTCTAAACAAGTTTTCCACAATAATATTCTTAAATTGAAAAACAATTTTCAGCAAAATGCTTCTGAATTTTTTGCCCCCACACTATTCTGGTTGCAAATTTCACAGTTCCCATAGTGCAAATTGTTTGTATCTGCACAGATTTTGTACTAGGTGGTTTGTATAATAATAATTCTGTTAAGATTACAAGTATTTTTGCTGTCCGGGATTTGATTGTTTTTCTCTTTGTTGATTTTATTACTTGCAGATCAAGCGAGAAATCTCCACCATGAAGCTCGTGAAGCATCCTAACATTGTGCAGATCTTTGAGGTAAGCCAGTGCCCATTTCAATGAAAATTGGTCTCTTGAAAAAGAGGATATGAATCATCATGGGTAGATTAGAAGAAAATTGTACTTCTTTTCAAATTTTTTGCATTTCATAGGGGTTTGTTTTACCAAAACAATTGTGGGGGTTTTTTTTTTTTCTTTCCCTGGCAATGTTTGTCTTTATGTATTTGCATTTGATGGAATTTTTGTCTTTGTGGTTTATGGAATTGAATTTGACAATGGTCACCAATCATCAACACATGTGCAAATTTGCAGGTATTAGCAAGCAAGACAAAGATTTATTTAGTGTTGGAGTATGTCACTGGTGGTGAGCTTTTCAACAAAATTGTAAGACTCACCAAGAACCCCCCTCACAAGAATGTCATGTTCTTTTGTTTTAAGAAAAGACAGACTATTTCACAAACAAAAATGTGTACATAGAATTCACTCTTTTTACATTTGAGAACTCCTACTAGGCTGCTGGTGGTCTGAAGTTTTCTTAATTTTTTTCTTTTGTGGGCTGGGTGGATCCTTTCAGCTAAACCAAGGCCGATTGAGAGAGGATCAGTCTCGGAAGTATTTCCAGCAGCTCATTGATGCAGTCGACTACTGCCATAGTCGGGGAGTGTATCACAGAGATCTCAAGGTGGGTATTAATCATTTATCATAATTTTCTTTTGTTGCATTCAGTATCAAGCAGCCATCATTTTGGGAAAAATTTTCACCACTTGACAATTAAGAAAAATTCAGTGCTACTCATGCAAAGGAGTTTTGTGAAAATGAAAAATAATTCATATCATATTTGGAAGTGTTTTTTAAAGTCTTGTGGAGGAATTCACAGGTGTGCTAACTGTGCAGCAGAACTCAAAACTGGAAAACTGGTTTTTGGTTGATAGTTCTCCATACTATGATAGTTAATAGTCTTGCTTGATTTTTTTTTGATGGGGTTTGGATAGCCTGAGAATCTGCTCTTGGATGCTGCTGGAAATCTCAAGATATCCGACTTTGGTCTGAGTGCATTACCCCAGCAATTTAGAGTATGGCTCTCTCTTTCTCCCATGGATTCATTAGCATCTCTGCAACGAGTGAAAGTTTATTACCTCAAATTTCCTTTTTTGAAGTTTTTTGTGTATAAATCCTGTTTATGAAGACCACCCATGAGTTTAATTCTTCCTGTTTTGAAGGCTTGTGAATTAACAAGTGTAGAGCCTTTTCTATGAGGGCAACCCATGAAATTATAGAGTATGCAAACCCACCTTTCAATACCCTCCTCATGCGGAACTGCCCAAACATTCTAACTGTAACTGAAGGATGTTGGGAAGAAGCCATCCTAAAAATTCGGTGGATGGTGATTCATTTTATTTTTGTTATTTGATTCTTTATGCAGTCGGATGGCCTACTCCATACAACATGTGGAACTCCGAATTATGTTGCACCAGAGGTTGATATTCTTGACCCTATTATTTTACCTTCATTTGTTCCATGGCTTTTTCTTTTTTTGGTTTCTTACAAAAAAGAATTATGTCGGTTTTTAAGTCTTTATTCTGCTGTGCTTTCTGGATCAAAAGTGACATGGAGTTCTGGCCACAACCTTTTCTAAAGCCCCTTTACTATAACATGAGACACTGAATATAGTCTATTAATTAGTTTTGAGGGTACATCTGAAAGTTCAATTTTTAATTATTATTGCAATGAGCCACTTTGATTGACCCATCACCAACAACAAAAAAATTGTAATGTTGAACACTTCCTTAAATAGAAGTTTGCATCATATCATTGGCTAAGTAGAATTTCTCTACCTAACTTTTGTTCTCTCATTTTCTTTTCAATTAATATTTGATTTTGGGTGCGTCGAACTTAGAGGAGCTTCAATCATCATGCACTGTATTTAAATTCAGAATATTGAATATCAAGAGAATCACATGTTGTGACCAGCAAAAGAAGTGCGACATTAGAACTTGTGGTTGGCAAAAGAAGTGTCTACACATGTGGCAAGCAAAAGCAATGTCGCACTACAAGCTTTTGGGGAAATTGATTTCAATGTTATATAATACTCAGTTTAATCCTTTTAACTTACTGTAGATTAGTTGCTGATGCAATTCTTATGCCACCACAGGTGATAGATGATAAAGGTTATGATGGCGCAAAAGCCGACTTGTGGTCATGTGGCGTCATCCTGTTTGTGCTGATGGCTGGCTATTTGCCTTTTGACGAACCCAGTCTCATGACCTTATACAAGAAGGTATGTTTCATTTCAAGAAGAGTAAAAGGTATTTTTTTCCATAAATTCTTGTTTTGGACTTGTTGGGGTAAAATCCATGTTGTGTTGATCAGGAGCTAAATGCTAGAGATCAAGGCGACCAGTTGATTGGCTCTTTTGGGTCTATTTGAAAATCTCTAACTCTGAGACCGAGTGAATAAGGAAACTCTTAAGGGGGTGAAGAAGAAGCTCCACACACGATTTGCATGTTGTGTTGCAGAGATTGATAGTTTCCCCTTCCAACTCATACCTGAGAATCTGGTGCAGATACACAAAGCTGAATTCACTTGCCCACCCTGGTTTTCACCAGCTGCCCGGAGATTTATCATGCAGATACTGGATCCTAACCCCAAAACTGTAAGTGTTGGATGTTGATCAAATCCAATGTTTTTCAGTAATATTTCTGTGTGTTCTCTACAAAATGTGCAAAAAAACTTCAATGTGCCTAAACTAACTTGATTTATCATGGTGTCATGGGCAGCGGATAACCGCAGAACAAATATACAAGACAGATTGGTTCAAGAAAGGCTACACACCAGCCAAATTTGAACAGAAGGATGATATCAGTCTTGATGATGTTGAGTCCGTTTTCAGCAAATCGACAATACAAGCATCTCCAGCAGTAGCGGTATAATGCCTTGTACACACAGTATTTTGGATGAAGTACAACAACCTAACATGAAATTGAGTGAAAATAAGAATAAAAATAAAAACAGATTAAATCAAGTCTTGTTTTTTGGGCACTAAATTCTTGAAACACAGAATTCTTTTCATCCTTTGGAGTTTCAGTAGAAGTGGTCTGTGGTGAAGAGACTTACGGTTTTCATGTTATTGTCTTACAATTAAACAGGAGCACATGGCAATGGAGAAGAATGAGAAGAAGCCTACTATCATGAATGCATTTCAGCTCATCAGTCTCTCTAATGTGCTGAACCTCTCTGGCTTGTTTGACACACCCGAGGTAAAATTGATCAGACTTGTAAGCTTGCGTTCATTGAAAGCAACAAAAAAATTTCTTTTAAGATTTTGTTCTCTTTGTGTAACAGATACTTCTTAACTTGATAATTTACGCACCCAGATGAAACTCTTCATTGAAGGCTAAAACACTAAAGAAGCGAGAGGAAAAAAATCTGAACAAAAATGAAAATCAGAATCGATGAGGGAAGATTGAGCTCTAATTCTTGTGTGCGTGTACATGGTGACATTGCAGGATCCGAGAAAAGGTGATACAAGGTTCACAAGCACAAAACCTGCGAATGAAATCATTGCAAGTATTGAAGAGGTTGCCAAGCCACTTGGGTTTGATGTCCAAACAAGGGATTTCAAGATGAAAATGAGAGGAGATAAACATGGCCGAAAGGGGCATCTTTCAGTGGCTACCCAGGTGGGTAAACTACAGCCTTGCTTCATGACCCTCACCTGGAAAACAATGTCTGGTATGTCGGTTAAATAGTGTGATGGCTACAGTTCAAAGTGTAAGTAAGAATTTTTTCAAGAATCCTAATATATTTTTGCAACATGTTGGAACCTGTTGTTGAAATATGATGATTTCAGAAAAACAATTCCTTGAAAACGGGGCAACTTTGGCACTTTTTTTTTCATGAGAAATCCTTTGTATGAGCCGCAATGGATTTTTTGCATTGTGAAGTGGTGAAAATTTGCCCCAAAAAAACAACACTGCTGCCATTAGTCTATGTTAATCAATCTCTGAGTTGAGAGTTTTGTCCCAAAGTGCACAAATGTTTTGGTTCTAAGACTATGACATGGGATTGCAGGTGTTTGAGGTTGCGCCCTCTCTTTTCATGGTTGAATTAAGCAAAGCACATGGAGACACTCTGGAGTACCATAGTGTGAGTTCTCTTTGTACTTAGGTGAATGTAATAGTCCAAAATTATGATACCTGTTTTGGACTGTTGTTTTTATGCTTGAATGCAGCACTCTTAGATCAAAAGACTTTATTATTACTAAGTGGGTTTCAGGTGCAAGAAAAAAGTTGTGTCATTGAAATGAGTGAACTTTTGTCACAAATTCATGTCTTCTAATGGTTGTTGTATTGTCATCTGCACTGTGACCATATTTTTCATGTCAATTTTTCATGAGCAAAACATTGCTGTATAAAAACTCTACTCTGGTGTGTCAACTCGGTTGAACTGGTGGTGTATGCTTTCAGTTGCTTTTCATTTATGTGAAGTTTCAAAGGGGTTTTTTCTCATAGCATTGATCGTGGGTTTTGGTAATGTTTGCATGTTTGCAGTTCTACAAGGATTTATCCAAGGGCTTGAAAGATGTGGTGTGGAAATCAGAACTGGGGACACAGTAAATGGGACACCGACACACACTCCGCAGCAAAAATTTTGGACAAATTGATACAGAAAAACAGTTGTGCTTCATTTTGAGAAAGCACATAAACAATATTGAAACCTGTTAAGATGGGTGAAAAGAAAGCCCCAGTGCTGCTCTACTGTAATTGAGTCACCAATGAAGGATACAAAATGGGTAGACTTCCAGATCATGAGACCTGATGAAGAGACTCTGGTCCTGTTTGGTAAATAGATTTTGTAGCTGAGATAGATAAGAAAAGGTTTTCAGAAAACTCGTGAGCATTCCTCAAAATGTAATTAACCTATTGAAGATTCCTCAAAATGTGGAACCAAATGAAAAGTACATTGTGTAGTGTTTCTGCCCATCCTTATGTAAGACCCTCAGATGGGGGCATTACCAGAATAAGAAGGCACCCACCCAAGGGAGCAGCAGAGGGCATCACCAAATTCTTGTAACACACCCATCTGAACACCATGTCATTTCATATCCATCACACAAAGAAAAATCAGTTGGCCTTTACAAAAATGTAAGAGCCCACCCAAAAACATAAGATGCCCTCCAGTGTGAGAGGAGGGAAGATTATGGATTTAAAGCGCCCTCCAACTACATTGGGAAATCTCAAACAGGTGCAAACCAGCAACAGTTCAAAAAGAAATATTTCATGAGGTTTCTAAAAAATAATACCTTGTGAACATTCCTCAAAATGCAGAACTGCACAAAAACTAGCAATAGCTAAAATAGGAAATGTTTCACAAGTTTCCCAGAAAATGCACTCAGAACTCACAGTAACATCTGGTGCACATTCCTCAAAATGAGGGACCGAACAAGTACTATATCATTTTATAGTCTCTACTCTCTGCGTACATGCATATTATAACAAAACTGATGTCACTCTTGGGACAATGTGCATAGTCAGAAGAAAGTATTTGAGTGTGCTCACTATCAGGTTCTGTTCATGTCACAACGGCGCAAGTTCTGGGTTGATTTCTTTGCGAGTTTTCTGGATGATTGTTTCACTGCAAGATTGCACAAAACAAGAACCTTGTTACCTTCTGGTCCCAGCAAATGATAGATGATGAAACAGCCACATCACATAGTAAAGACATAGGAGTAGATCATGACAGAAAAAAGCAGAGCCTGAATTGCATCTTGAATAAATCTATTCAGTCCCTTGGAAAGTTGTGCACTTTGCCCAATTCCAGATGGCCTTATCCTGCATGGAAAATTGAGGTTTTTTAACCAAGCTCCTTCATTTGCAAGGTTTCCAAATCTTAACATCAACTTGATGTAGATTACTTAAAAGAGTAATTCCAGAACCTTTCAGATGAATTCAGAATGCATCTCAACAAATTCTTTGAGAAGTGGAATACATGAGAGAGCTCGTGGTCAACTGCAGCACAAAACACAGTACTGAAATCAGCATCAACCCAAAGCATGTGCACTTTCACATAGAGTTTTCTAACCAGCAGAGCTTGAATATGATTTAGAACTTGGTGAATTCTTGGCAAAGAGAGAAAAATCAGACCAGAATCTTAAAGCTGACAGAGACAACAGCAAGCACAAGATTACATTCCAATAATACATTACAAAGAAGATGCATTATGTAGCAAGATGCTTTGAAACCAAAACCTTCATATTTGAGGTTAGGTATTCTAACAATCACAATCACTACTTGTATGTAGCCATTGTCCAATGGACGGGAGATGAGACAAGAATGATCAGAAGAAAATGAACAGAGTCATACTGGTAAGCAGGCATCCAAACCTTCTTCCTGATTGTTGTGAAAAGAAGAGACATTCAGTGCAGAGTAACACAGTATGGCAATCCTCCCAGGTAGGATTTCTCTCTCCCCATATTGATCTTGAAAATCCTATTCTACTACACAAACTGCCTACACAATTGTGGTAGGTAATCTGCAGTGTGATATCTTGCTCACATCTGTTCACAGCTCATAAGCTACCGACTGTGCTTCATAATGCAAGCTACCAGAGATCCAAAATGTCTTTGCTGCTGCAATTAAGCCTTCATCATACAAGAAATTTGAGAAAGACAAAGTAAAATCCAACCTTACCTCAAAAATGTTGAGCAATATAGCAGCACAGATATGTTGATGGACCATGAGAGATTAAGTTTCATGAACCAGGAAAAGTACCATTTGGCAGCTTGCTCAAAATTCAACTGCTCAAAATCCTCAATCAGTAATCCTGCACTCCATCTCTTGCCTGCAAACATCTCGTCAATCAAAGAATATGGTACACTAGGAATACTCAGGGGTTTGTCTGTTCAACAATGCCAGTTACCTATCTGCAGGTGGCAAGTACATTTGAAGGTAGTTTTGTTGATTGGTACATGGTCAACCATTGCAGCTGTATTCTGGTATTTGCCCCTGAAGTAAGCACATCCACAGTGCGCCCCAGCATGGACTTATCTTCTCTATTGAGTCATGCCTGCCCCCTGGTTGCAGCTCACAATTCTCCATGATGACTCCACCAGAAGATAGCACATCACGCTCATGTTGACTAACTGAAAACTTCTACAGCTCTTGATCTCACAAGCTTCTGTCACTGAATATAAATTGTATAAAGAGAAATTCAGGTATGCTGTTGTTAAGTTGTTTCTGTAACAGATCCTGGATAAAATTGGAGCTCAAGGGAATCTTGAGACCCTCTGGCACAAAGTGAAGCACTAGTCTGCAAGTTCTGAAGCTCAGGAGATTACAAGAATGCTCCTCTCTCCCCATACCCTCCTTTCAGCAGAAACAAGTCCCTCATCCCAACCACAGAACACAGATAAAAACAACAGGATGAGTGGCAAAACCTCAGAATCACAAAATCACAGAGCACCACACTGCTTTACAGAAGAAAGCACACACCAGAGCAACACAATCATTGACAAAATCTCACCACATCTCAAACGCAGATTCCAACTCTCCTCTCACACAACAAAAATCAATTCCACAGGCAGAAAGAACAACCAGAGAACATGGTCCTTGTCGTCACTTCTTGGCCATTGCAAGCTGCAAAATTGACACTCCTATGTCAAAGTCCACTAGATTGATGAGCAATCAACAATGCCACATATGATACCTCCATAATACTATTTATCACAAGCAACACAAGATGCCAAACAGATAAAAGAATATGGGGGGTTGAAGCTCAATTCACCAGTTTCAAAAGGTGAATCAAGCCACATGATCCTCTGACCTGTAAAAATGTCAGGATTGAAATGATTTGCCTCATGAAAAAGATACCTGATTGTGTGCAGTTGGTTAACCCAAAACAATGACAGATTCTTAAGCAATTCTGGGGATCAGAAGATCAATCACTTTCAGAGAAGTGTACTCTAATATAGTTGGAGACTTTCTAAACAGTTAAAACACAAAAATAGAGCTTTATTAACTTTGACAACAAGATGTCAAACCAAACCAGTGCCAAGAAGAAGATCAAGCATCTGCAACAATTACAGCATGTGAGGATTTGAGGACTGTACACTGTTAATCTTGACAATAAGACATGGGCAGCATCATGGATCCTGAGATCATGCTCTGTTGTCAGCCCAGTACAAACAGAAACAATCTAGAACTGAAAAGGAGCAATAATATATGGATATACCATAGAGAGCAGGTTGCTTCTCAACATGAAATGCTGCAAATTGCAATGAAGCAAAACACTTAATGACTCTTTACTAATAATGGACCATTGTACAAAAGTTGCCTATGAAACACAAAAGCATTATTTTGACCAGGAGGAACTCCTGTCAAGCCCATGCTGATCGACTGAAATAGAATACAGTGATATAGTACAAGCTGGTTACCCAGCCTTTGCCCCAGAGAGCCACCACTCTTTCAGGCAGAGAATGGTCAAGCTAACTTGGCAAGATTGGTACAATGAGGACTCATTCATAACTCAATTAATGACATGCTGTACTTGTGTACTTGATTCCAATCCTAACTAATTTGCTACAAAATTGTGGGGTGGCTCTCAAAACTGGAAAGAGTAGTAACTTCTTTCGATCAGTCCCTGAAATCATCAGGGCAAGAGAAAACCCATGTTATACAAGGTGATCCATCATTTGTTCATGAAGGTACCGCGAAATAAAAGGAATTGTAGATGAGAGTAAGGCTGTTGGGCATTCCTCATGCGGTAGATGTCCACACCCAGGAATTGCTGCCAGTCTCTGCATTTTGCCAATATCCCAGTTAGGGTTTTGCCAATGAAGATGCATATTTCTCAAACTTCTAATCAACCTCCAAGTTACTGCTGTTCAAAACCAAAAAACCCAACAGGATGAGAGACTTACAGAGAGAGGAAGTTGAGATGCAAGGGACTGGGAAGCTTTCAAAGGAACCAATTTGTCGTGGACCCCAGAAACAATTAGGGCTGGTAGGTTGGCCACAGACCGTATCAGCTCTGCTGCACTAGCACTGGACAAGACTGCACTAGTCATACAGGCCCTATTAACCTCTGCCAGTGCCTTGTCCCACCCTTCCACGTGTAAAGGCCCCTGCAATCCCATCCTCAACTTCAGTATCACAACTTGATTGCAATTGCAGCCTGTGCAGTGGCACAACAAGATTCCAGAAGCAAAACACAGTGTAGAATGCAAACCTTGTATAGATCAAGAGTCTGTGAGGTAAGCTTGGAAGCATCATGCCATGCACGGCGTGTGGTCACTTGCCCAATCTCTGACCGAAGCAGCGACCGGAGCATGTGTCGAGCAAGTGATGTATGCAATAGCACCCTTGCAAAAGGAGGAACAACCTCTCTTGACAAGCTGACACCTACCAATACCAGTCCCTTTACCTCAACCTGCTTGCCAACGCACACAATTCCAATATCAATGCCTGCTGCAAGAAGATTGGAGACTTCAGCAGCTCATGTCACTAATATAAGTGCAAAAAGATGGAATTCACAAAGGTGATGTGCAACAGACCTGAATAGAGTCTTTGGACTTCAGAGCCCTTGCAGCAGCCATGAGAGCAAGCAAGCCACCATCTGAATGGCCCACAAGAACCACTGATCTCAACCCTAACTCCTGACAGAATGCAAAGAGCAGATCCACTTGTGCATGAAGATCATATGGATTTGGAAGCCCTTTTGTCTCCCACTCAGATCTTCTTGGCCTTGATGTCAAGCCCCAGCCAGGCCGATCAAATGCAACCACACGGCATCCAACTTCCATTGCTATGGAGCCCATAACATGTCGCCATGAGAATACACCACCCCCAAATCCATGGAGCAGCACCACTCCTGTGTCCTTTTCATACAGCTCTACAAGCTTGGAATCCCCTTCAGATACAAATTCCAAGCTTTCCAACACCGCTGATGGCTTTTGCCCTCCTGTCTGCTGCCCAATTGCTGGCCATCCAGTGACAATTGAAGGGATTGCAAACCGAGGTGAAGAATTGCTCAGCACAGGAGCATGAAGTGAGGAGGCTCTACCAGAAGGGTTCCATGCCACTGCTGTCTGGAAGACTGGATTCATGTTTATTGCTGAATGAAATCCTGTGCCACCGGTAGAAGCATCATCATCCTCTTGCTTGCGATACAGACCTCCATCAATGACTTTATAATGCAAAACAAGTCCTTTACAGTCCATAAAAAGGCTCTGTTTATCTGCAAGCATGTGGGCAGGGACATCTTTGTCACCATCATGTTTTCCTACCAAGCTACTGCAATCCAAGTCCATCTTCCTGAAGAGGAGAGGAGAGGAAGTAGCCCGAGGATTTCTTGGGTAAGAGTTTCCACTGATCTTGGAGACAGAAACCTGCAAATAACACAGATGCTGCTGTTTTAGTATACAGATGCATCTCCAAAGAGAGAAAAAAAATTTCAGAGCATATACAGAAAGCAAGCAGAGAGAATTGATGATGACCCATTCTGCATCCATCACGAACAAAGCAAGGAAGCAATGAGCTTGACATGTTGACAGAGAATTTTTCTTGGGAACATATACAGGAAGCAAGCAGAGAGAGAATTGATGATGAACTAACCGATTCTGCATCCATCAAGAAGAAAGCAAGTTTGCGGCGAGCTTGACATCTTGACTTGTAGGCCACCATGATGTGGACCAGAGCAAAGACGGCAGAGGATATCAATAGAAAGGGCAAGCCCAAACGGTGCTGTCCATCCACCACTGCAACAGGCGAAATTCCGTTTCTGGAATCAAAGGTGTTGTAGAGGCAAGCTTTGGCTGACAAGAACACCGTGGTGACAATCCCGGAGATCACAGTAATACCTAAGTAAGGGCCATGGCAGAGGCTCGGTACCTCGCATACGAAGTAAGCACCTGTGCATGAGAAAGAACAAGAACAAGAACAAGAGATATAAGAAGACAAAGAAGAAGTTCTTCTAAAGCACAAGAAGCAAGGCCAGAAGAGGAGAAAACACTGCACGCATGCATGCACGACCGGCAAAACCAGAAACGTCGAGACACGAGTGCGGGAGAGGAGGAGGAAGAATACAAGAAGAAAGACCCTTACAGATTGCCGCGACTGAGCGGATGACGGAGATGAGAGGGATATCCACAAGAGAGGAGCGGAAACTGTACGTCGACCAGTCGATTCTGAACGAAAGGCAAGACTCGCAGCAGGTGAAGGTCGACAACACGGTGCAAGGGATGGCGATGTCTGCGATGGCGACAAGGAGAGGCACTGAGGAGACAAGCAGCGAGGCCAGCATGAGAATCATGAAGAAGAGCGTTCTGCACGCCCTTTTCACGGTTTCTAAGCCTCCTCTACCTGCTCCCTTTCCCGCTCCCATCCTTATCGCGATCCCAGCACAAACAATCTAGCTTCCTGTCGCAACCTGCCTTTCTTTTTTCTTCCAGATGCTGTACAATTCGAGCTCCAGATACGTTTTTCTTTGAAGAAGACTGGAGCACAAACTGGTTGAAAAGAGCGTGTCGCGTGCACGGGAGATCAACGAGCAGCTTGAAATTGCAGCTGTTCTAGACTCGGCGTCAGCTGGCTTGAGCGATTTTGAGCCATACTGACATGAAGCATGAACAAACCATATCCATTTCTCAACAAAAACAACAGCCTGCCTACAATTGGTTCATGGGCTCGAGAGCCCGTGACAACCAACGTGCTTGCGGAAGAACCTCTGAAAGCTTGAACCGAAGATAGTAAGTAGTGAAGTGCCGAACGCATTCAGCTTCGCCAGCTACACCGTTGGACTTCGTTCCGATAAGAGCGGCGTCCGGCCATGAAGAAGCACCTTAAACCTGATCCACAAAGAAATCAGAAGCGCTCTCTCTCTCTAGTGCGCAAAAACAGGATGCAGAAGGCTGACCATGATGACAGAGCTCAAAGGCAGGAGTGACAGTAATATACAGCCAAAAACAGCTCGCCTCTTCTGAATGGCAACAACAGATAATCACGACTTGCTTATGGAGGATTGGATTGACATCCGAGAATAAAAGAAATCAAGGAAGAAGTAACAAAGAAGAAGCAGCAGAAACACCAGAGGAAGAGGAGAAGTTGGGGGAGGGAGACAGGAAAAAACCTGCTTGATCAAATACAGCAAGAAACCGCCCTGAAGTGCCGGATTTTCGGAGAAATGGCGACCATGCTCACGGTTCAATGACGACGACGAAGACGCCTCACTTTATTGGTACTGACATGCACACGAAGTTTCGCTCTTTCTTTTCCCCGGAGATTTCTTGCTTCTTCTACGGTCCTGCACTCCCGAACTCGCGACGAATCTTGAGGAGAGAATACTGTAGCAGAAGTAACGAACGCCCTGTCGCAGCTCTCTTTTTCCTGCAAGGCAAAGCAGCAACGCACAAGAGCCGGCAACTACGTCGCGCAAAGCCGGCCAAACGGCAGAGAAAGACGACGCACGGACGGAAGGACGGACGGACAACTTGTGTTTTACCTTAACACAGCCTCCCGCTCTTTCCAATCCAACGACCCAGATTCCCGAAGAGTCTAACCTGCACGGACGGGCGAGACGACGGACGGGTACCCTTTCTCTCTTACCTTACACAACCTCACAATCTTTCCAATTCAACGACCTAGATTCCCGAAGAGTCTAACGTGCACGGCCGAGATCGACGACGCGCGGACGGGAGAGAGGACGGACGGATCCCTTTTTTCTTTTACCTTACACAGCCTTTCAATCTTTTTAATTCAACGACCCAGATTCCCGAAGAGTCTAACCTGCACGGCCGAGATCTTCTCATGTGCGCCATTCGCCAAAAGGAAAAGCTCCGCTGCTCACTGGCAACCAACACGTGTGATAGATAATAAAAACCTGTAACTCACAAACTACCCATTATCTTTTCACTTCAACTGTCCGGATTCGCCCACATTTCAATCTAACGGTTAAAGTCGTTTTTCTCCCCACCCCTCAATGTTTCTCCTTGGAAGCCCGCTTTCCAAACGAACGGTAGAGATTTGATATACTTCACCGCATCCAACGGCTACGAACCGTGGTGCTAAGCGAACCGTGCCAAGTAAGAAATTTCAAAAGAGCCCGGTTGCGAAGCTGGGGCCAATTTCCTTAACGTATCTTTTTGGGAGAATAAAAATCGATCGGTGCGGATTTGTCCAATTTTTAATCCGACGGATAGCAATAAGAGAGCGTAATTTTTTTTTAAGGGAATTAAAGAGCGAGAGTGTCCTACATCAACGGAAACAAGGATGGCAGAAATAGGTACCTATAGGCCTTCTTGATCTTGCCTACAAACATAGGTAGGTACCCCCCTAAAAATAGACCACCCTGTTTGAGGTCTTTGCCACGGGTTCTCTCTACAACCCGGTCGTATCCCTGGAATCCAACCCATTAGTTTTCCGCCGTTAGATGGGTGATCTGACAGTGAGGATATCCACTGGATATGGAATCTCCGGGAATCGCCGTAAAACATGTCTCAGGAACTGTGGCGAGGTTCGGGTGGCAATTAATGAACGTAACTATTTTTCTGCGGAATTTATTGGCTATGTGGTTTTTCACTTTAATATTCCACTTAAACTGCGGAATTCGCTGGCAATGGATTTCTAATTTATTGGCTATGTGGTTTCGGTTTTTTGAACCTCCGATTAAACTGTGGAATTCGCTGGCAAGCAATTTCAGAAATTCAATTGCACTGAATTGAAAAGGGGGAAAACTCCAGAGCTTGTCTGGAATTCCTGGGTATATCAATTCCAGTCACATTCTGGGAAATCAGCATTTGGTCAACTTCAGAGAACCTGTTGCTGTTAGGTGTAGAAGTGTGTGTGTGTGTGTGTGTTTCTGATTTTCTGTTGGCCTTGCCTACCAAGGCAAGGATACCTGTTGTGTTTAGATTCATTATAGAGTATAGTAGCTTAATGGATTTTGGCCCCTAGGATATAGGTCAATTTTTATATGAGGATTTTTGAAAGATGATATTTTGGCTTGTGTTGAAATTTGAGATATATAAGGGGACAAAAAATCCAATGAAAGTAGATGACTAAACCATCACCCAAAAGAAAAAAAAAACAAGGGAAAAGCCAAAGAAATTAGACCAAAAGATGCACAGCCCCAAGGAGCCAAAGAAAGGACAAGGTTAATTATCTTAGTCATGGTAGGAAGCTATTTCACCCACAACCCTTTTAATGTTGTTAGCATGCAAATTGTGAGATCTAATAGTAATAGGAGGTTTTAGAACAAACATCTCTCATCAACATAATCTTCTTCTTTATAGTAGAGGCTAAAGCATGTTGAAGAATAATACTAACACGTTACGTGAAAAACTAAATGTAAAAAGACAAGGATAAATGATTTTTCAATCATCTATCGTGGAAAAATACGAGCATATTCCCTAATGAAACAATTCATGTCACGCTCAAATGCATTGTGCACCTCCATGGCCATTGGAATAAAATGGTGACTCTCATGAAGCCTTCTATATTTGCAGATCTTAACAATGGCGTTAAGTTCCACAACTGCACTTAATGGTTAACTAATGACATTCATAACCATTATTTCCCATGTTAGGTCAATAACCACCACATTGGCAACAAAAACCTAGTCCTCATGAATCATGTAGAAATTGATTCATAATGAAATTCCTAACATCAAGGCGTACCACCACTTTTTCCATACAATGTGCCCACTCTTTCAAGCAAGGGCATACATGACATATTTTATGGTGTCATGTGTGGCTATCCATTGACCTTTAAATGGAGAATGTGTTAGATGTGTACCAAATGCGTTTAACCCATGTCCACACTCACATGTGAAAAGACTAGATGCTAAGGGCTAAATTAAATTGAGATGAAAACACAACACTGAAATGAAAATAGAATTTGTAATGTGAAATGAATAGATAAATGGCCTAGTAATCAACCATAGTTCCACCCCTTTGCCCAAACAAGAATGAATGCAAACTCTAAATGTTAAGGAAATGGAATTATCCTCCAAAATAAACTTAAAGGATGTGTTATGAAAGATGTCCATCAAAAATGCCTATAGGCAAGGGGTGTTGACAAACTGCCAAACTCTCAAAAAAATCGTGCATTTATTTAGTTATGAAAGGAAGGTTATCCCAAACTACACAAAGACATGACTAATAAAAATGTGGGCCCCCTTCAACTTGATAAACATATTCTTCCAAAACAAGTCTATTGAAAATACAAAACTTGGAGCATTAATACGGAACCACCAAAACCCAACTCCCTTGAAAAGAAAATGTGGCATAATCTTCCATAAATAAAAAACTTACACCACCAAAAGAGTCAATAATTGAACCTAACACCCCATTAAGGGGCCCTAAATAGACTCCCATGACCCAATACCCATAATGTCCCCACATACTTGCATAACTTTCTTATCAAAACCCACCAAAAGAGACAGGAAGGAAGAAGGAGGTATTATCCAAGTGAAATAAGAAGGTTGATGAGTAACCCATGAGGACAAAATGCCCAATGCAACCTATGTATCTATCAAAAAAAAAAGATCATCGATATGCACCACGTCTTAAGATAAAACTTCATCCAAAAAATGTGTGACAAAATCTTGAAAACTCACTAACACATCCAAAATGTGTAAGCAATCTATGACCAAAGTTCACCGTTGAAAAATCTTTATGTTTAAAAAAATCCTTAATGGATCTAAAGCTTGCATTTTGACGCTTTGACCCTAAGCTTAACTAAGATTAACTTGGTCAAAAGATGATCAAAAGCTAGACAATCTCATTCATAATGCCCACGATGTGTGTATCATCCACTAGGGATTGAAAGACATAACTAAGGGCTCATGCAATGGTCTCCAAGACTGTTCAATAATGGGCTAAGGCAAATAAAAGACCTCATAACGAGTCACCATGCCTTGTGCCTAAAAATGACTCAATAATGGTGACCCGTTACTCGTGCTACTCGTGGTAATAATAAAGAAAAAAATGAGCACCGTAAGACAACTTGGTAAAAAGGACAATGTTCACCATTGGTTCCTTGACATCTTGTAGATTTCTAAAAATTGCAGTTCAAAAAAATTATTAAAAACATTTTTGACATCAATTTGCATCATGACACAATCAAGGTGTAGGTCGAAAAAGGATGTGATGCCAAAAGGGATGGATGGTTTCATAGCCTTTAAAGGTCAATTTCCAAACTGATGGGGGGATAAATGCTCTTAAAATGGCTCCTGACGTTATATGACAATGGAATAATCAATAAGTAAAAAAAAATGCTTCACCTACGACTATGGGACAAAAACCTCCAATGTCATTTGCCTTTGGCAACAATTTGTTAGCCCCCAAAATTGAGGCCACCAACCTAGTGATATCATCACAGGCAACAATAATTTAAAATAATTCCAAAAACCCTAAAGATGGGTCTTTTGGTATGAAACATCCCAAGATATGCTCATAAACCATCCTAGATAGCCCACCCAAAAACAAAAGAGGAGCAATGGTTAAGGCATGTGCAAACAAAGTCCTATCCAAGATAAAGGTGTGTTTAGGCTAATAGTCAAAAATAAGTGGGGGGACATGGTTTGATGGAAGGAGGTGCAGCTAACATAGAGCTACAATGGTGTCCTCCGAAAGAATAGCTGACGTCATGAGTTGAAGAGCTCTAGTAGCACAATTGTATTCTTTGGTTCTACCCAACTTCAAACATCAATGAAGATGAGTGGTTGAAAAATTGTGCAATAAGTGATGCGAACGAAAAGCACGTTAGACACAAAAAAAACTCCTCCTGAAAAAAAAAAAAACTAGTCACTTATTATAAACCTCCTAAGGCAAACATAAACCTCTCACTAACCTAAACAATATTTTTGAATATAAAGCAAATAAAAAACATGTCAACAAGAAAAGAAAGAACCATTTCTACTCATCCATCAAATCTTAAGCAATTTGGTCAAAGAATAGACAAAAAACCTACTTGACCTCGTCTTGGATGGCTCAAGGGATCCAATGAAACAATAAACTTGAGATTAGATATTATAGATTTATAATATCTTGAAGGATTTTGGTTTCTTTTACAGGATTTTTTGAACGTTTCATTTTTGCATGTTGAAATATTTGAGGTTCCATAATTCTTCTTTTGCTGATACTTTTTAATGCAAATGGCAAGGCCACAGTGTGACAGGCCCCTTGTTTTATTTTTATCTCTTCTCACTGGCTCAAATGAAGTGAATCCATTAGGTGCAAGGGAAAGTACTGCTGTTTGTTCCTTCTGCCCTGGACCTTGGGCTCTGCCCTCATACCTGCGCCCCCTCTGTTCAGGGGGCGAAAGGCATCAGGTATCAGTGCCTTTCCCTTTGTAAACTCCAAGGATATCAAAGGTTCACAATTCCTTATGCAGATCTGTGTGCTTTATTATGTGAAATTTCCCACTCCAGCAAGTGGGAAATTTCACCTGGTAAGGCACCGTCCAAATGCACTGTGGATTTAACAGAGAAAGAGACACTTGTAGAAGAAGCCTGTTACACAATTAAGCGGAATTCAAACCTTGAAGCCTTATTGCACACAGTACAAAAAGTATTTGCTTGCTCCTTTTTTCCCCCTTTGTCTCCACACACTTTGCCCCCCCTATTATGCACATTTTGTTCTTGGAATGTGTCTGTTACAGTTTTGGTTCCATTACAATCCCAGAATGTCCATAACATGGACCCAATGTGTGTCTGGGCAGTACCAAGATGTGTTGTATGGTGCCATGTATGTTTAGCCTTGATTTGCCACTTTTGGGTCTTGGATCCTCCTCATCTAAAGGCGATGGTGGGTCCAATTTATGGCTCTCAGCCAATATGATTGCTCTACTTCATTGGACCCCGGACCTTAGACTCTCATCTAAAGTCACCCTAAGTCACTTCACCAACTCTTGCCAATACATTTTTTAGAATCAAGTACAAAGTGATTAGCAAGTTCAATCATCAGAGTTGAATTTAAATATTTAAAATTATTTACATGGCTATATTACACATACAAGTGCCAACATGAATGTAAGAGTTGAATTTAAATTTTAAAAATTATTTACATGGCTATATTATTACATACAATGCTCAAAATGCCATTTGCACTGTTAAGTGACAATGCTGTGTTCAGAGTACGGTAACAGTATATGTAATGAATATATTGCCAACTGAATGATTTACACTTAGAGCAGGTCCACTGGCAGCAATTTTGTGTGTTGTCTTTTGTTTGGACTTTGGTCATTTCTTTTTTTCTTCTCTTGTTCCCTTGTTGGGGATTTTTCCTTTATTTATTTATTTATTTCAAAGAGCATCAAAATGGGGTTGGGGTTTGGACCAGTGCTGGCCAGGTCAGGATTTTTCAGAGGAGCCATAAATAAGGTTAGGGTCTAATGTTTTTCGTAACAATT